>Ga0187219_1000516_pt1 | contig 18619 bp, 17 predicted proteins | sample 13SPOviralmetaG_FD_130162 | JGI IMG/M metagenome (GOLD analysis project Ga0187219, IMG submission 130162) | Marine viral communities from the oligotrophic San Pedro Time Series (SPOT) site, San Pedro Channel, CA, USA - 13 SPOT_SRF_2010-07-21... | ecosystem: Environmental > Aquatic > Marine >... | reverse complement strand
CCATCTACATATGCAACACCACGACTAATATTAAAATCTAATTTTGTTGCGTCTGAGTCATTTGTTTCGAATGCTAGTTCAAAGCGTTTTGCGATGTAGTTACCAGATTCTTCTTGAGTTCTCAGAGCAAGAATATCATTTACTCTATTATAGTCTTCTATTCCTGTAACTTGAGTTGCTATCGCTCCGTTTTGTATCTTTGCTACATAGACAAAGTTTTCGTCACTATCAACAGTAGCTTGGTCTGCAATAGATAACGTTATACGATATCGATCTGCACCTGGGCTTGATGTATTAGGTGATACACCTTGGTTATCAAATAAATCAAAAGTGTCTGCAGTCGTTACAATATCTTCAGTTACTTTAAAACCAATAACAGCATCCGGATTATTTGTATATTTAGAAAGAATAAAACTTTGCGCTTTTGCAAATACAAATCTATTAATTGCAAAGAAATCACCTTCTGCTATAGAAACTTTTGTACCTTGACCAGTACATGGATTAGCTACTGTATCTGTAACTTGTACAGTCACAACTGCTGGTCCACCAGATAAAGTTTCCCCGGCAGATACACGTACAGGCGTAGTACCGGCTGTACCACCAGTTGTTGATGTATATCTTACATAAAGGGTTGGTGGATCAGACGCGGTTGCATCAACCGCTTCTAATACTTCCATGCCTATAGAGTTTGTACCAGATGTAAGTGTTAAACCTACAAAATTTCCAGCTGGTAATGTAGCATCTTGTAACTTTACAAATTCATAAGTATTATTGATATTTACTGAGCCAGGATTTACCGCAGCACCCTGATTAAATAGGTGTTTACCCAATCGACCTATTTCAGCCTGAGTAATAGTTTGCATTTGCGTCAGTTCACGTGCTTGTAATGCCCGTCCTGAATTAAAGAGAATTCGATGATAGTTTGCACTATCTACAAAATCATCTTTGTATGTCGTTGCAAAAGTATTTTTGTTAAATATATTGGGCATTCGTTATAACCTTATAACCTAATGATTATTTTGATATCTTCTGTAGCGTCGTCTGATCTTGTTACAGCTGCTCTATTATCTATATAGAGAATCTGGCCTGTAGCTGGATCAACATCTCTTGCGCCAGGCACTATAGCACTGTCAATAGTAGCTTCACCGGCAGCGTTTTGTTCAAGAATTACTTCACCATTTTGAAAAGCTAAGAATCCTGTTGTTTCGTTTTGGTGATAGAAAAGTGAATTTGCATCTAGTGTATCAACAACTGCTTTAGCACCAGATGTTTGACCTATAATAGTCTGGTCTCTTGTAAATGCTGAGTTAATACTAGAAACGTTCATCATCTTCAGAGCATTACCAGTATTACCTGTATATATTGTACCATTAGCCGAGTCTTGAATGTTACGTACTAGCATAATCTGTCTGAAGTCATTATCAACTACCCAGTCAGAATCTTCGTCACCTGCTGGTTTTACGTTAAACATAATAGATGTACACTTTAAATCGTCTCGTGGATCAGCGCCGAATCCGTTCTTAAATGAAAGTATTGGTTCTGCAGTAGCACCGAGTCCACCTCCACCTGTTAATTGAACAGATGCGAAATCATATCCTGTACCGAATACTTTTACACCAGAAGATTCAGCCATTTCAATCTTAGAAACTGAACCACCGTCAATAAATGCAGTACCCTTAGCGCCATTACCATTTCCTTGTATTACAACGCTCGGAGCTGATGTATATCCTGTACCGGTATTAGTCAACCTATATCCAACAATAGAACCAGGTATAGCGTTTGATTGTACACCAAATTGTGTTGTATCATCAAGTGATGACGATGAATCAACACTATTTACTAGCTTAACAGGTATAAAGTTAGATGCTTGGAATTTACTTTCTCTTAAAGCACCGATTGAATATAAGAACTTCCATGTGTATCCATCAGCCGTCATTATATGATCTGCTGTACCAGTAGGTTTGACTGTAGAAGTAACAGGTTGCCCCGCCGCATTTTTACCCTGCTCTAAACAGATATAAACATACTGTTCATCTGTATACACATAAAAAGGTTGTGCTGGAATCTGTGTAACGTTATCATCATATGCTGAATAAACTGACCCTTGTGACCAATTATATCTTTCTACACAGAAAGATCGATCAGTAATAATTTTTACTGATTGCATAGAGAGTTGTGCGTTTCGTATTTCTCTAATGTTTTGAATAGGATCAACAACTGTATCAGCTGAGTCGTAAGGTTCAGATCTACCAACAGCAACGTGGTAGCTCACGCCTGTGCTATCTATATCATTGATGAGAGTATCGATGACCCGTCTTTTAAAATTATCTGTAACTATTGCTGGCATTTATCTATCCTATTGTTTTGATGCTAGGTGCCAATTCGCACCAGTCCATATCATAAATCCGGCTTGGTTTTGTGTAAATGTTGTATTCGTGCCGCCGGCAAAATTAGTTGGTTGTACAGTTACTGTGCCTGTATTATTATTTACAAAGTATTTTAACTCACCAATTACTGTACCGTCTAGAACAAATGCTGTAAGAGGCGTAGGTGAATTAAATATTGCAAGTGGCATTTCTTGGTCTACATTACCAGATGCTGTCATTACTGAATTATTCACAGCAACTCTCGTATCCATTAATACTGCGCCATTACCTTTACCACCTAATGCTAATGTAACATTTGTATCTGCACCATCTGCATATACTGATGGACTAAAACCTGTTGCTTCGTTACCTAGCGATATAAAATTTACCGCACTGGGAAACGCTTCATACTTTGTGACTGTCGCGCCATTAGTATCTAAAATCTGATTAACTTGTGGAAAGTTAATTGTTGCTGAATCTAATATTTTATTTTCTAATGTCTGAGCATGCTTAGCCATGACAAAAGTATCACTATCACCTAAACTTGGTAAATGTACTTTTACATTTGCAGTAAGTGCACCAGGTACAATTTCATAATTATGACTTGAGTCATTGTCTTTTATAGCTGGATGTTTTAATTCAGCCGAATCTAATGCTTTATTGCTAAGAGTTGCAGTGCTGCTGTTTAATACTACTGTTCCACTTGAATCTGGAAATGTAATACTATTATTCTGAGTAGGATCAACTACATTAACATGAGTTTTAAATAAATTGACACTATCACCATTAAAGTGAATACCATCAGAGTCCAGGAATAAATAAGGAGATACTTGGTCGCTTTCACCAAGAAATTGATATATCTCTTGAAAGTTTTGATTTATTTTATTACCGGCATTACGTAAGGAATCACCTGTGCCGTCGTTGGCACTTGCTCCGGTATTAATATTTTGTCTAGCCATTTTCTCTCTCTTTAAAAGTTATCACTATTTATAATAGTTTTAGAAGAAGTCGTTACTAAAATTAAGAAGTAATTGGTTATTACTTGATAATTTAGGAAATGCTGAGTCTCCTGTAACACTATCTGCATCGAATGTTTGAGATCCTGCATTATTACCTATAGCTAAGGTATCAAATTGTGTATCAAAATCTGCTAATGTTAAATTTCCACCTTGCATCTGACCTAACTGTATAGGAGCAAGTGTAAACGTTTGTTGAGCAGGTAGAATTTGTTGTACAACCTGATTAGTAGAATTAAATTCGAATATAGCTACATCTGCCACACCTGTAAATTGTGGACCTGCAGAATCTGCAATGCCAGGAGGCATAATCAAATAATCTGGTTCTGCAATACTAACAATCTGAACTTCACCAGCAACATACATACCTGCCGGATGTACAAATAACTTATATATGTCTCTCCAAGTGTCTATAGGTAATGTAGATTTAATAAGAAGCGCGTATTTTTGATATAGTTTATCATCAGTTATATATCTTTGATCATCCGGTCCGATACGTGATGCTGATACTATAATCTCTGGTGCGTATGGTGATATACCTGCGTTATGGTTTTCTTTCTCTTTCTTTAAATCATGTACACTACCAACAATAAAAACATTTTCTTTCGTATATTTTACATCTACGAATGAATTAAAGAATACTCTAAAGAATTGTTCTATACTATACTTAGTACCTTTTGATTTATATAGAGTACTTGAATAGTCAGCAGCTTCTCTTTTATTTTTAAAACCTTCAAAGAACTGTTGACCTAATAATAATTCATCTTCTATAAATGATAATAGATCTATATCAACCTGTGTAATATCACGATTTAAAAATAATTCATCTATTAAATGTGTTGGTGATACATCACTATCAGCATAATCATAATATGCATTTAAAAATTTTGCGAACTTAGGATATTCAGTCTGAAAAAATTCAGGTAGAACATTCGATACATGTTTTTTGTTTTGTACCGATATAGCTCGTCGATTAATATCGCGTAATGTTTTATCTAATGACATATTAGCTCGTTGTAACTACTGTTGCTTGTACAAATGATGGACCATCATCGAATACTACAATTTGATTTTGACCTGGCGAAGAAAAGGATTCGTTTGCTGCTACTGCAGATATCTTAATAAAATTATTACCACCTATTATACTATCTACTATCAAACCTGTTATTTTAATAATACCAGTAGATGGTGCATATTCACCTATATTATCAATGAATACCGTATCATTGTCAATAGCAACTAGTTGTAATTTAGTACTATTTAACTTATTTTTAATAGTTACTTTTTTACCATTAGAAAAGAAAGCTGTAGAAGTTATTGTATGTGATTCATTATTAGGTTCAGAAATTGGCGATGCATATCTAAGATCAGCTGATTCATTAGTCCCTAAAAATGGTACATATCTCTTTTGTACTTTTAAATTTGCACGTGAAGATAATACTGAAGGATCGACGTCATCAACTAAAGATAATAAGTTAGACCGCCTATATGACTGATCAAATAAACCAGTGCCATTACTAAAATAATTTATAGTTGCAGTTTCAACTCTATCTTGAATCTCTTGTACAGATGATGATGTAAACTTAGGGTTGAACTGAAAAAAGACTGAAGTTTCAAGGAATGTAATATCAGGATCTTCAAACTTAATATCAAATGTAATAACCTGTAGCTGCTTACCTAATGCAATGATATCGCCTTTTGTTTTATCTATTGTTGCCTGTGTTACATCGTCTTTAAATACTATTGATAAGAAGACACACCCGTATTCCTTACGTACTGCATCTTCACCACCGTATGCTTGTATATCTTTAATTAGATAGCCAAAGTTTCTTTTAACTAATGTGGCGTAGTCAGATGCTGTAACCATTCTATTTTGTGATGCATATGAGAATGGTGCATTCTTACGTATAGAAGCAACTGATTCTACAACAGAACCAGACACAGCTTTAGTTACTGTAGTTAAAGATAAATTAAATGATGTATTTCCTGCAGCATTAGGCACACTAATTTGATTAACTGGTGTAAATACTGTAGCTCCATTTGCATCTGGGCCAGTTGTAGAAAGATATTCTACAACTATTTTATTACCAGCTTCAGGTGCTTTACCTAATGTAAAGCCATCACCAAAAGATAATTCATAGAATCCATTCGGAGTTTCTCTTAAAATATAAACTTTAGATTGATCGTCAATCGTATCAGCTTCTTTTAAATCTGTGAATGTAGAAAATGTTGTAGTAGATAAGTCATTATACACACTAACAAATGCTGTTGTAGTATCGATATTTTTATCTGGTATTACATATACTGAATCAACTGAGTTTTCACTAACCAGAAAAGTCTTTGTGATATTAGTGCCTTCTTTTATTGTAATAGCTTCACTAATTTTATCATCTTTGAAAATATATAATCCAGTACCATTATCTTCTGCTGTAACAGTACCTATTGTTTCAAATGTATACGATATGTTATCAAATGTAGTAGTAAACTTTGTTCCTCTTGGTAGTGATAGAAATGTTGGTCTACCTGCAAGATTACCTGTGTTAACTGATAAATTTATTGTAGCCGTTGAAGCAGCCTTTGAGGCAGGCATGTAACCAATAGCTTCGGCAAGTGATACGACAGATGATCTTAATTGAGCAGTTGTAAGATAAGATTCATTCAATGCCATATTTGCAGTAAGTGCATTGAAATGTGTATTATATGCCAACACATCAAGTAGAGCTGAAAGGCCTGAACCTTCGAAGTTATAATCATTAAAATCTGGATTATTTTGTAAAGAAGTTTTTAAACTATTTTTAATATTTGTAAAATCTAGATCTGTTGAACTTATTGTTGTTACCATTACCTTAACCTCGACACAGTAGTTTCTAATTCTACTTCTTGTTCATTTGACTTAATTCTAAATAATAATGTTACCTGCAATGAATTGCGGTCAGGATTACTATTTACATCTATGTTTAATATTTTTGCTCTTGGTTCATATTGTTCTATTGCGCTTTGTATTTGGTCTTCAATATGAGTACCCATACCAGCATCTGCTAATTCAAATAGCATACCTGTAATATTAGCGCCATAAAATATTTCAAATGGCTTTTCATATCTATTAGTAGAAACTATATTTTTTACAGATTGTTTAACAGCATCAGCATCTGTTTTTTTGTATATGTCACCACTAGGCCTTCTTTCGAATAATAGATCTATATCCGAATATAGCTTATCCCTGCTCGTAATAATCGAACTAGATAGATTGCCGTCTTCTATAGATAATACTCTTGACATGTTAAACCTTTTTCATCTATTTATAACTTTAAAATGCATCTTTAGCCAAGAAAACTTCAACTAATGCATCGTTTGATTGCACATTATTATTGTATAATGTCTGAACTTGTCGTTCGAATTTTATATTAGTAAAATTTGTTATCTCAGGTATAGCAATAATTATTTGTGCATTTAGTTCACCTGATGGGTCATACGAATCATAATCCAATATAAGATTATCGAAATAACCTACTTCTACCCATGCTAATGCTAAGTCGAATGTTTTTTCTAAGTCTATTTGACCTTTTTGATTTCTTAGCTCGAATACTATAGCTCTACCTTTATTTCTTAAATCTAAAATACTATCTGCTGTGAGCTTTTCTTCTTGTAATTTACCCGGTGCTCCAACGCCATAAGTCTCTGGCGCATAGTAACCTTCTACAACCTCTAATGAATAACTTTCAAAGTCAGTTGGGGTGTGATTACTATTAGATACTGTCTTCATTAATTCAGACATAATAAAATAATTCTTAGCTATTTGCTGTTTAACATCATTACTTAAAGTATTAAATTTACCGTGGTCATTTATACCTATAAATTTACCTATTGAAAAATCATGATTGATAATTGTATTAGTGTTTACATTAAAAGGATCAATAATTGCATTTTTAAATTTTAATTCAGGCACAATATTAAATTTAATTTTTCTTTGATCAGTTTTAAATTTTTGTACTTGCGATACACCACGTACTTGTCCTATTTGATTTAAACCTCTCTGCGATTGTGCTGTACTAGTTACAGATACTTTACCAAATTTTTCTGGCACTGCATTAACATAATTAGAGTTTAATACACCAGATGCAACTTGATACGCCGTAAACTCTCCGAAGTCTCTATTTGTTTTCTCTCTCATCTTAGCACGAACTTCTTCTGTCGTGTATTTACGTACAAGAAGTTCATTCTTGAGATAGTCATCGATATCGATTTTAACTTTACGTATACCACGATCCGATACAGTCAAATATGAATTAGTCATTCCAAGCGTAGGATTAGCAGTAGCTGTAAATCCTATTGCAGCATCTGCACTATCATCAGTACTAAATGAACCACCGATTTCTTTTAGTAATTGATTAGTAGAAGAAAATATAGAAAAACCACCAAATTGTCCCGATACTGTTCCTAATGCCGCTGCTCGTAATGCTGTACCTCTTAAATTCCCATGAAATGTTCGTCCATAATGTACTGTATCGCCACCTCCGATAGTGCCTGTAGTGCCAAATACTGATATTTCTGTTGCAGCAATATTCACATCAGGTGAAGATACATTAAATTGTTCTTCTGATGTAAGTATGCTTGGACCACCTGATACCATTTCAGCTGATCCTTCTGTTGCTACTACCAGATTCCCTTTTGTGACAAGAGTCTGCGTGCCCAAAGTAAGGTTTGTAGTATTACCTGCAACGCTCTGTATAAGTGAACCTGCAATAGTATTACCAGAATTTCCAAATACAGATGTCTTAGAATTATTATCAATCTGTTCGGACTTACTACCACGGGCGTGTACATTATAATCTCTACAATTAACGTTATAATCACCTGTTACATTAAGAGTTAAATTTCCCTTATATGTCAGGTGTGCTTCACCTTCTACAATTACTTCATTACTACCATGGCACACTTCTACTTTATTCTTTGTAGATACAACAAGTACTGTGCCATCTGGCCTAACCTCGATGCCAGCACCTGTTTTATGTCTAAATAATATTCTTTCACCACCCGGTGTATCATTTAACTCTATGACGTGACCTGATGCTGTCTCTCGAATGTCAGCCATACCATATTGCGTCGATGCTGCAGGTTCTACTTCAAGATCTACATTCTTTACAGAACCACCGACAGATAGTTGTTTACCACCTCCACCACGTGCAGCTTCGTTTATAGATGACTGATTATGATTTTTTGTACGAGGATATTGACCAGCAGGATCTGAGAAAGCATTAGTGTTAATACCTTGTGTATCAGTAAATCCTTTACCTAATCTTAGTATCCGGTCCTGATAGTCGTCGTTTTCTGTACTCATGTCACTCTATATCTCGCAGCTTCTAATTGCACTGATGTTAATGCTGATGCTAATTGTTTACCATCGGTATAAATGTTTTCTTTATTAAATTTATTATATACGTATTGTTGTACATCAAAACCTGGATCTATCTTACCTGGATCTGTATCGCTATGCCCCCATGCCTGACCACCTGGCCATATAATATAGAACGACTCAACAAACATTGCATATGTATTCCACTGCTCTTCAGTAAAGCTTTCTGATGATGTAAATTTTTCTGGATTAGGTGTATCTGATGGACAGTTAAAACCACCTGCAAATGCTAATCCTATCGAATATGAATTATGGCCAAATTTTTTTGCATGTGCACCTTGTACATTCAGTGGCCGACCTCTTTGTAACCTACCATCTCTTAGTATTATATAATGATATCCACATCCACTAAAATTTATATCTAAATGCCATGCATGAACATCTTCAGCACCAATATTTTGATTTGTAAATGTAGCAGTCCAATGAGTAACAAACTCTGTGATATCACGTGGTGAATCTCTAAATTCTGTTATTAGTTCTTCTTTAGATCCAACTATATCAAATGTGTATGCATTGTTTCTTGTAGGCTTATTTACTGGCGCTGGCGTCGATACAATAACGCTAGGTGCAGCTGAAGCAATAGATACATTAGGTGCGTTCTCTACAATCGGAGTTCCACCCCTAATTGGTGTATTACGGCCTTCCCAAGACTTTTCTTGATTTGTTAAGTCATAGTCTTGTACAGTTTTTTCACCTACTGCTCTGCTATCAGCTTCATTTAATATATTTTTTTGACTAATATCTACCTTTTCAATACTTTCTTGTATTGCTGCAGCATCAAGTGTTTTAGAATTTTTTTCTAATAATTGAGCCGCTTCTCTTTTTCTGTCAGCTAATAATAATCTTACCGCCTCATCTTTATCTGACTTAGATATAGTAGGTGCTACTTTGTCTATTATAGGAAATATACCTTTCTGTATATTTAGAATACAATTAGCAAGAAGTGAATTAGTAGGCGTACCTATAATATTATTAAATGAATTGTTAAAAGATGATATAGAACTAGAAAAACCTACATGCTGATCAGTTCCATTGTTTATTATATTATCGATATCATTTACTGATGGCTTAGCATCTTCTACTGCAATTGTCTTAAGTTCGTTTCTATATGTGCTTGCACTTGTGCTAGTTACTGTGGCAAGTGACTGACCGACAGCTTGTGGTGAACCTGATCCGATAACAGTATTCAATCGACCTGCTACTGATCTTGTACCAGTAATAAGATTAATATCAGAATCATCTGAATCATTTACACTAGTTGCTGGTAGTACTGTATCTAGTTTTGCAATAGATGGCGCAACGTTAATATTTGATATGCTCTTAATACCACTAATAGTCTGATCGCTCTCCAAAAGAGATTCAGCTTGCAGCTTGCTTGCATTAGCGGCTTGGAGTGCTTTCTCTCCAACTATAAGAAAGTTAGAGTTTTTAAATGCAGTTAAAAGTGTGAGGTTTATTTCTCGAATATCTACACTCATCCATAAGTCTCCAATGTTTTCTTAGCGGCTGCAATACGCCTATCAAGGTGTTTTGTACCAGGCTTTTCATATTTGTCACATATATGGACGGTTGCTTGAATATAACTACCCATCGCTTTAAATTTATTATAACCGTAATATGACCCTTCAGTCTTAAACTCATAATGAAAGAATTGTAATTGTGTTTCTAATGTTCGAAAATCTAAGTTTCTATCTGATGCATATGATTCTAGTCTTTGCTTTCTACCAGCTGCAGGATTCCATTGTGCAATACCAAATGATTCTTCACCTGGTACTTCTGAAACTGCAGTTGGATCCATACGTGATTCTACAATAAAGTTACCTAATACACCAGCTGCTTGTTCTTTAGAATAACCATTGCCAACTAAAAAGTTGAATGCTTTCTCTGTATTATTACTGCCTACCAAAGATTCTAATGATGCTGTCGTACCTCTTGGTGGAACATCAATTAAATTCCTTTCAGCAGGTATTTCTATTTCATCAATTGCCGGTGCGTCTTGAGAACTTATCTTATCATCATCTAGTACTTCAATTCTAGGTATTGAACCCATAATTACTGGTTGCTGAGATACATTACCATCCATAAAAAACCCAAATACCATTGCACCTGGTTTTACATTAGGACTTCGACCTAATCCGCTTACTCCATCTTCTGTAGTAGGCACTAGACACGAAGCCCAAGGCAATGATGCCTCAGGTACTTCATTTACATTGTCACTATGTGCACCATATATGCGCACTCTGCATCTTCCTACATGTAACGGGTCTGCATTACTTACTACAATACCTATAAACCATCGCATATTATCGCCGTAAAAATTTATCATTCGCTAGGTCCAACTGTAGTAGTTTTATCAGAAGATTGTGTTAATCGACTGCATGTCATATACATATTATATTTATTTTCAGTAAATACGTGTTTAGTTTCTAAAACTACATAAGAACCACTTGTAACAGTATCTTTAGTCTCTGACTCAAATTGAGGTAGCATTATATTAATTTGCTCTCCTATAAACACAGTATTTTCATGAAAATTGAATACACCAGTAGTACCGATAGTTATTTTCTTTTTACTTAATGCAGCTACAAGTGAAGTAGATTTTACTTTATTTAAATGCTGTTCGATATCTCTTTCATCGTGGTATCCTAATTCATCCATTGTTGTATGATTTACTAATTTATATACGACATTGGGATCAAAATCATTTAAAGTTTTATCTTCTATTGTAAAATCTTTATTGAATATTGACTTACTAGGACCAGCATCTAAAGTTTCTGTAATATTAAATCTATTTTGTTTATTTCTTTTATTAGTACTGAGATTCAAAACATTATACTGATTTTGTACAGCGCCTTTAATTAATAATTCTAATGTATCATTTGTATTATCTTCTTCAAATGATTCTACATTAATCAATTGCTGTATTGGATTATTTTTATGATTCTGAGCATTACTAAATACAAAACTTGTTTTATTCACAGGTTCATTTTCTATCATTTCAGATAAGCTTTTCATTCTTATCTCTTCTTCTTTCAAAGTAGCATATACAAAATACGGATAACCATTGATATCATAAGCTCTACGACGTATAGTATCTATTATACCTAATGGAGATATATATGGAGAAACATAGTTAAACGCTGATTGATATGGCGCTTTGCCTATCAATGATAGGTTTCTTTTAAATTCATTTGATAAAACATTTTTTATTATTTCATCAGGTGTTCCTAGATACGCACGTGATATAGATTTTAAAACATCTAAAAAGAATATATCTTCTGCAATATAATAGTTATATGCATATGTATTTTCATCTACTTTAGTTTTACCCATTGTGCGAGTAATAAAAAAACTTTTAGTTAGAATTTCGTCATATTCAGAGGCAATATTAATTGTTACTCGTTCAGTACCGTCAAATCTTAATCTCTCAAAGACGTATTCTGTATCAGCACATACCATAGAACCTGTAATATAAGGAGTATTCACAGACTCATATAATATTAGCTCAATTATCGTAGCGCCAATATCTAATTCAATTCCTCTTTCAGGAATAGATAGTATTACGTCTTGAAATTTGTATTCACTAGATGAATATGTACCGGACATTATTTTAGTGCTCTATTAAATTCATTAAATAACTGATTAATTATTTCTGGTTTTATTATTCTAATCCTTTTACGTTTCTCATTTTCCTCAATGAATCTATCAGAGAAAGTGATAGGCGTAACGTTATTTGGAGCATCTTGTAAAGGATCTATATCTACATAATTACCATTAGCATCTTCGTAATGGTGTACTGCATTATATTGTTTATCGCTAGACTGCACTGTAATAGTATCTGCATTGAAGAAACCGAAACCAGCTTCTACTATTTCAGCTTTTTGAAATTTAAAGCCAGTATTATTTCTTACAATAATTTGGCCAAGGTCGGGGTGCGTTTGCACAATATCTCCAAATGCTCCACTCTTTTTACCAGTAGCACGATTGCCTATTTGAAAATCACCTTTAAACCAATTATCAAATGTTCTTATAAATTCGTGTGGATAATATTTTTCCATCTGCTCATGTACTTCATTTGCAGTTAATGGCCATCCTTCTTCTCTTAAATGATCATTTACATAAAACATTAACCAGTAATACTGAACATTTCCATAAAAATTATATGATAAAATATCTGGTCTGTCTCCATCAAGAATAGTATAATCAGAGTATATTGTGATATCATCTCTAACTTGATCTATAATATCTACATATGTGCCAAGCTTCTGAAATAAAGTTGGTGTAATTTCATTACCGAAATTATATAATACCTTAGGAAACTGTTTAAAATGACTCATGATTTTGCCCTGTGAACTATCTTATCTTTTTTACCTAGATATTTTCTTTCAACATCTATGTCTTCTTTGTTTAATGGTCTGTATTCTATAAATTTTAAATTCATTGTAGCATCGTGAAATTTACCACCTTCATAAAATGACATTGCTGTAGTATTATAAGTTACATCTACTGATTGTAAATATGCAGGTAGGAATCTAGTGAGAATAGGTTTATACTGGTTTGTACGCTCGTCTCTATACAAGGCTTTAATGTGCATAAGATTAGGAAATCTATACGCCATACCTACACCGTTTGCTGTAACTAATTCAGTCGGCAACTGTTCAGTCCTAAAAAAGTCGATTATGTTTTCTATTCTTGTAGTTTCATCAGGGCTAGTAGGTATCATTTGAAAGACAAAATTCCATTCACGAATATTAACTTGTTTAAATAAAGCTCTTGTATTAGGATTTATTGCAATTCTTGTGGCTAAAGAAGTTGCATTACCGGCATTAGTACTTAGTTTACTTACTAATCTATTAGCTATTAATGAACCAAACTCTGGTGCAGTTTTACCTTCCATAAGCTCACCTATACCCGCAAATGTGCCTCTGAATGCAGAGCTTGCAATATCCACAACGCTTTTATTTCCTTGACTACCCATTAATGTACCAGACACCATACCGCCTGCAATACCTAATTGTTCTGGTCCAGCTACTACACTTTCATTTTGTTGAATATTCATAGGCATATACAAATGAACATATCTATTATCTGGTATTCCTAAATCATCTGTACCTTTACCAAGTATAGTAGTATTTTCTGTAGTTCTTTTTGCCTTTAAACTTGTAGCTACTGCTTTTCGTTCTTCTTCTCTTCTTTGAGTTGGTCCCTCACCCTTTTTAAATTGATTTAAATTTTCGTTATAAACTTTAGCAACATCTTTTAGATTTTTAAGTTCACCATTTAGTATTTTAGCTAATAAAGTATCCTGTCCTATTAAACTACCGATCGTAACAGCATTTACTTTTACTGGATTAAAGGATAATATAGCTCTATACTTTTCATCAGTAAGAGAATCACCACCTTCATCTATACTAGGAGGAAAAGAATATGTATAGCCTTGCTGGAGTTTTACTTTAGTAGTCATTAGTATATCCTATAAATAAACATTTACACTATTTATAACAATTTTCATGGCTTACTCTGGTAAATTCAAACCTAAAAATCCTAAAAAGTATAAAGGCGACTTCACTAACATTGTATTTAGATCAATGTGGGAGAAGTATTGTTTTAAATGGTGTGATGATAATGCAGATGTAAAGTCATGGTCTAGTGAAGAGACCGTCATACCATACTTATATGAAGTAGATAAGAAGTATCATAGGTACTTCATGGACCTAAAGATTACATTTAAATCTGGTCAGACAATTCTAGTAGAGATTAAACCATCAAATCAGACCGTACCTCCCAAGTACCCGGGCAGGAAGACAAAGAGATATATCAACGAAGGTCTGACATACGTAAAGAATCAGAACAAATGGAAAGCAGCACAACGATTTGCAAAAGATCGTGGTTATGGTTTTCAGATATGGACTGAGCATACTCTTGAAAAGATGGGTATCATGCCAAAGTCTAGTAAACCACTTAAACCATACAAACGTAAAAAATCTGTATAAATAGATGCATGGCAGCTAATTTATTTTCAGATCTAGAGATTGCAGCGTTTCGTGCAGGTATAACTCCACGGACAAAAGAATCTATTGCATGGTTTAAACAAAAAGCAAGTCAGTTAGGTAAAGTAACTGGTGGTACAATCTTTAATCAAGAGCAAGTAAAGATGCAGGCTTCGTTACGTAATCCATTAGGTAACATGTATATGTTCTATTACAATGCAAAGCATAGAGAAAAGCTACCATACTTTGATGCATTCCCACTCGTAGTTATAACATCACTTGCCGAAGGTGGATTCTATGGCATGAATCTACATTATCTACCTCCACCGTTAAGAGCTAAGGCACTTAATGGATTGATGGGTAGTGATGGTTTACCAGCAAAATATTATAGACCTACTATTCACAGATACCTGACTACTCAGGTACGTAGTAAGTTTGCATTAATAGATAAACCAGAATGGGAAATAGCAACATTTTTACCGGCTGCACAATGGAGAGGTGCTGGCGTCGGTAAAGTATATCAGGATTCAAGGAGCAAAATAAGAAATGGCTAGTATAAATGAAATTAAAGCATTAGCATCACGTAAGGGTGGTTTTGCACAGTCAAGTCAGTTTTTAGTTAAACTTCCTGATATTGGTTTCTATGATACAAGAGATTTAAATATACTTTGTAAATCTGTTAGCCTACCAGGTAGACAGATATTAACAAGTGATAGAACAATAGGTGTAAAGCAAACTAAAGTTGCATATGGATTTGCAGCAGGTCCTGTAAGTATGACATTTAACGTCTTAAATGATTATGGCTTAAAGGAATATTTTGAACTATGGCAAAATAGAATAGTTAATAATGGTAATTTTGCACCAGCATATAAAAATACATATGCTAAAAATATACAAGTTCTACAATTAAAGAAAGGCGTTGGATTTGATACAGATTTACAACTAGGGCCTTTTAGACTTGACATAGATTTGTTCAAAAGTGCTAATGTTGTATATGAATGTACACTTTTAAATGCGTTCCCGACTTCGATGGTTGATATAGCTTTATCGAATGAAGGAGGATTAGTTGAATTAACAATTGAATTTGAATACGATAATTGGAAGAGTGCTAGGTTCTATAACGATGCTAGTACAAGAAACTTAAGACTATTAGGAACACTAATAAATACAGTTAATAATATTGTAAATTAATGAGGTTATATTATGGCATTGCCAAAACTGAATGATACGCCAAAGTACAGCGTAGATATACCATCGATGAAGAAAACGGTTAAGTTCAGACCGTTCTTAGTTAAAGAAGAAAAAGTTTTATTATTAGCAATGGAATCTGATGAGGAAGATCAGGTACTCGGAGCAATAATGGATACTATTGAAACATGTATTATGGACGATATCGATGTCAAACAACTAACAACGTATGATATTGAATATTTGTTTACAAAAATACGTGGTAAATCAGTAGGTGAATCAACTAGAGTTAAACTTAAATGTGAGGCTTGTGAAACAGAGAACGAGGTTGTGATCCCGCTTGATGACATTAAAGTAATTGGAGATGATGCAGATCCATTAATCGAACTACAACCTGGTATGCAACTTGAAATGAGGCATCCGTCATACTACGAATTAAAGAATGACGAGCATATTCAATCAGGTGAAACAGCTGCGGCTACATTCGCAATGATCAGACATTGTTTAAAGTCTATAAAAACTGAAGACGATAATATAAGTCTAAAAGATGAGTCGGTCAAAGAAGTAGACGAATTTATAGAAAGTATGAATACAGAACAATTTGAAAAGGTCAGGGAGTTTGTAGAAACTATCCCAGCCATGAAACATGATGTAGAATTTGATTGCTCATGTGGGCATCATAATAAAATAGAATTGAAAGGAATGCAATCTTTTTTCTAGTATGTCTATCTCATACAAGCCTGTTAGATTACTACAACACGGTATTTCAACTAATGCAACATCATAAGTATTCGTTGAGTGAGATAGACGGAATGATACCATGGGAAAAGGATGTCTACATTAGTATGTTAGCTGAATTTATAAGAGAACAAAAAGAAGAAATGGCAAGGCAACAACATGGTTAAAACATCAAATGCACAGCAGGCTAATGGCCAAACTAAATTCGGTACCTTATCAAACGTTGTAGATGAGATTAGAGTAACTAATAAGCTTTTAGATAAGCAAAGTTCAGCTATTACTGACTTTATTAAAAACCAACAAACGGCCTCGGCCTTAGGTAAAAAGGATGCTTTAGAATCTGGTAGAGAGGGTAAAGGTAAAGGACCTCGGTTTGGTGCAGGCAGAATGCTTATGAGAGGCGGAGCTGAAATGACTGGTATACCTGCATTAGGTAGAGGTATGAAAATGTTGTTAGCGCCTATTACTGCTGGTCTAGGATACTTAATGCGTCCATTAAAGTTTCTAGGTAAACTATTAATCAAAGGTGGTCCTATAGCATTACTCTTTACAGGTATGTACATGCTATTTAAAGGAATAGCAGATAATCCTACATTCAACAAAACTATAGAATCTATCAAGACAACTTGGAATGATAAAATCGTACCGTTGTTTACTAGTATAAAAGAATCTATAAGTTCATTAATGGGTAATGCAGATGTTCAAGCGACTTTCGAAAGTATTAAAGATTGGTTTAGTAATTTTAAAATTCAAATTCAAGACTTCGTACTAGGCAGCCTTGCAACTATAACAGATGCAATTGCAGGAGTATTAGAAGGCATAGACTTATTACTCAAAGGTGATTGGAAGGCTGGTATATCTAAAATCGGTAGTACACTATTTAATGGCATTAAAGGTTTCTTTGATAATGCTATTACCAATATATTAGAAATGTTTGGACTAGACTTTGGTAAGGGAGGTTCTTTCCTAAAGGGTGCGGAGAAAATTATAGATTCATTACTTCTTAATATGACAGCTAAATGGAATGAATTTAAACAAGGTATTAAAGACACTTGGGCTGGTATGGTTAATTTCTTTACAGGTGATAGCGGTTATGTGATGACCACAATTAATAATATTAAACAGTGGATAACTGATAAATGGAATGGGTTTAAAGACACTATTAAAGCCACGTGGGAAGGCATGGTTGAAGATGTAAAGATGGCATTCGTTGAAGCAGTTGATCTTATAATTATTCAACAGGTTCAGAAAATAAAAGATTTAAAAGATGGAATGGTTGCGAAGTGGGGAGAGATAAAAGATTCTATGATGGAAGCAATAACCAAAGTTGCAACTTGGTTTGCATTTAAGCCTAAAGAATTAGGTTTAATGTTAGAAGAAAAATGGATTGAAACTAAAGGTAAGTTTATGGAAAAACTTGCAAGCTTTGCTGGAATGATTACAACGTTACCGGCACAATTAAAGCTAGGTCTGTTAGAATCACTCAAAGGCACATGGCTCGGTGATAAGCTTGTCAGTGATGATATGGTTGCAGATGCAAGAGCACAAGTTAGTTCAGGCCAAGCCTTCGCTGAATCTTTAGTTGCAAGTAGTAGATCTAAAACACAAGAAGATCTTGCAAGAATTGCAAAAGAAAGAATGGAATTAGATGCTGCAAAAAGAAATATGGAAAAAGCTGCTCAGGTTATGATTAACCAAAATAATGCTGGTGGCACAACCGTGAATACAACTAATTTAAATCCTAGTGGAGGCTCGGTAGCCGACCCATACGCAATGAGCTATAAATGGTACAATATGGGTCGACAGTAGCCGGTGCTTAGTCGGCGTTTGCCAACCGAGCGAAGTAGCTCATAGTGTCTTCTTCGCCTTCTTCCGATACCTGCTCAGCAGTTACCGGTTCTCTTGGTT
>Ga0187219_1000513_pt1 | contig 18722 bp, 27 predicted proteins | sample 13SPOviralmetaG_FD_130162 | JGI IMG/M metagenome (GOLD analysis project Ga0187219, IMG submission 130162) | Marine viral communities from the oligotrophic San Pedro Time Series (SPOT) site, San Pedro Channel, CA, USA - 13 SPOT_SRF_2010-07-21... | ecosystem: Environmental > Aquatic > Marine >... | reverse complement strand
CCCTATCGTATCTGCCACCCAGACCACTCGTTCTGGTTATGGTAGCTCTGACGTTGACATTACTGACACTTCTGAGTCCTTTGGTCTCCCTGCTACTGCTGATCTTATGTTTGCCCTTATTTCAACTGAGGAACTCGAACAACTTGGTCAGATAATGGTGAAGCAATTGAAGAATCGTTACAATGATATTAGTATCTTCAAACGATTTATAGTTGGTATTGATCGTGCCAAGATGCGTCTTTATGATTGTGAACAGACAGCACAAGATAATATACTTGACTCAGGACAAGAAGAGGAGTATAATCCTGAAGAGGACAAACCTAAAAAATCATTTGAGGGATTTAAATTCTAATGGCAAAGCATGTTGATTTTGAAAAGTATCAGAAGTTTGTAGATGCTGTTACCTCAGACCAATCTACAGATTTTGTTGCCCTTGCAGATCGTCTAGTTGAACTGGATGAAAAGGGAGCAAATATTGAACGCCTTCTGACTGCTGGTGTTGGGATCAATGCTGAAGGTGGAGAGTTTCTTGAAATCATCAAGAAACTTATCTTTCAAGGTAAACCCTGGAACGAAGACAATAAAGAACATCTTATTATTGAACTTGGAGATTTGATGTGGTATGCTGCACAAGCATGTATGGCACTTGGAGTCTCTTTTGATGAAGTGGTTGCTATTAACGTGAAGAAACTGGAGAAGCGTTATCCCGGTGGTCAATTTGATGTATACTATTCTGAAAACCGTGAAGTTGGTGACCGATGAAAAAAGTCACTGTCACGATGGATGCTCGCCAAGCAGCAGCAGTCCGTCAAGCATTATTCATTGACACTAAAATCTACACATACGATCCTATATCAGTTCCCGAACGTGTTGTTGATATTCGTAATGTTATCGTAGATATTGACGAACAACTTGAAAAAGAAGAAGTTGAATGTCAAAATGACTGTCCTCCAGGAACCGTTTATATTGATGGTGAATGTGCTGAACTTGATGGATAAATAGTAAAAGATCGTGGGGTTTGAATTTCAGACCCCTTTAATTTTATGAGTGATTATATAAGTTTTCTTATTAAAGATTATCAGGGGACGGAGTATAAAGACTTCGTTGCCTATGTGTATGGTACATTGACTAAAAAATCTCATGGATGTAAGGGGAAGTCAAAGGATAAATACATAAAGATACGAGACGATGTTCTTCGTTATATTACTTCCAATAAGAACGTAATTAGTTTAGAATTAAAAAAATAATGAAAACCTTTTCTGCTTTGAAGAACAACGCCGAGTTCCAGGCGGCAAGACTGGGACTTACAAGAGGTGATGACAAAAATAGGGGAAGTTGGTATAAAAATGGTGAGTTTGTTGCTAAAACTGTAGGTAATGGTTTAGAGTTTTACAACAAAGGTCAGAAAGTCGGAGAGCAGGATAGACCTCAAACTCCACATGAGAAAAAACTTTCTCATACTACATACGCTCCCATCAAATCTTCGTTTGATTTTGGGACTACTGGATATGAAAGGGAGTTGAGAGAGAAGTATATCAACAAAGAAATCTTTGCGATTGGTGATATGATCAGATGTATTGAGAGTAACCAAGAAGGTGAAATCATGCGTCGTGGTGCTAACTATCTCATTTGTGTGACTGAAGATGATGCGATGTTTAAACCTTGGATTAAAAATGTTTTTGAAAAAGTTGTAAATTATCCTGGACCCTCTGGTGTTCCTGCCGATCAAAGACTTGTAGGAACTGATGCTCACCTTCAATATGTCGCTCGTCTTACAGGATATAAATTCATAAATAAATATAGGAAAAAGTAAGCCAGTAACATCTTCTAATGACTACTAATATTTCTGAGGAACTTCCAGCAAGAAAGAATGCTCCTGCTGTTGGATCCAAATCTCCTGATAAGAAGGCAGAAGCGAAAGGTGGAACACCTCAAGAGAATTCTGCTAAAAGAATTCGTCAAGCGGTTTATGATATTCGCTATCGTGCTAGAAGAGAAGATGTTGATCTCAGAAAAGCATACTCTGAGTATATGGCAAACAGTAATCTGAGTCCTCAAGAAAAGACTGCTGTCAGAGAGAAACTGTTTGGTAAGCAGGGTGGTGGTGTATCTGAGCAGTATATGGTCACCAGTGTTGATTGGGCAGAAAAGAATTTTGCTAATGCTTATCACAAAGTTTTCGTAGAAGGTATCAAGAAGGAAGAGTCTCCTATTGAACTTCCATATGAGCAAGAACTTGCTGAAGAACCAGAAAGAAAATATAAGGTCAGAGTATTTGATCCTAAGAGTGAGAAGTCTTATGTTAGATTTGCGACTCGTGAGAAGATCTCTAAACTGAGAGCAAAGGGTCTCAAAGTTGAGATGACCGAGCACGGTGAAGCATACGAGGGTGAGAGAAAGAAGGGAGAACAGACTGCTGCTGCCATGGGTGGTGGTGAGAAGAAGAAGGATGTCAAGGAAGCAAAACTTGACCCAGTTGGTAAAGAAGATGGTGATGTTGATAATGATGGTGACAAGGATAAGACCGACGATTATCTGATGAACCGTCGCAAGGCAGTTGGTAAGGCAATCGCCAAGAAGAAAGGTAAGAAGGAGATGTCTGAACAGTCTATGAGTGATCTTAACGCTGAAAAACGAGCTCTTATTAGAGCAAGAGCTGAAGCAGGGATGAAGAAACTTGAGGCTTCAGGTGGAGCGATCAAAGGGATTAAAGATCTTAGACAGAAGGCAGGAGTGGATTATGAAAATGATACCAATATGGTAAAGACTGCTCCTGGTATCTACGCATCCAAAGGAGCACTTGAAGCTAGGAAATCTTTGAATCAACGCCTAGACGAATTGCCTTCTAATATAAAAAGGAAACAAGTTCAACAGGCGGCAGATAAAAAAATGATGGCAGCACCCATACCTGAAGAGTTTATTACTGATGGTGCCACTGGAACCACTAGCACCGAAGGTCAGAACGCCAGAGAGATTGACGTTCTTCCTGATAAAATTGCTATGAAACTTAAGCAGGTAACTGTAATGCCTCAGGACGGCACTAATCCTCAAGCTGGTAGAGCACCTCTGATGGCGAGTCATCAGATAGAAGGCGAAACTATTGAAGAAGGTGAATGGTTTAGTGGTTTGAAGAAAAAATTTAAAGATGCCTCTGATGCCTATAACAATAGTAGAGGTGTTCCATCACCAGGACAAATAAATCAAAGGCGCAGTCAATCCCCCTTCGCTAAACCCTCTGGCGTTTCGGTAACCCAAACTAAAAAACCTACACCCAAAACACCATACTCCAAAGGTGATGATGGTAAACTGACAGACTTTGGCGCTGGTGGCGGTAAAGCAAAGATGGCAAAGACTGGAATGAGTGCTTCAGAAGTTGAGCAGCAGGGTAGGGCAAATAAGGGAAAACGCCTTCCTCAGATTGATGATTATAGTAAGTATCATAAAAATTCTTTTGAACCAGAAGGTGAGCAACTCACTGAGGAAGAAGAGGATAGACGTGAAAGATATGCTTTCATGAATGTTGCCAGAAACCTTGTTAGAGCAAAGACTGGTGCCAAGCGTCCTATCGCCATGGATCCTGAAGGAACCTATAAGAAGGCAAAGGAAGATCTTGCCAAAATGGTAAATTCTGAGAATCCTGATAAGGATAGGAAAGAATCACCTTGTGAAGAAAAGCAACTGTCTATGGCAGATACTTTCAAGCAGATTGCTGAAAACGCTGCAGATAAAGTAAAAAATGCTGCCGACAAAGATGCAAAAGATGAAGCAGAAAAAAAGTTAGAGTCTAAAAAGGAAGTAAAAACTCCTACAGTTGAACCTAAATCTAAGGATACTACCACACCAAATACAAATTTGAATACCACCACAAAATCTGATACTAAACCGCAATCTTCAGGTGGCGGACAAACAAAAAAATCTGATACTAAACCGCAATCTTCAGGTGGCGGACAAACAAAAACATCTAAATCTTCCGGACCTTCTGGTGCTGCTCCCTCCAGTGCTGGTGGCGGTGGTGGAATGACTAATAAAGAGAGAATTTCTCGTGTTGATGCTGGCAATGATCCTTATCCTATGCTTTCTCAGGATGAAAAACTGAGAAAGTCTCTTGGAATTAGGTCAGCTTCTGAAGTACCTGATGCTTCTAATCTTTTGAAGAAGATGGGTCTGGAACCGGGAACAAAACCTGACTATTTGAATCGTAATAATCCTACAGATATGCCAAGACCTGGTGCACCTGCTCCTAAAGTAAAACCTACTCCTAAAGTAAAACCTGCTGATCTTAAGGTAAAAACTGAAGGAAAGCAACTGTCTATGACAGATACTATCAAGCAGATTACTAGTGCTCCTAAAGAAGACACTGAGCAACTTGATGAGTTTGCTGGAAAAGCAGCAGCGGAAAATGTTGAGAAACTTTTGGATAGAGGTCGTCAAGTGTTTGATAGATTGGGTATTCCAAACAACGCAACTTCAAGACCAACTGTAACAAAGGACATGCAACAAGAAAAAATTAAGAAGAATGTGAAATAAGAGTTAAGTTGCTATATAGAGTATTATATGCTCTAAGGCAATGTTAGCATTTCTCCTCCCACTGGCGTCTAAAATTATTACTGATGCTATTAATAAAATTCCTGAGAATGAAGAACTCGGTGAGAAGATGGTTGAGATCTGTCTTGTTATTCTTGCTAAAGCAGTTAAGTTGACTAAGACTGATATGGACGATCAACTTCTTGAGGTTGTCACAAAGGCAATTAAGAACAGAGAAGCTGAATAATTTTATAAATATCAATATACGAATTACATAGGTAAGGAAACATGGCTCTTTGGGGCAAAGAAGATCTTGTTGGAAACAAAGGCACAGTTGCCATTAATTTAACCACTGGTGTCATTACTGGTTCTGGTACAACCTTCTCTACTAGTGGTTATGCCGCAGAGCAAGGTGATGTCATTGTAGTCGGTGCTGGCGCTACTTATGGTAGAGCAATTGTCCAATCCGTTGCGAGTAATACATCTCTGACTCTGGCACACGTTGATAACATCATCAAAGATGGTGCCACTGCTAATGTTGTTGGTGGAACTTCCTATTTCATCACCAGATCTCCTATCAGTGCTATCACTGATAATCAGTACGCAGCACCTGACGTTAAGTCAAACAGATTCTCCGGTGTATTTGGTGTAGATACAACTGAGCAAGGTGTCGCTAGAGCGGCAACTGGTTCTAAGTATGCTGCTCCTCATGCAGGTTGGGTTGGCGTTACTACATACATTGATACTCATGGCACTCTCAGAGTTAAAACTGAGACTTTAGTCGCGAGTAGCAGTATTACTGATGCTGCTGGTGGTAGAGATGCTGAGGATGCCATCTATCCTGATAGCTAATAACATGGGTTAATATATGAGATTTGATGAATTGAATGAGAGTAATTATCTACTCTTTGCTATAAAATTCTACGATAACCCACAGTCAGTTACACGAGACGACTTTGAGTCGGACTTGAAGCGTATCAGATATGTCAAGCGTTTGTTGAAGAGATATAAGAATAATGGTGAACTCAAAGTTCATCTTATTCTCAATCACCTTATTATATTATTTAATGTCTTTAATGATGCAACGGTTCCTTTATTATTCTACAACTTGGATGAGGACCTTTGGCCATCTATCAAGAGTTTTTTACTGTTCTTGAATAGATTGCCCGAATATCCAAAAACATCTGTTAGTGATATAGAACCAGACTATAACTGTTTAGCAGAACTCAAAAATCTATGAATATGGATAGGATAATTAAATATATCCGCGATACTAAGTTGTCAGAAGAGATGATGACTACAGGTTCTGCTGCCGGAAAACCAGGATTTAGTGGTTCTGCTGATGCTGAGGGTCCTGTAGCAGGTTATGATAAACCATTAGGTAAAAAGAAAAAGGAACCAACTATTCTTGCCAGAGGCAAGTTTCCTGGACTAAGAAAACGTTGGAGCACAGGTATAGTCTAATGTGGTCTGATTCTAAGGTCGCTCAATTAGAAACAAAATTGGATATTTATGAAGAGCTTTCTAGAGAAATGCTCACAAAATTAGAGAATGCTGTTGATAAAATATCTGAAGGAAATGCAAGAATCGCTCAAATTCTTGCGAAGCATGATGAAAGGATTGATCAAAGTATCAAGAGTGATGAACTCATCATTAAGATGATTGATGAGATTAAAGGTAATGAAGAGAAAAACCATAGAATCATTCATGGTAGAATTGATAAGATACAAGAAGAGATAAAATCATTCTCAAAGTTTAGATGGCAGATTGGTGGTGTTCTGATTGTAGGAGCACTTATGATCGGTGCAGGTAGCAGATTGGCACCTATCTTCTTGACTCCTGAACCACAGCAGGTTATAATACAGGGGCAGAAGTGACCTGTTGTAATGGATCTGATTGATTCCAAGTATGTTGGATTAGTTTCGTCACGTCTACAGAAGTTCAAGAGGGTCAAGAGCGATCTTTACAACTTCCGATGTCCTATCTGTGGCGACTCTCAAAAGCACAAAAACAAGGCACGGGGATACATCTACCAGGTCAAGAATAACACTAACTTCAAGTGTCACAACTGTGGTTCTAGTATGTCTTTGAACAATTTTTTGAAGACGATGGATACTACGCTTCATAAGCAATATACGCTTGAGAAGTTTAAGGAAGGGCATACAGGTAGAAACTTTGTTGTTGAAGAACCTACGTTTACCTTTACAAAACCAGTATTCAAAACAAAGTTAGATTTACCCAAAGCATCTGAAGATCCTGACGCCAGAAGATATTTGGAGAAACGTAAACTTAATCCCGAAAAATTTTATTTTACTGACAGTTTTAAACGGTGGACAAATACTAAAAAACGAACCTTTGACACTATTGGTAGGGATGAATCGCGTATTATTATACCAATGTATAATAAAGACAAAGATCTCATTGGTTTTCAGGGTAGAAGTCTAGTTCCTAACTCTGTTAAATATATTACCGTGATGTTGGATGATGAGGCACCCAAAGCATATGGACTTGATACAATCCGAACAGATGCTCCAGTCTATGTTACCGAGGGACCATTTGATAGCACGTTCATTCCAAACGCAATTGCTATGTGCGGAGCTGACGCTGATATTAGTAGTTGGGGGATTGACAATGTTGTATGGATCTATGATAATGAACCGCGAAATAGGGAAATTGTCAACCGAATCAACAAGACCATTGATCTTGGAGAGTCGGTAGTTATCTGGCCAAACGGTTTAGAGCAAAAGGACATCAACGATATGGTTCTCTCTGGACATGACGTTGTGTCTATGATAAAATTAAATACATATTCTGGTTTAGAAGCAAAAGTTAAATTTAACAGTTGGAAAAAAGTATGAGTAACGGCACCAAGGTTGTAAAGAGAAACGGCAATACGGAACCTCTTGATTTGAATAAACTCCACGTCATGGTGGAGCAAGCATGTAAAGACTTGGCAGGTGTTTCTGCCTCCCAGGTTGAGATTCAATCGGGTATTCAGTTTTATGATGGCATTACTACGGATGAGATTCAAGAGATTCTTATTCGTTCTGCCAGTGATTTGATTGACCTTGATCATCCTAACTATCAGTTCGTAGCAGCGCGTCTATTGCTGTTTGCACTTCGCAAGCAACTATATGGTCGTATGCACGAATTTCCCACTATCAAGGCGCACGTAGAGCATTGTGTGAAGGATGGTGTCTATGATCCTGAGATTCTTAATCTTTATTCTGATGAAGAGTTTGAGAAACTTGAATCCTTCATTGATCATGATCGTGATATGCTTTTTACCTATGCTGGTTTGCGCCAGGTAGTTGACAAGTATTTGGTTCAAGATCGCAGCAGTGGGGCAAAATATGAGACCCCTCAGTCCATGTATCTTTTGATTGCTGCTACTATATTTTCCAAGTATCCAAAATCTACACGTCTCGATTACGTAAAGAAGTACTATGACGCAATTTCAAGACACAAAATCAACATTCCCACACCTATCATGGCGGGAGTGCGAACTCCACTTCGACAATACGCTAGCTGTGTTCTTGTTGATGTTGATGACTCCCTCGATAGTATCTTTACTAGCGATATGGCTATTGGCAGATATGTTGCACAAAGGGCGGGAATCGGTATCAACGCAGGTAGAATCCGTGGAATCAACGCTAAGATCCGAGGCGGAGAAGTTCAACACACAGGTGTTGTACCATTCCTTAAAAAGTTTGAATCAACTGTCCGGTGTTGTACACAAAATGGAATACGAGGTGGGTCAGCGACTGTCCACTTCCCAATCTGGCACCAAGAAATAGAGGACATCATTGTACTCAAAAATAATAAAGGGACGGAAGATAACCGTGTCCGAAAGTTGGACTATAGCATCCAAATCTCTAAATTGTTCTACGAACGTTTTATCAAAAATGAAGAAATCAGTCTCTTCAGCCCTCACGATGTGCCAGGTCTGTATGATGCTTTTGGCACTGAATCGTTTGATGATCTCTATCAACGTTATGAATCTGATAGATTCACTCCGAAGAAAACTATCGGCGCTCAAGAACTCTTCCTTGATATCTTGAAAGAGAGAGCAGAGACCGGTCGTCTCTACATCATGAATATTGACCACTGCAACTCTCACTCTTCGTTCCTGGACAAGATTGAGATGAGCAATCTCTGTCAGGAGATTACTCTACCTACCAAACCTCTTGAGCACATTGACGATCCAAACGGTGAGATTGCTCTTTGTATTCTAAGTGCTGTTAATGTTGGCAAAATTCGTGACCTTGATGACCTAAAAGTTCTCTGTGATCTTGCTGTTCGTTCTTTAGATGAATTGATTGACTTCCAGAACTATCCCATTAACGCTGCTGAGATTGCCACAAAGGCACGTAGATCGCTTGGAATCGGATTTATCGGTCTGGCACATTATCTTGCTAAGAACGGATATGATTACAACGATTCTGGGGCGTGGCAACTGGTTCATGACCTCACCGAATCCTTTCAATATTATCTTATTTCTGCTACAGTGGATCTTGCTGAAGAGAAAGGTGCATGTGAGTATAGTAGCCGAACCAAATACGGCAACGGAATTCTTCCGATTGATACATATAAACATGATGTGGATGAAATAGTTCCAAATGAGCTTCACTATGATTGGGAGGATCTTAGACTTCGGGTCAAAAAGCACGGAGTACGGAACTCAACATTGTCTGCTCAGATGCCATCAGAGAGCAGTTCCGTTGTGTCAAACGCAACAAATGGAATTGAACCACCTAGAGGATATTTGTCCATTAAGAAAAGCAAAAAGGGACCACTCAAACAGATTGTTCCGCAATATGCAACTCTTAAGAATAATTATACGCTCCTTTGGGATATGGGGTCCAATCGTGGTTATATTAATATTGTTGCTGTGATGCAGAAGTTCTTTGACCAAGCAATCAGCGGCAATTGGAGTTATAATCCACTACAGTATCCAGACAACGAAGTTCCAATTTCAGTGATGGCACAGGACCTTCTGACTACATACAAATACGGTTGGAAGACTTCTTATTATCAGAACACATACGACTTCAAGACTGATGAAGTAGATGAATCTACAGAGTCTCTTGATAATTTAATTTCACAGTTAGAAAACGCAGAGGAGGAAGAGTGTGAGTCTTGTAAGATTTAAGACAAACAGCAACAGCAAACCAATGGTCGATTCGATGACCGTGTTCAATTCAGAAGTAGTTGACACTAAAAAACAACCAATGTTTTTTGGTAAACCATTGGGTATTCAGAGATATGATTCTTACAAATATCCAATCTTTGATAAACTCACAACACAACAATTGGGATACTTTTGGAGACCTGAAGAGGTTTCCCTCCAAAAAGACCGTGCGGACTATCAGACATTGCGTCCTGAGCAAAAGCACATTTTTACCAGCAATCTTAAATACCAGATCATGCTGGATTCTGTACAAGGGCGCGGTCCTGGGATGGCTTTTATCCCATACTGCTCATTACCTGAGTTAGAGGCATGTATGGAGGTCTGGGGGTTCATGGAGATGATCCACAGTCGCTCTTACACACATATCATCAAGAACATCTATCCAGATCCTTCGGATGTGTTTGATCACATTCTGACTGATGATCGTATCGTAGAACGTGCTGCCAGCGTTACTAAAGCATATAATGATTTTATTAATGCTGCTCATCAGTATGACAACAGCAATGAGTGGAAACATGCATTAGAAGAAGTCCCCACTGCCCTAGAATCAAGGTATGAACTCAAGCGCAAACTCTTCAGAGCAGTTGCAAACGTTAATATTCTTGAAGGTATTCGCTTCTACGTATCCTTTGCTTGCAGCTTTGCGTTTGGCGAACTCAAACTTATGGAAGGAAGTGCCAAAATCATTTCCTTGATCGCTCGCGATGAGAATCAGCATCTTGCCATCACTCAGAATATCCTGAACAAATGGAAGAATGGTGATGATCCTGAGATGGCAGCAATCTTCAAAGAAGAAGAGCAGTGGTTGATTGAAACCTTTGATAATTGTGTTAACCAAGAAAAACTTTGGGCAGAGTATCTGTTCAAAGATGGATCTATGATTGGTCTGAATGATAAACTGCTACAGCAGTATGTGGAATGGATTGCCAATCGTAGAATGAAATCAATTGGACTTAAACCAATCTATGACGTACCCGCAAAGAATAACCCACTCCCCTGGACGGAACATTGGATTTCGTCGAAGGGTCTTCAGGTTGCTCCTCAGGAAACTGAGGTTGAGTCTTACATCGTCGGAGGAATCAAGCAAGACGTTAAAAAAGACTCCTTTGCAGGATTCAGTCTCTGACTCATACGCAACATACAGAGAGGCAGCAAAATTAGATGCCTTTCTATTTGGTGACTATGATGGATATGATTCTTTTAGAGAGGACTAAGGTCCTCTCTTTTTTTATAAATATCCTTATAGGAAAGTTGTGTCCGTCAGATGAAGTCGTTTCATAGTTTTATAACTGAGAAGAGAAAAAATCCTGACAGACCTGGTGGACCAGGACCCTCTCAAGTTGAAAGATCTACTGCAAGGTCAAATACTTCTAGACCCACTGTCAATCCTCGTGGAGGATTGAGTGTTGCTGACATTCTTAGAGGTGTTCGTCCAAAAGGTGCCGCTGCTGCTGTAGCAGGACCAGAGGGTCTTTTTAGTGGTGGTGAACTTGATCAGTCTGATGCAGCCGCCGCGAGAAAGTCTGGTGCAGATAAAAGGGGTGGACCAGCACCTAATGAACGTCAGGTAGGAGCACAAAAACCCCGTAGTAGATTTGTTAAAGGGCAAGGATATACTATCCCTACTCAAGGGAAACCAGCAACTAGAATTCCTGGCGGAACTGGAACATATTCTGGTAGTTTGCGAAAGGGAACATTAAAGTTTTCTGGTGATTCCAAGTATAATAGACTGCTTAGGAAGTTAACAACTGATGTTAGACCTCTTACATCTGGAACTGGTGTAAAAAAAGAGTTTAAACCTGAACCCACTTCAAAACCTAGAGTAGTAAGAGGTGCAAACACACTTGCAAAACCACCAAAACCTCCTGTAATTCCAAAACCTTCTACATCTCAACCATACAGAAACTTGGGTATTGGTCCAGAAAAAGTTGGAAAAGGTCTTAATGTCAAAGGAGTAGGAGCATCTAACCCTGTTAGAGTTCCTCGCTCTCAACCATACAGCAATTTGGGTCTTGGTCGTGAGAGGGCAGGGCAAAGAGTTGTTAATAGACCTGTAACAATTCGTCTTGATAAAGGAAAAAGATGGAGAAAACCACCAACACCACCAGCACCATTAAAACCACCAACATCTTCAACTGCCGTAGCAGATAAAGTAGTACAGCAAATGCAAGATGCTGCTAAAAAGAAGTCCGCATCTCGTCTTAGAACTCTTGGTCGCGTAGGAAAGGGTCTTGGTGTGGTTGGTGCTGGTCTTGAGGCACAGGGTGAATATATGAGACGTAAAGAAGATCTCAAACAGGATACAGCGACCGCAGTAACAGGTGCAGCAACAAGAACTGGTGGTGGAGCTGCTGGTGCTTTTGCTGGTGGAAAAATTGGTGCAAAATTAGGTTCCGTTGCTGGACCTAAAGGCGCTTTAGTTGGTGGAGTTGCTGGCAGCATTTATGGATATATGGTTGGTGCCGATAAAGCAACACAAGCATTTGATAAAGTAACAAGTGGTGCTAAGAATTTTGATCCTGTTTCATTTACTAATTTCCGCAAAAAATCTAAGAGAGCTCAATCTGCTTCTAAATAACAATAAAGTGTCTTTATAAGATGGAACCATTAAGTCCAAAACAACTAAGAGAATTAAATTCCATATATGGTTCAGTTCATCCTAAAGTAGAAGAACTGAGTGCGGAAGATATTCTCTTACAAGTGAGTGAAGAAATTTATAATAAATTAATTGAAAACGGACTTTTATCTGAGAGTGCAGTAAGCAACCCAGAAATTGTTACTAAAACACTTATCTCAGAAATTCCACTTCTTGCACCTCTTGCATGGACTGCCTTGGCAGCAGGTGCCGGAGTTGCTGCCGATCAATTTCTGACCAAAGGTGCTTACACTCGCCTTGCTGGTCGAAGAACAAAAGACTTTATAAAGACGGCTGGAGAACATGGTGCTGAAATGCACAAAAAGATGGACCAAGAAGAGAAGCAAAGGCAGAATCCTGGTTCTACTGGACCTACTGGCGGTTCCACAGGACCTACAGGTCCCACAGGTCCTACAGCACCTACTGGCGGTCCTAAAGGACCTACAGGTCCTAAAGGACCTACAGGTCCTACAGCATCTAAAGATCCATATACTCCTGAGGTGATAAATGACCCCGACCGTTACATATACCAGGGTCAGGAATATAGAATTGAAAACGGAAAAGTTGTCAAGGTAAAGAAATGAACCAAAACATAGTAACTAGAAATGGTAAAAAGGGATTTATTGGTCCTGACGGCAAGTTTTACGAAATTCCCCAACCAAACACCACTGATACTCCTTCAAAAAAGAAAGATACTAATCTATTACAGCAAACTCTTAATAAACTGAATAATATTTACAGGACGTATGTTCCTGAACCTAACAGGTCCAATGAACCGTCTGTAAGATCCGGTGATAGAACTCCACAAACAGGATTTGGGCATACTACATCTTTTAATAGCAGAGGACAGGCAGTAGACGGTAAAACAAAACCAGAAAACGCTCGTACAACACCACCAAAGAGAACTGATAAAGACGATAAAATCACGTCACAGAATCAAAAAGATAGAACCACACTGAGTCCTGCTGAGTTCTTTGGAACTAATGAGTATGGTTCTGGTGGTTCCAAAGATCAACCTACAAAAGAAGTACCTATAAAAGTAGACCCTTATAAAGATCCATCATCTAACACACCAACTCCTCCTTCAACGCCAACTCCCACACCAACTCCTAAAAATCTTACACCACAGCAGCGTGCATATGGTCCTGGATCTAAGTTGACTAAGGATCAACAATTAGCTAATTTGGCATACGATAAAAAACGTTATGAGTTGGATGGCAAAGGCAATCCAATCATAGGAAAATTAAGGACAAATCCAAAAGAACAAGAAGATGCTAAACTTTTTGGTCTTGGGGCGAACGCAGCAATTTTTCCCAATCAAAAGATTTTTGTTGACCCAAAAACAGGTAAGCCGGTAAGAAAGAGTTCAACTTCAAAATCTACCAAAGCAGCAACAGGTGGTGCGAATTATAAGGCAGGAACTTATGCTGCGGAACTTCAACGAACCAAAGATGCTCTATCCAGCAATTTTGGAGCATTATCTAAAGGCACCATTAAACCAGTAGCAGAAAGAGGGAACACTAAGGGTATGAAAAAAGAAGCATACGATATGGTGCTTGACTATCTCCTCTCTGAGGGACATGTAGAGACCGTAGAAGAAGCACATTACGTCATGCTCCAGATGACCTCTGAGCACGTCCAGGACATTGTAGAAGGTGTGGGATATTCTAATCCCAGTGTTGGTGGTAAACCAGTCATGAACCCTAAAGGACATCCCAAAGCAGGCGAACCCATGTCTTTCAATAAGGCAGAAACTGATGGTGTAAACGAGTATAGAAAGGCAAGCAAAAAGGCTGGTAAGAAAATCTACGCAGACGAACCACTACCTAAAAAATGAAGACGTATAAGCAGTTCTCAGAACACCTTTATTCTGAAGGTGTTATGGATTGGTGGAACAAGGGCAAAAATGTTCGTGTTCCCAATGAGAATAAAGCGTCTTGGAATAACTTGATGAAAGATGATGTGAAGCAACTTACACGTTCTAATAAATCTTTCAAAGCGGGTGAAAAAGGTATAAGGGGATTGAGACCCCTCAGTGCATTCACACCCAGAATGATTAGGACTGGACCTACTCCAGCAGTTCGTCAGGCGGTGGAGAGACCTCTGAGAAGTGCTAAAAAAGTTTTACAGGTAGGCGGTGCTATTGGTACAGCTTTACTAGGGCTTGACAAATTCAAGTAAAGTCAATAGACTAGGTTTGTCCCGGTTAAAGATAAATAATAACTTAATATTATAAATATAGTATGAGTTATGAGAATCCCTGGTGTTTTAGGGGACAACCTTTTTTATCTGAGGATATTGACGATAACTTCGGTTTTGTCTATCTTATTACAAATACACGATCGGGTAAAAGGTACATCGGTAGAAAGTACTTCTGGTCATTCAGAAAACCACCTGGTAAAAAGAGGAGAGTGAAACAGGAATCTGATTGGCAAAAGTATTACGGTTCTTGTCCAGAATTAAAAGAAGATCTCAATCTATACGGCAAAGAGATTTTCAATAGAGAAATTTTAAGTCTTCACGATACAAAGGGTAACTGTAATTACGAAGAGACAAAGCAGTTATTCTTAAATAATGTCTTAAGCGAAGCTCTTGACGATGGGTCACCTGCATACTATAATGCTAACATCCTAGGCCGTTACATGCGTAAAGACTATGGTAACTTTGGAAGAGACCTGTCTAAAGACAACTGACTGGTCAATTGATCGCATACATACTCTCTGTGAATCCAATAACTTTACTAGCATTGAGGACGCTTTTGCAATTCATGGTGAATTTTGTGAGTGGTTGGACCCAAATTTTCTAACTCATGACATAATCTCACTAGAATACATAGGAGACAAGCATGACGACTAGTCACGGACCTTCTAAAGAATTTAAGGATAGAATTTTAGAAGAATGTAAAAGGTTGAATAACGCGGGCGAGCACATTGAGGCATCGCATCTCTTTAGAACTTACTTCCCTGAGGAGGAAAAATTAATTTATGATAATTGAACTATTATTAGCATTAACTCCATCTGATTATCAACATTTGGCAAAGGTTGTACAGGTTGAAGCAGCATCAAATACACCAGATGAATTTTGTGTTGCTGCATCTGTGCTTAACAGAGTAGCATCTGATAGATTTCCAAATACGGTTTCTGGAGTGGTCTATGCCCCAGGTCAGTACGAGGGTATATATACTAAAAAATCAATTCTCCCGAATCCAAAACTTGTAGAGAGGTTAAGCTCTGTACAGGGCAGGAATAATATATTATTATGGTCAAGGGTTCTCAATGGTAGAACCGATTACAAAGGGCAATCTATGTTGAGATATCGGGTTTCTTCTGAAGATCCGATGTGTCATTCCAAAGGAAACTTCTATCACTATTATTGGCAGTAATGAAATTTAAGGAACTACTTCGTGGTGCATAATAAAAAATGACAGAAGACTGGAGATTTACTGACGAACGTATGCAGTTGAGAGCTGCTGTGTTTCGTGCTCTACAACATCACCTTGACGAGAACTGTAGAGCAGTATATGAGTTTTGCCATAATTGGGTAAGTCAAGGTAATAAAGATACAACTAACATTGAATTTTATTTTCAGGAGTACTTACGTGATGTTCATCAAGAAAATGTCTGGAAACTTGAGAGTTGCCTTAACATCAATCCTCATGAGCAGTTGCTTCCTCGTACCGACGATGAGGGTGGAGAGCAAGACAATTCAACTGACAGATCCAATTAAAGAGGAAGAGCACTTCACTCCTCATGCTCAGGGATGCATGTTGCTTCAAGAATGTACAGATCATGTCAAAGAACTCAAAACAGTTTCAGATCTCAATAAAGATAACTACCTGGTTAATGTTGATTATAGTCTTGTTGCTGATGAGTTTAATTCTCTCGTCCGATCACTTAATACAGTCGGAGCTAAAGTTTTTCTAGCAGATTCACGATACTTTCCATCTGGTCATCGGGGTGTTTATCACACTGTAAGTAATAACTTTTTTCTGAATGTTGATTACATGCGTCGTACTGGCACATTGATGTCTGTGATGCGTCATGAAGGATGGCACGCTGCTCAAGACTGTATGGCAGGTACTATTGACAATAGTTTGATTGCTATTATTCATCATGAAGACGATGTTCCTCAGATGTGGCAAGAGATGGCACGGAGAGCATACATATTACAACCTTCTGCTATTCCCTGGGAGAAAGAAGCAATTTGGGCAGGTAAAACTGAAGGCATGACTGCTAGGGCACTTGAGTCTTGTGCTCGTGGAACTATGTGGACTGACTACGATCCCACTCCTATGACACGAGAGTGGTTAGTAGAAAATGGATACATTAAAGAGTAATGTATACTATTTGGATTCATACTAAAGCATTCTTTGCTGTTGTAGTGGTGAGTTGTGCTCATCCTGTTAATTGGGAGCAATGCATTAGGGTGGATCAGTGGTTATTACCAGAACTGAGTCATGCTTGGCAGATAAAAACTGGTGAGTATGTGCCCTATCAACAAGAGAAAGAGTATCTAGACTATAAATAAAGATGCCTCGCATTGCTATCAATGCCCGAAGAAGTTAAGGTCGAAGAGACTAAAAAGGAAGATTCAAAGAAGAAAGGTCCATTGGGAAAGTTGAAGGAAAAGGTTGAAGACTCTGAGGAGCATCTTGCTATTCTTTCAACCTTCGTCCGTCTTGGTATTCTTGTCTGGTCTGGCGGTATTCTCACACTGAACTATGTAACGATCCCTGGTTTCCCACAAGGGAAGATTGATCCGACTTTTATCGCAAGTGTCTTTACTGGAGTTTTAGCTACGTTCGGAGTCCAAACGGCAAAGAAATCTGGTGATGGTACTATGAAAATGAATGGTGCCAGTGGTGCTGCTGGTGCTGCTGGCGGAATCACTAAGGCAGATCTCGAAAGATTGATTGCTGCTGCATCCCAAACTGCACCAGCTCAGACCATTAGAGTTGAGCAAGGACCAATCAAAATTGTAACCGATTCCGATCAACCCCCTTACAAGATGTAAATATGGCCAATCAAAAATCACCATTTAAGTGGGTAGTTCTGACAGTGGGGACACTGTTTGGGATTGCTCATATTGGTGTCTTGGGTCATTTGATTAATAATAAAGCAATCAATTATCCAGATATTCATTTCCCAAATGGTGACTATTCATCTTATAATGTTGAGGGTAATCGAGACGGGTATAGGATTGAATATAAAGCAAACGATCCTGCTATTTTAGAATCAAGTAGAAGTCTTCAACTTAATAAGGATAAGCGTGGTTGGTTTGGACCGACCACTGAAGATCGCCGTGAGTATCGCAGTGATCAATATACGATGGATGGCACCCGCAATATGGGAGGTGCAGTTGATGCTGAGGGAAAGTCCCTTGCAAAAAGCGAAGAGTGTATCAGGGCGGACGCTGGCGCACGAAGTCAAGGTGCGATGGCAGGGACCGCAGTTAGTGCTGGTTTAGTTGTACCTGCAGTTAGTGGTATTCCTTATATTGGATGGTTGGCATCTGGATGGGCAATGCTTTTAGGTAACAAGGCAGGTTCAGAACTTGGTGCTGAAATTGGTTCTACATTTAATGATTGTTAATGAAATTTGAATTAGATATGGATGACTACACAATCATCCTCAATGCATTACACTATTACAAGAAGGTTGAGAAACGAGAAAACTTCAAGCAGTATGATGAGAAACGTATTAATAAGTTGAGAGATAAAATGGCATATCAATTAGTTCCTAGTCCCAATAGTAAAAAATGAATTTATTATTACGTCCTTTGGATAATATGAATGATCCTGTATGGTCAGTGATCTTTATGGTATTCCTTGCTGTCGCAGGGTCATTCTATTGTATCTACTATATACTAAGAGAAGCATTTGCTGAATTGGACGATGGCAGATCAAATCAACCAGAAAGATGCGAACCAGGACCAGCAGATAGCACTCCTGTCACACAGGATTGAGGACGCTGAGAAAACTCAAGAAGAGTTTCGTGACAGGATTCGTAAACTAGAAAGGTGGGTTTGGGGTGCTGGTGCCGTCATATCAGCAGCAATCACAATTATCGGAATAGTATCGGCAGCAGATGCCAAGGAGATCAATTATGGGAGCAATGACACCACCAAGCAGGAAATCCTGCTACAACTTCCGAGTAACAGAGATTAATCGTGTTCTTGATGGCGATACTATCGATGTCACTATTGACCTCGGGTTTGATCTATACAAGAAAGAAAGAGTTAGAGTTGCTGGAGTTGATACACCAGAGAAAAGGACGAGAAACCTAGAGGAGAAGGCACTTGGAATCGACGCAACCAACTGGCTCAAAGAAAAACTGGAGAGTACTATCGCTGGTGATGATGAGTTGTCTGTT
>Ga0187219_1000512_pt1 | contig 18746 bp, 24 predicted proteins | sample 13SPOviralmetaG_FD_130162 | JGI IMG/M metagenome (GOLD analysis project Ga0187219, IMG submission 130162) | Marine viral communities from the oligotrophic San Pedro Time Series (SPOT) site, San Pedro Channel, CA, USA - 13 SPOT_SRF_2010-07-21... | ecosystem: Environmental > Aquatic > Marine >... | reverse complement strand
TCCGTAGCATTACCTGCTGAAGCTATTGTAACAAAGTCAATTACATTAGAGTTTTGGCCACCAGCAAAAACACCCCTTGTTCCGTCAGGCGGCAAAGGCCACCCACTCGCGTTCTGATACTGCTCTGACAGGCTCCATACACCTTGATAATTGGGCATTATGAAAGTCCTCCGTGGGCAGATGAGGTTGCATACGGTTCGTAACGCGCCGCAGTTAGGTCGCCAAAATCTGTAGCGTTACCTGTGGTGGCAATAGAAACATAATCTATTATATTAGTGGGAGTAGCGCCACCTGCTAAACGGCCACCGCCAAAAACAGCCCTAATATTGTTTGATGTACCAGCCCTAGAAGACCCCGAAAAACTCATATCGCCAAAGTCTGTAAAGTCCCCAGTTGATGCCGTCGTAATATACTCAATCGTATTAACGGTGTTGTTATACACATCTCCACCACCCGCAAACAATCCTCTTGTATTTGAGCTTGCGGAAGCAATAAAAATTCTACTGGACGCTGTTAGGTTGCCAAAGGTAGATGAGTTCCCTGTTGAGGCAATCGTGACAAAACCAGCGTAGTTAATGTAATTAAAGCCTCCAGAATAATAAAATCCGCCGCCTGCGACCATTCTCGTTGGAGAGGACGTAGCGCATACCGCTTGGGCACCAAACTGCATATCACCGAAGTCAGTAGCGTTTCCTGCCGTAGAAATTGTCACATAGTCAATTATGTTTGTATAGGTTCCACCAGACTCACCGCAACAAAGAAGTCCTCTCGTACTATTTGATGCACCTCCTGCGGCTCCACGAACAACTGTGGGATCACCAAAATCCGTGGCGTTTCCTGCGGAAAAAGGGTTTACAAACTCAAATGTCCCTGACGTACCTGTGTAAAAAATAGAGCGTGTAGAGCTTCCAAAAGCAGCCCCTGCCTGTTGTCCGTTTAGCAGATTGCCAAAGTCCGTTGCGTTTCCAGTTGTCCCAATTTCAACGTAATCTATGGTGTCACTAGATGTGTTGCCACCCGCAAAAAGCGCTCTTGGCGCAGCAGGACTAACACTCCCACTCGCATCACTAGGGCTAGACCACCCAAACGGATTGATCGCCCATACGTTGAACGTGTAGCTTGTGCCGTTGGTTAGGCCCGTGACGGTGACAGGGGATGCAGTGGGGTAGTCTCCCGCCGCGGCTCCCGTGGAAAATTGATAAACAGTGTCTTGAGCGTATCCAACCACATACAATTTGTCGCCGTAATTATTAAAGGCTAAACCTCTAGGTTGATTTTCTTGAGAAGAAACATCAAAACTTACGTTATCATAGGAGACATTAGAAAGATTAAATGCGGAAGATAGAGAGTATTGAAAAACAGCATCTGCCGCTATGCCTAAAATAAACATTTTTGTACCATCTGAATTAAAGGCCAAAGATGTTGGTGTTGTTTCTTGCCCTGAAACACTAAAACTAACACTATCGTAAGAAGCAGTGCTTAGATCAAAGTTTGATGTAAGAGAATATTGAAACACACTGTCAGCCGAAGCTGCTTGAAGAACAAATAGTTTTGACCCATCATTATTAAACCTTAAATCGGTAGGGTCAGTACTTTCGTTTCCAACATTTAGAGAAACACTATCATAAGACGCAGACGAAACATTATAAGCTGTGGACAATGAATATTGATAAACAAACCTACTTAAACCGCCACTAACAATGTACATCTTTGTGCCATCGTTGTTAAAAACAACTCCAGTTGCGTCTGTGGCTTGAGATGAATTGTCAAATGAAACGCTGTTATAAACTGCCGTAGACACGTCATTAGCTGTAGATAAATCGTATTCATAAATTTTATCAGTTCCATTCCCAACAACGTACATTTTTGTGCCACTTGGATTAAAAACTATATCTGTTGGAAAAGTATCTTGACTTGATACCGAAAAACTTTTGGTGTCATAAGACGCACTTTCAACATCGTAAGATGGAAATATCGTCCCACTGCCATCCGCAGCTTGCACATTATAACCAGTAATAGCCGCGCCACCAACATCAGTCGGATTAGTCCAGCTAACCGTCACCTGCCCGTCACCCGCCGCACCCGTGACACCCGTAGCAGGGTCAGGTGCGTTTAGTCCGTCTTGGCCTATAAAGCCGCCTGTACGTTTAGCCATCAGAGGCTCCTATTAGCTAATTTCCTCGTAGCTAACGATCACTTCCAGATCATTCGCAGTGCCAGCCGTTGCCGTGATAGAACGATCTTCCTCAAGGTATAAAGCTGTTCCCTTGTCAACTACAACCAGCGATGCGTCAGCCGGAACAGAGATTGTGCTTACAAGCGAATAGGCTGTGCCGCCGCCTGCCGCTGCGCTGTGTACGTCAATTGTAACATCGGCAGCGTTTGCGCCATCTACGTTTGCAACTTGGATCATGTTGATCTTAAAGACCTTGCCACTTGATGCAGCGTTGCTAACTAGTGCTGTTGCGCTTGTTGAGGTAAGCGCAACAGTAGCGGATTTGCCTGTGATCGTGCTTACATTTACAATATTTGGTGCAGCCATTTTCTAGCCTCCTTCATCCAAAGACAATTGCCATTGCGATGGCTTTACCTGTTGATATACCAGCACTACCGAAACTGATAGCACCACTTCCGTCAGTTACTAACGCTTGACCGCTTGATCCATCAGATGTTGGGAGCGTTAGCGCAGTAACAAATCCTTGCAAATTTGCATCATAGGCAAGGGCATCCGTGCCAACAACTGGTATGGTCGGCTTATTACTTAAATCCGCGTAGCTTCCTGATGTTGCTACAGTCGAAAGATCAGTAGAATTTGCAAGCTCTACCCAAGAGCCAGAATGTGCAAAATAACCTTTTCCTGTCGCATGGACGTGCGCAAACATGCCGTGGTAAGTTGATGCACTAGGCAAGTCGTTTGTCGTAGAATATACGTTGGCAAATAAAACTTTATTGCCGTTTCCGTCTATATCACCGCTCATCGTGCCGCCAGCTTTTGGAAGCGCGGCATTGGCTGTTGTCGTTGTGGCAGTTAAAACTGCATCCCTCGCACCGACATCTACGCCATCAAATGTTGAGTTAGTAGTGATTGCGCCTGTCATAGCCCCGCCAGCTTTTGGCAACGCAGCATCAGCAGTCGTACCTTGTGCGGCTGTAGCGTAAGCGGTGGTAGCTGTAAAAGCGGCGGTTCCAAGGCTTGATGTCTTTGCTAGAGGGTGACCGCCAGCCGTAGAGCCATCGTGAACAACTACCGTATCCTTGTCCGTATCAACGGTAATTTCAGCCAAAGCACCAGTAAATGAATTTGTTTGTGTTGTCGTACCCCGACGTAATTGAATTTGCCGTGCCATTAGACCAGCCCTCCATAATCATCCGTTAAAGTAACTGAGCCAGTAACAAGGCCGTAATCCAGCGTATCATTAAGATCATCTGCGAAAACAGTTAAAAAAACCTGTGCAGAACCTGACAAGTTAAGAAGTGAGCCCGAGCTACTACTTTGAAGAACCGTCCTAGTCATAGTCCCAGCACTGCTATTGAAAACGCCAGAACCAATTTCCCAATAGTTTTCCTCTTCTATGGTATATCGAACGGTGTCACCATTAGAGACACCCGCATCGGAAAATGTTTGATAGCCATCTACAGCGGAACCAAGAGATATTGTCCCGGTTCCAGTTGTAGATGTTTCAACCTTAACTCTATTTGCAAGGGTCACCATGTTCAGTCACCTCATGCGATTTGCAGAACACCATTGGCGGCAGAGAAGTCTACGGTCAAACTGTCACCATCATTGAGCGTCAAGGAAGAGCCATAATCATAATAACCGATCAAAGGATCAGCGGGGGCTGTTACTGTATCATTGTAGATATACACATAGCGAAACGGGCCTGTTGAGCCACCAGAAGATGTTAGCGTAATGTCAGCTAAAACCAACTTGTATGTTCCTCCAGTTTGAGTGGAAGACGATGTAGTCACGTTTCGTGAGGACAAGTTCGTATAAGCCGCTTGAGTTACATTGGCGAGTATACCGTTTCCATCCGTGGCCGGATTGGGCGACTCTGAAGCTGGTGCTGTGTTGGATAATGCGACAACAACTTGATCGCTTTGCAAGTCCATGTTGTGAACAGCGTTTGCAACGAAATCGTTCACCTTATTAAAAGTTGCCATGATCGGCCTCCGAGGGTTATGTTAGCATATGCACTCGCAATTTAACACAAAGGCTTCCAGTAGTAAATCACGAAGGCAGTAGGGGCCAAATTACGTTTCTGGGATCAGTTGTATTCTCTGGAAGGTCTAACAAGGTTTGACGATAGGTCGTATATTCAGACTGTTTAGTTGCATCAAAGCCAGCCCACCTTAGGGGATTGCTTACAATTGGGTCAAGCTCTGACAGCAGTAAGTCCCTTTGGTGCCTAAGCTGTCCCCAAGATATTTCCTCATCCCAAACCCATGACTCCGATGCTTTATCAAAGTTTGCGGGATAGTCTGGTTTGGCTGGAAATTCATGAAGAGAGCCATTTTTTACATAATATCTATCATCATAAAATTCACCTTCCACATAACTTTCACCTGATTGTAAGTTAAGCTGAAGACCCTCTGGCGTTGTGTGCAGCACAGTGCGTATACTATCAGAATTAAATATTGTATAATGTATCAACGCTTTAGCTCCAAGTATTCAACTCTAGGATAAATGTAACGGATTTTCGTTGCATTACCGAGTCCTGTGTTGGCTATCTCTAATGTAATAGTTGTGGAACCTGTTACAGTAGTTTGACCACTCAACATAATGGTTGGGGAATTAATAGCCGCAACATACGCACCTGTCAGACCTGCTATAGTTGATCCATTGACTTTTAGACTAACATCGAAGGAACCCCAACCCGTCATATCTATGGCATTGCTAGAATTTATCCAAGAAACTAAAAAATAACCCTTGATTTGCGCAGGCGCTCCCGATGCACTTACTGTCAATGACGCATATGTACTTGTGGTGGTAGTAGTTCTAGGGACATCCGTTCTGCTAGAACCAGTTGCCATTTGAGGGAAAGTCACCATATTGCTGCCAATTTTAGCAGTCGAAATTGCGGCGTTCTGTATCTTTGCATTTACTATTACAGCATCATTAATCTGTGCCGAGTTAGTAATAATTCCCGATGTAGCAAGCAAACCGCCTGTAATCGTATTTGCAGTAATCTTATTGCCAGTGATAGTGCCGCCAAGTATTTTACTCGCAATAACAGAGTTTGCAGCCAGCTTTGGCGTTGATATAGCTCCATCCTGTATTTCTGTTGCTGTAATTGAGTCAGCCCCGACATCAGCAACAGTAGCTTCCCAAGCACTTCCCGTCCAACTATACAGCTTTCCATCAGTGGTATTAAACACCTTCTCTCCGGTAAAAGAGCCAGAGGCAGGAAGTGATGAAACATCTTCAATTGCATAAAGACCTTGATCTTTGAATAGCTGGTATACCCCGTTAGCAAAATCAGCATCATCTAAATAAGTTGTTGTCCCAGAAACCCCAGCTGTAAATGCTGACGCATTTCCTGAGTAATCAACAGATTTTAAAAAATACCATTTGGTTTGGTTTAAGCCCAGATTGGAACGAACAAATTCACTTCCTCCAGAAATGCCAACCTTTGTTGCGCCAGATGATGAATTAGAAGTATTCTCCCAAACCTCAACAAAATTAAGGTCAGCATCTGCTGGGTTAGTCCAACGAACAGTGATATATTCAAATCCACCACTAGCTGTAATTGATGTAGGCAAACCCGGCGCTGTTACATCTCCACCACCTGTAAATTGAACAGTGGTATAAGCGCCTTTAAATCCAGAGGCGGTTATTGCCCTGACCCTAAATATATACGCAACGCCATCAACCAGTGGGGAAATCTCAATTGCTGACTCAATGGTTGTTGTGCTGGAGTATATGCTATCGGCTACAGCTTTCCACTCAACTTCATAATATGAAAAAAAGGCATTTAAAACATTGTCCCAGTTTAATATCGCAGAATTTACAAACGTACCATCGCCTTGAGTTCTGCCGCCGCCAGACGCAGATAGATTATTAATCGCAAGACCCGCTCCGGGTGATGGAAGATTAGTGTTATTATTAATAATATCACTCTCTTCAGCATTCCAACTGAATGCAGCTTGTGATGTTTCCTGTAGAGTTAAGTTAACTCGTAAGTCACCAGCCTCTTGGTTTGATGAAAATTTCCAACCTATAACCTCAAACTCTTTACCACTGAAGCCATAACGTGCATTGTCAAATTCAACTATATCGCCAACTTCGACATTAAAAGCCTCTAGTCCAAAATCAGCACTCAATGTCATTTGCTCACGACCACGATACAAAGTCATTTTTGCGATGCGTTGAGCCATTGACGCGCTGGTCGTATAAGGCATGGGCAAGTCTAATAAAAGCTCGTCACCACCATCTTCAGTTTTAAATGTACTGCTTTTGATTGGAGGGTAATCAGCAGTAATGAAATCGTCACTAGCATCATTAAATGTTCCGCTTACTCCATTAAAACTGTCTCGCATTGAAGCCCGTGTTTGCAAGTTTATTGGACTACGCAAATCATCAAGGGTAAGAGTTTTCACCGGAGCTGTGTATGCACCAACTTTGAGCTTCCAATACCCAGAACCCCAGAACAAAGTTCCCGCGCAAGCGGTTGCCATTTCTCCAAGAACCTTACCAGTAGCAGAACTAGCTTTGACTATTCCATTTATTGTGTATCTTTTTTCAGTACCCGACCCGCTAAGAGAAACATTCTCGTCACTCTCGTTGGCGGCGGCGGAAAAGCTCACATCATCAATGGCGCTGTCATTAAGTCCATATGCGCTTGTAATGAAGTCACGGATACAAAGGGCTGCGTTATTGCTATATGAAGTGGAAGAAGTTCTTGGATCAAAAACCTTCTTTCCCTTTACAACCGCTGTAATCAAAGGAACGCCACTAGCAAATACTTCCCCATCATACTCATATCTAACATAGAGATAGGCTATCCCATTACCCACAAAATCAGATGTCAGCGCATTTGATCCCGTTAATCCGCTTTCTGCAATTAATGTATTTGCAAGATTTTTGCCACTAACATTTGAAAAGTCATCTGAAGTTGATGTTTGGTTCCCAAGGTGCATCAATATACGGATTTTGCTATCCCAAGCGGTATCTGTAACAAATCCATTACTATCAATAGTTACTATTTCATCGTTAACGTAAATGCTGCCAATTTCTTCAACTTCATGACCAGCTAAAACTATAATTTGGTGCAGAAGGTGATTTTCTTCACCAGTTGACTCATAATAGCTTACTGTTCCCCCCTTGCGAACCTGACCATAAACAAAATCAACAGGAGCAGTTGCGTCACGTGCGTTTACCAAGGTTCCTTGGGAACCAAATGATGAAAAGTCTGGCTTTGGATATAGGGCTGATATTGCCCAAGATGTAACGACCCCAATCGCTACTGCGCCAACGGCATAAATTACAAATAATGATGTTGTAGAAGCACCAATACCAGCAAGAATAGCGTTACCAATAGTAATCGGATCACGGGGAACCCTATCCCAAGAGTTCCAATTCTTGACTGTAAAATCGCCTAGACGGTATCTCATGATTTAACCCACGCTTTATCAATATCATCTAATGGAAGGTATATCACACCGTCCTTATCTAAGAAAGCGCACTTGGTTCCAGTACAAATGCCCATAGCAACGCCAGTAATCCACTTGCGAGCCTTCTTTGTTGTTACCAAAGCGCCAAGGGGAGGAACCCCATCAACACGCTTCCAGCGCGTGTCTACAGCTTCATCAAAGGTATTAGCACCATGTAGCCGATACAATTCCTTGCGAAGCTCTGACCTATTTATAACTTGATTGCTTTTGATGTATTGGCCTATCCATTCATCAGCCCATCCGTGTCCATACATGCTGCGCCAAGCATCGTTTGTGAAAGTCAAACAATCATGCTCACCCCAGATGAACGGCTTGTCCTTAGTGGCCTTCATAAAGGCGTTAAGTCGTTCTCTTGGCCCCATCAGTCAGACTTGACCTCTCGTCCCCAAACAATGTCACGATCCTGTAGGTCAGCTAGGTATGAAAAGAACGTATCGCTTGGATAACGTGACTTATGGCTTCCCTCAGTATAGCGCCAATTCGATGCTTTTTCTAAACGAATTAGCTTGCTCTCAATAGTCAAAGAAATATTGCTAGTTTCGCCGCCATCCTCAATCGTCATTACGTCCATCAAGCCACTGAAAACCTCAATAGGGGCTGTTGTGTCCGTGGTTCCAAAATAAATGGTGCAAGCTCTACGTTGATAAGGCTCTTGAAGGGCCAGAGAAACTAAGGTCGCTGGAATTCCTGATAGTTTTAAAGTAATATTTTTTGCAGAAAGATCATTAACTTCCTCAAGGCCACTAATACTGAGAAGATTTCCAGTTCCAGTATATGTTTGGCTGTTTATTGTACGGCTACCATATCCCGTCCAAAATCTTACTGGAGATGAGTCAAAATTCATGTCTACAGCATAAAACGGCTTTACCTCTGGCTGACCTAATGCGGTCAATAATGACGCTGGGGTACTACGGGTCATATTACCTCACTACACGAAAATGTTATGCCGTAACGACTTACTTGATCCGCTGACCAGCGAAGGTCATTGCTATCCATTCTGAAGACACCCTGCGCTTCCGTAAAATCTACAGGAGTTGATGTCGTAAGCGCAACTTTTAGCGGGGGCTGAATAGTAACTGAGCCATCTCCAGAGTTATTATCCACTACCATATGCAAAACTGAATTTGCTCCAGTAAAGAATTGCAGATAGCTACCAGTATTTATTTGCCTACCAGCACCAATCGTAAGATTGACGGTTGTGGCTCCAATAGCAGCGTTAGAAGCTACAGCTATAGAAGCCGGGGCCGCATCTGAAATAATTTCTTTCCCGTCAGGGTCACCTAGAAGAAATGTATTCGCACGGCCCTCACATTGCATAAAGAACGCTTGCCACTGACTAGCCTGTGAGCGCTTCATAGGTGGCAAAGTAAGAGTAGCTTGCCATTGTGCCTTGGGGTACGAATGCACCTGTGAAGCGCCCGTAAATGGGCTCTCAGATACAGCTACGGTTCGACTTATACCCCAATCAGAATTTATAAACGCGGGGCTTGTTGGCATAGTTATCAGTGTCATAAATCACCCAAATGCTCTGCCATAAGAGCCGCCGCGCCTTTTAGCGTCAGCAACCCCAGACATTGTTTCTTGTTTAAATGATGGAAGTAAGGATACCATTTCAGCCCGTACCGTTTGTGAAACACCCGCGCTTACGTTGATTGTTTGATTCACCACTGTTGTTGAACCTCCACCAAACCCTTTTGAATTACTGTTATTCATTACTGTTCCGGCAGACGAAGGAACAAAAAGCTCTGGGCCTCTCTCACCCACCATGTAAGGCTGATTGGGGCTGACACTTCCGCCACCAGCAAGACCGGGAATGCTCCCCATAGGAAGGGCAGAGCCACCCGTTAAACCGAATACAGCATTTAAAATTCTATTTATCACCATTAGCTCAAAGGCTTTTGCGATCATTGTTTTTACAAATCCTCTGAATACATTTTGCAATGAATCAAGAACGCTTTTTCCTTCCACCAGCGCATCCGCAAGGGAATTTGATATTGTTGAACTTATGTCTTGGAATTTAGCTTGGGTTTCAGCAGCTATTTGCGTTGCAAGTTCTTTTGCTTTTTTTGCAGCCTCTATGGCAGCTTTCGCCCTCTCTTCGTCCCTTTTTGCCTGACGATCTTTTTCATCTTCCAGCTCGGTCAATTCATCTTGATACCCTTGCGTTGCCGCAACAGCCGAAAGAATTGCACTAATATCACCCTGCAAATCAATGGGCTGCATGGTTATTCCATCGCCACTAAAATTCATTTTAGTTAAAAGACCAGCAGCCTCTAATGCAGCAATCTCAGCTGAAGTAAATCCATTCAACTCAGCGCGAGCTTTTTTGGCAGCAAGTGCCTGTGCCTCAAGTGTGCCGGTAACAGCCGTGTTAGCAGCGGCTACATCTGTTCCCTCTTCTTTAACGCCATTCATCTTCGCTTCTAGGTCAGAAAGGCTTGCATTAAGATTGTTTGCAGCCTCCTTTATTCCACTGAAACTATCAGGCAATGCGTCTGCGGCGAATACAAGTAAATCTGCTATTCCTTGAGCAAGGAAAAGTATACCCTCTGTAACTGCTCTAATTGGGGCAATTATTACCCTTAAAGCTGTCCCCAAAACACTTCCAAGAACATGAGCCAAAGGCTTCAATATGACAAAAAGTTGAGACATAGTATTTGAAAGAAAGGTAAACGCACCAGTAAGTCCGCTTCCACCAACCCCATCTCCAAGCGCAAGAAGTAAATTAGTCCCAGCAATCTTCATGTTGCTAAATGCGGTTGATAAATTTTGTGCGGATTTTTGCATACCGCCGCCAAACCTTTTGTTTAGCCCAGTATTCAGCGCATCCATTATCTTGGTTGCGCCTTCAGCAGTTTGGCCCATCTCAGAAATTTCGGTTCGGGTTACGCCAATTTCATCTTGTAGAATTTGGTAAACTGGAATGCCAGCCCCAACAAGTTGTTCTAATTCCTCAAGACCCAAACCGCCACCAACTGCCCTTGTGGCAATTCTAACCATGGTCTCAAACGCTTGAACTTTATTGGTAGTGGCAGAAGCTGCGTCACCAAATGTGTTCAAAAGATCAACGGTTGGGTCAATCCCTGCACCCTTTAACTGAATGAACGCTTTAGATAGGGTTTGTATGTCAAACGGAGTGGTTTGAGCAAACTTCTGTATAAACTGCATTGAGGCTTTGCCCTGCTCAACGCTTCCAAACACAGTATCAAGAGTTTGTTGCAAATCTTGAAACTCAGCGGCGGTTCTGCCAACTGCTGCACCAGCGGCGACTGTCGCACCAACAAAGGCTCCAGCAATAATCCCCTTTAGACCACCAAACTTCTTCCCGAGTGCGGTGACACTTTGACCAATTCCGCTAAAAGACTTCTTCATTCTTTCTGAAGTCTGCTGGACGCTTCTTTGGGTACTTTTTAAAGCTCTTCGAAGAGGTCTTAGATCGGCGTCAATTCTGACGTTTAGCGTGTCAACTGTATTTGCCATTAGTCAGGATACCTTTCCATCAAGTCATCTAGTTCATCTTTACTGAGAGGCGGTGGTTTCCCCCCAGAATGAAACTCTGAAAAGCCATCTATTGCTTGGATTAGTTCAAATAAGCTCAATCCCCAAAACTCATTTGATGTCATCCTCATTTTGCCAAGACAAAGCCGAAGCCAATCATCCCAAGGCAAAAAATCAATAGCTACGCCACCGCCTCTTCGTTTCCCTCTTGATCCTCTGAGCTAACAAGGCAATTGGTAAGAATTGAACCAACGGCTGTAATAGCTTCCGTTATACCAGCTTCCCATATCAAATTTTTCATTGCTTTGTCTTTGATATCATGACCGCCACCCCTAATCGCAGTTTGCAAGATAAATAGAATGTGTTGGGTTTGAAACTCAGCTTCGGCTAGGTCTTGGGCAATTCTCATAAAGCTCTTTTGGCAAGACTGCTCAATCCTCATAATTCCATCTAAATTAAGTTTTGTATTATATTCATTCCCCGCCAGTGTTATCAGACACTCGCCGCGCTTTGGGTTTGTCATTTTTTACTTCCTTTGTATCCATTACAAGAGTTTCGCCGCGATCATGAAGATCAACAGCAGTCAGTACCTCAAATTGAGAACTGTCGGCCTTGAAGATGTCTCCAACCTCAAGGCCAGAACAATAAGGAACTACGAATATAATCCCTCTACGATGGCTTAAATATGTAACCCCATTGAAATCAACAGTTGCATTTATCCAAGCCATTATATTGCTCCTATTAAACCGCAGTGAAGGCAAAAGCGCCGCTATTCTCAAGAGACACGGAATAAGTTGCTTCACCGTTGTACTCTCCGGTGTATTCAAGAGAAGCGACCATAAACTTACCTTGATAGGTGCCAAAGTCTGGAATTATTACTTCAAAGTTAGAAAAATTTGCACCACCAAAAGCGTTTTTCAAAGTTGTTTCTGAAGCTGCATCAGTAAATACGCCAGAACCGGAAATTGAACAGGTTTGAACACCGCCATTTGCCAGTAGTTCGCGAATACCGGAACTATCTTTAGTTGTTACATCGACTGCTTCGTCATTCATTGTGATACCAGTTGAGCGCAATCCTCCAACTGTTGTGTATGTATCCACACTTGCGGCGGCAGTAGCATCTGCGCCGATTTTTAATAATAGGGCTGAACCTTTTTGAGCCGCCATGATCTTACTCCTTAGTTATCAAACACGACGGCTCGGAACCTCATTACCCCGTGCCGCGTTATTCCATCAGTTTCCGACAGTGTAGTATTAAACTCTTGTCTAATATTAACCAGCGATGCACCTGATACACTTATATCAGTATTATGCAGCTTTTCATAGACGCTTTGCATGATCTCCTTGATCTCGCGCCTACCTCTGTATTGGGACCAAGCATGGATAGTCAATGTATGCTCAATACCATCAAGGGTTTTAGTTCCATTGTTTGAGGCAGTTTCTTCACCAATAACAACATATGGGTATTCTGTACCTTCTGGAACATCATCAAATACAGGGACATTTGCCCCGCTCATTCCAGTTGTATTCCCACTCAATGCAGTGAAAATAGACTTCTGAAGTTCCCATGAATGTAATGCCATTATAAATTAGCCTTCAATCTGTCAAACAACGCATTAATCTTTTTCTTGTTTCCCTCCAACGCTGGTTGAAGAAACGGTCTCGCTCCCATGTTTTTTGTTCCGAACTCCAACGCTTCGGAATAATTTGCCCTGCTTTCCACGGAGCAACCCATTTTATCTTGGTCGATTACAAGAAAAACATTACTAGCCAAATAACCTGTATCCGTATTTGGAGGCTCTCCCGGTGATGAGGCCACATGCGTGACGCCGCCCCTCACATAAGACCTTCCACTTCCAGAGCTTTGTTGTATGGATTTCACAGCATCATTGCGAACCATTTGCCCACCGACAGCGACAATCTTAGAAATTTGATCTTGATATTGCTTAAGAACAGCGGAAGTTTTATCTTCTCTGACAACTTTTGTTCTAACGGAACTCATGTCGCCACACCCTCAACGCACATTATCTCAATATACCTATCGCGATTGTCTACGTTTATTACTCTCTTGATGTTAAAAACCCGAGTTACAGATATACCCTCATTGGTAAATTTATACTGAATTCTGTTTTTAAAACTAATGTCTCTACGGAACCTGATCCTAATTATATGCGTTATTGGCTCTTGAAGCTGATCTCCAAACATTCTTTCGCCACCCGATTTAGCCATTATAGAGCCAAATACATTAGCAAAAGTATTCCAAGAGGTTAATCCATCAGAACCACCCCCATCTGGAGTTACATATTTACTTTGAAGTTGCAGCTTATGTCGCATTCCACCCACTGTCATTAGATCACTCCAGACCTAATGTTTTTGTCGTATACAGAAGTGCTGAACCTCAGTAGTCGATATGGATCAAGCAACGATTTTACAATTTGAGGTGGATTTGCTTTTACCTCATCATCCCCACGGTTTTCATAGAGAAAAGTTAAGTATTGAAGTATGGCAACCCTTATCGGCTCTGGAACTGTAAAAGGATTTGTTCCGTACCCCGCAGTGAAATTTATCTCAAGGCCATTTAGATTTCTTAAATCCGTTGGGTATGAGCCACCGGAACGTAAAGAAATTTTTGCTGGCTCTGAAAACGTATCAACATAGTAATTGGATGCATCCCAAGTGCTTTGAGTGTCATTATCCGAATAATACTTAACACTCTCCACAGACAGAACCGGAGCAGCGGCTAGTTCAATGTGGTCTGAAACATCCACCCGATACGGACCAGTTCTCATACCTTCCCACAATGGGCTATCAACCTCACGTGCGCCATCAAGCATCATCTGGCAGGTTCTACTTATGAAAAATCTATTGGTATAGTTTTCGGCCCAAGTTGTTGAGGCTTGGATGTAGCTCCTGACTTGCATATCATCTATGCCTTCATCAAGACGTAAGTATTCAAGAGCTTCTATTTTACTGACAGGCGTTATGGCTGGCCCTGTAATAATCTTCAAACCGCTCATTTGCCTGTCTCCGTTTTACTCTATTTCGATTTTTTAGCTTTTTTCTTTGGGGCTTTCCCACCTTCCCACGCTTCATTTACTTCAGGAGTGTTGGGATTGTCAGAAGCAAGCTGTCCGTTACTTTTCCGCGCTCTCTTTACTTTTGTCTCTGGAACATTGGCATTCCCGCCAATCTCATTTGCAAGTCCAGATTTAACAAAACTTTGGAATACCTTTTTTTGCCAAGCCTCGGTGGCAGAATATTCTTCGCCAGCTACGAAATGCTTAGTGGTTGCGCCGTCTTCACGGTCTATACCATGGCAGCTTTTAACCATCATAATCTTCATATCTTCTCTCCCTTAAAGGAATAGGGAAGGCCGTTAAGCCTTCCCCAAGGTTGCTTAAGAAGCAGCCATTTTGAGTGCGCGCATTGCTTCGGACAATACAACTTCACCACCAACGCGGCGGCGAGCGATATAACGCACATTACCTGTTGATGCTTGGCTGTAGGGGTCACGAAGGACAGAAAGAGCTACACGATCAACGATCATATAACCACGGCGATAATCACCGAATACAACTGGTTTAGCAGATGCAGCGATATTAGCCATGTCTACGGCTTCAACGTATGGGTGGCCCAAGATAGTATTTGGGAGACCTGATTGACCGGAGAAACCTGTCTGGAAAATGTACTGACCAGCAGTATCTTTCAGCTTACGGATTGCACCAAGAGTTGCACGGTTCATCATGAATGATGCATTACGGGCATACTCAGACTTCAAACCATGTACCAAGTCCATGATGTCATCTGTTGCGATTGCAGCGGCGGCAGCGGCGGTCGTAGAAGCAACAGTAGTTCCGTCAAGGATACCTGTTGGCTTGTTAGTGCCATTACCTACCAAGAAAGCATTGCCTTCAGCCTTTGCAAACTGTTCTGCGAACTCAGTGTTCATTTCAGCTTCAAGGTCAAAAACGCTGTCTTCTAGCAACATACCAGAAATATCAACTAAAGCATAAAGCTCATGTGTTGGAATGGTATTCAAAGAAGTTGTGTAACCAGTTGTCTCTGTGCGAGAGCCAGTTTCAGCAGTCCATGCGGCAGCGAATGATGCTGTTTTGCTTGGAACTTCAATTTCTTTGTTTGATGTTTGACGAACACGGGCGACAGAACGAACTGGGGAAATCTCAGTGATTACCTTAATAAGCTCTTCGACGTATTCAGCGGGTGCCAAGTTACCAGCGGTTGCAGCATTGCCAACGGTAAGAGCTTTACGCTCCATTTCATCCATGTGGTCTTCGCCTTTGCGCATAAAGCTGTCCCATGCCTTTAAAGACAGATCGACATCTTTGGCTTCCATTGCATTCGCTGGACGCTTGAGCATTGTCTCAATTTCGTTCAACTTTGCTTCAAAGCCTTCAGAATGCTTTTGCTGCTGGGTGAGCTTTTGGTTGACGCTTTCAAAGCGATCCAAATCACCTTCAATCTTGGCGAGCTTTTCTTCAACAACTGGATCAGCAGAACCCTTTGCCTCAATTTGAGCCAAGCGATCATCATTTACCTTTTTAAATTCTTCAAAGGCACCTGCCATCGCTTCAACGGCTGTTTTTACTTGATTTTCCATTGGGATGATCCTTTCCGTTTAAGTTTTTAGGATGTTGGTAAGGCTCTCAAGAGCCTCAAGGACTTTAGGCGTTTCCTCTTTCACAGCATCCCGCTGTTCCAGTGCCTTGGTAACGGCAGATGCCGCCGCCTTTGCTTCAGTGCGAGATAGGTTTCCTTCGTCCCGAAGAAAATGCTCCCATTCCCTAACTGAGCGTTCTGTGCCTTTTACCGCTTGAACCCGTGCGCGTGGGTTCATGGGGAAAGTAACAGCAGAAATCTCCATAAGGTCTACAGACTTGAGATAACGGCGTTTGCCCTTCTCATCATAGTCCACACCTTTTGGGTCAACACGATAGCCAATTGAAAGACCATCAAGTGCGCCCATTTTCATAAGTTCATAAACTTCGCGACCGCGCTGCGTTCCCATTGCTAGGCGACCTTTAACCTTTAGGCCGCGACGGTCTTCGGTAATCTCATCAAACACGCCAATCGGCTCGTCTTGGCGGTGCTGGTATAGGAGCTTAACAGCCTTCGCGCCCTTTCGTCCAATTGATTTAGCGAAAGCGCCCTCAACAACAACATCGTTTCCAAGGTCTTTATTGCCAAAAATTGAACCATAACCGGAGAATGTTCCCTCTTCTTCATCAGCTTTGTATTCAAAAGCCACATCAAGGGTCTCCGACTTATGCTCGGTCTCCGCGATATACTCTTCAATATCGACTTGGTTTTCGTCTGACATCTTTTTGTCCTCTTTATACCGCACCTAAATTACCAACAAACTAACATATAACACGGTTTCGCGTCTAGTGGTAGTGTTACAAGGAAACAAGTGCCGGGTCTTTGTCTCTGAAATCCTCATCAACAAGCTGGGTATCGCTATCCATTGCATTGATTAGAAGCTCTATGTGATCCCCTGCAAATCCACGCCCCAAAACAGGCTCAACTCCAAACTTCTCCATATATTCCTTTATAACATCATCAATTGTTAGCATCAAATTCCTCCAATTTATCCATGAAAGCCTTCCATAAGTTAGGGAAGTTCTTTTTTGCGTAAGCCACTGCTTTTGGTGAGCTTTGTATTTGATAGAGATTAGCGAAAGCCTCCGCCTGTGGACCACTTCCCTTTCGCGCCTTCCAATAGCTATATCCATGTCCGTAAGCTCCAGACTTATAGAACTTACCATTAGTGAAGCTGTCAATTATATCTGAAATACCGTCTGCGCCATCAAATGCGATACCTTTGTTTTTGATAAAAGTTGCGGTTGTACCATTTGCTCTTTCAACAGTCTTTACTTCTAAATCAAATATTTCTGATTTTATTTCAGAGAACCTTTTTTCTCTAGCCTCTTCAGAAAGTCTGGTAACTTTCATTGCCTTTTTGTCAGCCGCCCAAGCTGCGGCCAATCCCTTTTCAGACCAATAAGTTGAGAACTTATTCCCGCTTTCATACAGTGACCTGTCAACATGGTGTCCGTACTCATGGGCTATTACTTGTCTCTCTAATCCACTCTCAATCTTCTTAGTGCCAGAATAATATACACCAGCGTTTGGCTTTCCGACTATTTTTCTTGGCTTAGGTAGCTTCGACGCAACCCTTGCAGTAAGCGGTGTAAGCAAATCATTAAGAGCCGCGTTAAGGTCTGCTTTGGAAAAGCCTGTGACTTCCATTTTATCAATCAGGTCTATTTCGGGCTTCAATTCAACCTTTGGAATTTGAATGTCTTCTGCACCAAAGCTGTCAAACAAAGCATCCTCATCAGTAAAATAAAGGGCCAAGCAACGACAATTAATATTATTCGAACCGCCGCCCGATCCATCGCTTGGATACATCATCCTTATTTCTTGACCGTCATCCCTGATTATGAACGGCTCATCTATGCCTACCTCTTGCCCATTTGCAGCGGCATGGTGTGGCCTTGTTCGTGAATCAGAAACGCTCACCCACTGCTTTCTTTGCGCAGGGAGCGCAAGCTCTTTAGTCGCTTCATGTGTCGCATAAGAGGCAGCGGCGTGTGTTTCGGTTCTAGCTATGGTAGAAGCCCTTGCCCTCCCAATAGCCCCAAAAGTCTTTTCCTCTATTAGTTTTGCTATTTGCCTTTCTCCAAGCGCCTCTTTTTCACCTTGGATTATTGCCCGGTTGATGATTTTGCGAGTTGTGTTTCCGATACCAACAACTTTTTTAGCGCCCTCTTGCTCATAAAGTTGGAATATTAACTGCCCAAATCTCTCAAGCTTTCTATTTTCATAGACACGATTTCCAAACTTTTGCACCACCGCCGCGTAATGGCTGCGCAAAACAACGCCCAAGTCATTGTTAAGGGGCTCCAGAGCGCCTGAGACGTCTCCTGTGCGCAAGTACTCATCCGCAGAGGCCTTACCTACCTTTTTGAAAACACGCATCAGGCCGCGATGCAATGAGCGCTCAAACTGCAGTCTAAGCCGACTAACCTCTTTGATCTCTTTGGCGACAGAAACCCTAGTTCGGCCAGCTTTTATAAATACAGGAAAGTTCATGCCCCCTTATAGCACCTCAAGTTTTTTTCGTCTAATTACATTTTATGGTAAATTATGGGTTTACTTTGGTTGGGGGAAAAGCAATAGTCTCCTTATCAAAACTCAATGGAGGTCAAAATGTTCCGTATCCCTACTTTTTATCAAGCAGATGTGACTTTTGAAGACGCAAAAAAATTAATGTCTATGCATGGTCGCGGAGATTTGCTTGAAGGAATGAATGCAATGCGCCGCTCTTGGCAAGAATACTGCTCCAGCAGCTTGAATTCGGATGCACGTTATGAGTGCGATGAAGATTGGTTTGACGACTACGCATCCGAAGCCAATGCCTTCAATAAAGTTTTTTCAACAATGCAACCTTTGTTCGCGTGAGGAGTAGCGAAATGACTTATAATTATTCAGATGAACTTTTTTCAGATTACCATAAGGAAGCCTATGGCTTCCGCCCTCGTGGGATTATCATGGAT
>Ga0187219_1000504_pt1 | contig 18908 bp, 25 predicted proteins | sample 13SPOviralmetaG_FD_130162 | JGI IMG/M metagenome (GOLD analysis project Ga0187219, IMG submission 130162) | Marine viral communities from the oligotrophic San Pedro Time Series (SPOT) site, San Pedro Channel, CA, USA - 13 SPOT_SRF_2010-07-21... | ecosystem: Environmental > Aquatic > Marine >... | reverse complement strand
TGCGGCATGGATGATTAGGCGGTCATGTTTCATTTTTGAGAGGGCCTACCCGGTCGAAGGTTGACAGAATTGTGAGCAGTTGTTCCTCAGTAACAGGCACTGCATCGACGCGCTTGTCGTAGGTGAACCAGCACAGCCCGTCGTCAAACCACGTGCGGTCAAACTGCACCAGCCACACGCCGTGGTACGTGTAGTCTTTGTACAGCTCACGCATGCCAAGTCGAATGCAGTTGTCTAGTATGCGCAGGATGTGACGCTGCGCTGTCTGCACTTGGCCTCGGCTCGGACCATGACGCCAACGCTTGACCTCAAGCAATGCAAGCTGCTTGGTCTTGTATTGGTGCAGCACATAGTCTACATCGCTGCACGTCCAGCCCGTCGCACTGTCTGGGCATCGCTCACGTATCCAGTCACTGAATCGCAGATCGTGGTACTGATTGTCGGTCATAGTCTTGGCTCTCGTCATTCGTAATCGTATGTGATGTAAGTCAGCTCGTCGTAGTAATCGCCATATGTCCACGTCACGTTGCTGTACCATTCCGTTCTTTGGCGCTCTTGCGATTGTGACATGAAGTGCATAGAGATTGTAGGTTGTCTGGGTTAGTGAAGTCGCCGCCTTGTGTTACTGGTTGTATGTGGTCCACGACGTTTGCAGCTTGGCCACACTTGACGCAGACTGGGTGGTGTGACAACCACGCCTTGCGCAGCTTACGCCACCACGTCGACCAGTAACGTTCATCTTGGATGCGGTTAGCAAATGGTTTGGCCGATGACTTTGAGTGTATACTCTTTCTCGGTGTCTTGTTCACATGCGCCATAAGTCAATACATCTCTTTGAATTTGAAACAAACGCTCACGATCCATTGATCGCATGTATGTTTTATGCATTGTTAGTTGGCCCGCCTCATTTGTGTAAGCGTAATCCTTGTAACGTTCTGTTTGGTATTTTCTCACGTTCTCTGCTATCTCTTGCAATTCTTCGCGAGAGTATGGCTGCAACGTGGCCTTCGTAGTATTCGATGTAATCTTCATATTGTTGTTTTGTGGGTTCATAGGTTCTTAGAGACAAGCGGTACAGCGCCTCGCTGTGTCCCTTGCCGTAGTATTCATCCAGGTACTTGCCAAACAGCCATTGCTCACCGTTACGTCTGATGTTGCAGGCATAGCATTGTGGACGACAATTGTCTGGCCTAAAGCGAGTGATGTAACGTCCACGGCTAATGAAGTGGCCGTTTTGAATCTTGCTCCAGTGCTCAACCTTGCCGCATGTAAAGCACGTGCAATTGCCAGCTTCGTCGGCGTGGGTGAGTCGTATGTACCAACTAAAAGCACGATCTAGCTTAGCTCTGAGGCCTCGTTTCGTTGGTTTCGGTCCTCGTTTCTTGCTTGGTCTTTTGCGCAGGTTGTTGCGTGCTCTCGACGTCCTCTTTGTCATTTGGATATGGAATGTATTTGCGGTCTAACAGCTTGCGCGAGTTGCGCAGCTTGCCATCCTTGTTAAGGTCGTCAATAAGTCGTCTCACGTCAAGCGAAGCCGTCTCGATGGTTTTCTTGCGCTCTGCGTGCTCTTGCTCACGCATCGTCACGGTGTTGTCCATCTCGTATTGCCTCATGCACTCCAGCAGGACGTTTGTTGTGAAGTTGCCATACAGCTGATAGCGTCCCTGGCGTATGTGTTTGAACACCAGCAGTACTTCCTCCAGCTTCATGCTAGGGAACAACTCACAGATGTCGTCGACCGCATCCTGCAGATCTGTCTGTGTTTGAAACGTCCTTGTAGCATTCACGTGACGCGTCAGGCGCTCCAGCTCAGCAAGCAACAGCACCTTTACTTGCGGCCTACGCTCTCGCAGTGCTTTGCACAATGTAATGCCCTGGCTATATGCCGTAGACGGCACAACGCCTTGCATCGTCTCGCGTGTGTTATTGAGCAGACCATTTAAGCGCTGCGTCTCTGTCGAGCTGAGCACGCTGGGCGTTGCGCTCTTGACGGATTGGATAGAAGTCTTTCCAGGCATTTGTAATTGATTGATCTATGATTTGACGTGCTCGCTCCATGTCGCCAAGCGACAACCTGTCGAGTTTGTTAAGTGCGCGCTGTTGTGCGTAGGGTGTGTATCGGCCTTTGGTGTAAGCCTTGCGCTCGTCACACCATGTTTTCCATAGTGCTTCAAACTCTTTTCCCTCAAATGGCATCAACAGTGTGTTTTCATTGTTCTTTATACTGTTCTTTTCTTTATTCTTTATACCTCGCCACTGTGGCGACCCTTCCTCGCCATCATGTCTAGGACTACTCGCCACTGTGTCTAGGACATCTCGCCATGGTGTCGACTTGGCTACCCTTCGCACACCGCTTTTTTCGATGGTGATGGCGCCTAGGTTTTCCAGCTTCGCAAAGGCACGAGTAACAGACCGCTGACTGATGCCTAGCTCTTCAGCGGCCTGCTCGTTCGTTTTGTAGTACCCGCTCTTTGCATTGGTAAAGCTGTCTATCTCTGCCCAGAGGCATCGCTCTGCTGCGGTTAGATCCAGCTGCTCCCAAATGTGTGCAGGTATCCATATGCCTTTAAACTGGCGGTCGGTCATTTAAACGGTAGTTTACTTTGTTCATTAAGAATTTCTTGCCGTATTCTCCGTCGTGTCAATTCAACCGCCAAAGGATTGACATCGTACGAGCGATGTGAGAAACCCATTTTTTGCGCTACTGCAGCAGTAGTTCCGGTACCAGCAAATGGATCGACAATGGTATCATCCTTGTTGGCTGTGGTAACTATGATGCGTTTTACAACCTCTTCAGGTATTTGGTTAGTGTATTCTTTTACTTTTTCACGCGAAACGTTTTTCACGCAGTTGACGTGCCAATGGTTTGACAATGCTCTGCCACCTGTTTTTTGCATAAGTTTTTTCACTCTTTTATCTGTTGGGTTTGCGTATGGAACTCTGTACTTTTTCCAATTAGGTAAACAGTTAAACCATGCAATGGCGCGCCACGCTTTGTGCGCTGTGTTGCTTGGATAAGTCCACGCTGCTATGTGTTCAGGATATCCTAGCCACGGCGCAATGTCCTCGTAAATTGCTTCCACGTAATGTATCATAACGACCCGGTGTCCTTGCATGGGCTCAAACAAAGCTGCGTATTCGTTTTCTGTCATGCGGTCCTTAAAAGTGCCGTTGTATTTATAACCTATGTTGTAAGGCGGATCAGTTACAATTAAATCATTTGTGTTGTACGTCAAAGTAGACGCATCACGCATTACGATACTCATGCAAATAAATCTTCGCCGTTCAACAACGCTTCCAGGTTCACGCCTGGGTTCTGCATAGCAGCTTCCACTTCCGGCGACATGTTTGACGCGTGCGGGATCAGGCGATACTGCGTCTCCAAACCTTCGCCTGTGCGCGAAATCTTAAGGTCGTAGCGGTTAGGGTGTCCGTAGTCGGCATCGCGTGTGATGTCATCTAGGCTGTTGATGACGCTCGACTGCGTGATCTCCCACAGCTGTACGCTCTCAGTTGCGTAGTTCCACACAGCGCAGGCCAGGAACTTGCGTGGCCGTGAACCTTCCTGGTATACTGCCTCGGGCTTGCTCATGCCGTACGACCAGCGCATGGGTCTATTGTCCTCGGTCCATTGCACAAAGCCGTGCAGTGGCTTGTCGCTTAGGATGCGCACCTTGTTGGCGGTGCCCTTCACGGGCTTAAAGTAGCTGCCTGCGTTGTTGCCGCTGGCCAAAAAATCAGTGTCAATAAAGCTCATTTCTCAGGTTTTTTTGTTTGTGTGCTTTTTTCAATAATAGTCTTACTAGTTGCGCCTGGCTGATGCCAAGCTTTTGCGCCGTCTCTAGTGACGCTGCGTGCGTCTCTTCGTCGATTCTGACGTGCAATCGTATTGGATATTTTATCATGTACTCATTCATGTGTTTGTCAGCTTGTCGATGGCCACATATCCCATGTTTTCAATGCCCTCGATCCTGCTCTGCCATGCTTTGGTTGATTTGAACCACCAACGCGTCAAGTGCTTGTTGTTGTCGTGACTGAAATCTTGGAACAGCTGCCAACCAAGGCCGCGCATATGCTGTCGGTCAAACTGGCGTCCGTTGTCTGGCAATGCGTAAAATGTGCCTTGGCCATTGTCTGTGCCTGACTTCCACATGCGTGGATCGTCTGGGTGGTGGCGGTCGTCAATGTGTTTCATCACTTCGCGTTTTGCCAGCGATACTTGCGCGCTGTGTTACGTCCTGTAATGTGCCGCATCCACTCGTTGTAGTTCTTGCAAGGGTTTGCGGGCGTGACTGTGTGACTAACGCCACTGGGTTTGAGTTTTTCCATACCACAATTGTACGCCACAATGGCACACAAGCGGCACCCACAACATAGATACTTTATCAACATATGGACGTGGAAAGGGCCAAGCAACGTTTTGCCTGGCCCGCCCTGTGAATGAAAAAACTAAATATGAAACTACCCTTGTCCTTGTTGCTCGAACATGGATGCAATCAAAGGTAACACCGCAATGCCGCACATACAAACTGCTGGCCAACTCATCCCGTGGGTTGTGATGTCCACGCAAGCCGTGGTGGCGATCAGGCCGCCAACGGTCCTTTTGGCGCTCCAGCGCTTTAGGTCGCCCTTTGTTTTGAACGCCTCCGTTACGTCCACGCTGCCAAGCAGCTTAGTAATATGTCCAAGCAACGGCCTCAAATTTCTCCCAGTCATTATCTACATGTATAAAATCTTCGCCAATGCCGAGGCGGTCAAAGCCCGCCGTCAGCAACCCAGTAATGATAAGAAAGCGGTCGCGTGACGTGCTGCATGCAATGTCAGCTGCGCATCCGTGCAAGTGTGCGCTGTCGCTCTTGCCACCTACGTGATCGTTCCAGTCTTCTGTTCTAAAGCCCGACGTTATCACATAGGGTATGCCGCTGACCTCGCGTGCCTTGTCTAGCATCTGCAAAAAATCATCCTCCATGTTGTGACCGCTGCCTGGGCTGTCTGGGCTGTCAAACTCGCTGTAGTTGAAATACTTCATGTGTCTTGACGTTCTTTGCGTGCCTTTAGTGCTCGCTCCACGTTCCACCAGACAAGCGTCAGGCCTGCAATGATTGCGATTGCGTCGTTAATGTAACCAACCATTACGCTTCCCACGTAGGTAACGTTTAAGGCATTCTGTATGTGTGTGCGAAGTTCCTGCATCAGTATATATCTTCTGACCACCAGGCATTGGCAATCATGTAAGCCTCGTCGCGCACCGTTACGCTGTCAGGCAAAATCAAACCAAAGGCAATGGCGTCGACTTGGTGCAATGTTGACGACAAGGTGTAACGTTCGTCTGCTGTAAGCTCTGGGAACATAGCAACAAGACGTTCCAGGTTGCAGCTTTCGTGAACAGGTATGACGTTGTCAGTCTCAACCATTAGCGCTGCGCGGGTGGCGTCGTCTGGGTGCGTAATCACACCGAAATATGCGTCGCCCGCCTCGTCCTCGCGTTGTAGGTAAACAGGTCTGCCAAGGTTGTACAACTCACGCGTAATAATGCGAGCGCGTTGCACGCTGTTTAGTTGGCCTTGTGGTTCTATCAGTATGTACTCCATTAGAACGCGTCGTAGTAGGTGTTAATATCGTCGCTAAGGTCTTCTGCGTCGTGCGGTGTGGCGTTTGACCAAATGATAAATTCCTGAACGTAACCACGCACCAATTGTGATCCTGATGTATTTAGGCCACCAAGGCGGTGTACTACTGAACTGTTGTTTGGGTTGCCTGTAAGCGACTGACTAAACTTGTCAAGTTCTTGCGTGCCGTTGTAGTATGCCTCGCAAGTGCCTGTTGCAAAGGTGGCCGTTTGCAGGTAAACAATGTTAGCAGAACCCGTAAGCGATGCGTCAGGTCGTGGCAACGCATTGTCAGAATAGCGCACGGCCCAACGAAGCTTGCCATTGCTCTGCATTTGCTGCAGATAGTTCTGATCTGATGTAGCCGATGCCCAACCTGTAGCTGTTGCTTGTGTGAAATTGACCAAGTCATATTGAGAAACTAGGGCAAAGTTATACGCGCCATTTGGGTTAGGTGCAAACGCCGATGTGTCCATGAAATCGTTAGAAAATTTAACCGCTGGCAAAGAGTTTAAGGTATAAATGGTTCCAGTGCTGGCAATCGATGGTTGTAGCGATAATAAGCTTTGCGTCAAATCACGTCCATTGCCTGATTGATCATACCAGGTTCGCAGAGTGGCGTTGCCTGAACCAATGTGCGTTGTTAAGGCAGCAGTGTCTAAGTCTCCGTTGCTGTCAAACCCAATGTCGAGCAATGTCCCTGAGCTGTTGCGCACCTCAATAGCGCTGCCAGTATAATCGCTGTCAAGTTTGCGCAAGCTGTAGGCTGCCTGTGCGTTTGGGTAATCTTGCAAAAATCCAGTTCCAACCGTCTGATATGTAATGATAAAGGATCGGTCTGGGTTTGTGGTGTTGGCTGTGTGTTCGTCAATCTTTTGTATTGCCTGGCGCAATGTGTTGTTTTTGGTTGGTCTGTAGGCGGCATGTATTTCGTGCCAAGTGCTTGACGCATCTGCCAGGCCATTATCTGAGGTGTAGATTTTGCGCAAGATGTCCTGACCTGTTGGCGGCGTGTTTGTTTGGAAGTCAAAATATTGTCCCTTGCTAGGTCCAACATGTGTGACATATCCTTCGATTGTTTCGCCAGTAAACACGCTGCTGTAATCCTGACCGAAGGCGTCTGTTGCGTCGCCGTTAAAATCATAGCCAGACGTAAAGCTTACGCCAAACGTTTCTCCTTTGCCGAGACCTGGCCCTGGATCTGGCAACGGACTTTTGCCAAAACCTTTTGTTGTTGTGGTTGTTTGCGCTTGGCCGTCGGTGCCAACCTTGTGCAATGTTACCTCTACTTCGGCTGGCGTGCTAGCAAGGCGGTAATTAATGCACTGGTATATGTCGGTTGTGTCGTCATCAACAAACATGTAAAAAGGTGGTGGCGCCACGCCATTGCCACGCATCACAATGTTGCCACGCTCTACAGCTCGCGGTTTATAGTGTGCGGCGAGCACCTCGCGCACACCTACTTGATTGCACTCGCTGTCGTAATCGTAGCGCTGCGTGCTCCAGTTTGTGCTAGTCTCAAATACACCAACGCTAGTTTCAACCATGATGCCACCAACGTTTTGATGCAGCTCACCAATGTATGTTTTGCCTAAATCAATGCTGCCACGCCCAAAAGTGCTGTTGGCAACAACGTCGTAGCTGGGTGCTGGTTCCACAGTTTCGTCGCCATAACTAAAGTACAGCGCATACGTTTGTGTGTCGATTGTGTCCTGCAGGTCCTGGCTGTAATTGCCGTCGCGATCGTAGCACAAGATAGATGCCGTTACCTGTATAGCCGTAAGGTCTGTTGGCACCGATGGCAATTGCAGGTTAAAAAAGGGCTGGTGCGCATTGTCTTCGTTAGCGTCGAAGATGCAGTTCTGAAAATTTGTGTCGTGCCAATAGTAATATCCTGGGCTGTTGCTGTACTCGGCCTCGGTAATGTTCAGCGGTGTAAATACCATGCTGTTTCCGTCAACTGATATGCTAGGCATCGACCAGCTAAACAATCCTTGCGGCTGTGCGCTGATTGTGTTTTGATAGTATTGGTAGTTTCCTGCTGATGTGCCAAAGCGAATGCTTAACTGCAGCACGTAACGACCTAGACGATCGTCATTGAGCAAGCCGACGGTTGGACTAAGCGCTGAACGTTGCACAAGAATGTTGCCGTACAGAATGTAACCGCTGTCGCTTGTAGTGAAGTTTATTGTGTTGCCACTAACAGCATTGCCGCCTGAAATTTCAGACTGACCAAGAACAATTGAACCGTTGTTTGTGTCTCTGTTCAGTGTGACCTCGTTAATTGCTGGCGTAAACGTATAGGTCCACTCGTTGCCCTTCTGTTTCTCGTTGTTTAAGGTGTCAACTTGGAAGTTAAACTGTTCAACTAGCGTAATGCCTGCTGCGTACACGCCTGACCAGTTCAATACATTACCTCTTATTGACGCTTGGTCGTTGTAACAAGGCATAAACCACCAGCCTTGTTCATAATAATACAAGCGCAGCAACAACGTTTTGCAAATGCTGTTTAGCAAGTCGTAACAATTGATGTACTCTAGATCGTCGTCATCGTTGAGATAGCTGAAAAATTGCGGGCTTAGCTTCATGCGCCGCGTCAATGCCAGATTCGTGCCTGACGGCGTTGTGGTAACGCTCCAAATATCTGCGCTGTACATGTCGTCGCACACAGCCAGTCTACGCTCGGCACCGCTAAAGTTATCGTTCGCATAGCTGTAGCTCACCCACTTCTCTTGAATGTTGGTAAGCACGTCGTCGAAAATCTTTTGTTCGGTCGTGTATTCTACACCAGCGTTGTTGTAATCGATTGTTTTGAGAAGGCTGATGCCGTCACTGGCTACGATGCGACATGATCGCGCGGCGCTCGTTTCTTGCAGCTGCACCTCGTCGATAAGGATAGGACCAAACCAATCTTTGTCGCCATTCTTGTATACCTGCATAAACCACACGCCATCTGAAGCCGATACCATGGCCTCAATCATGTCGTCCAACTCATCAGCCACGTCTGGCGGCCATATGGTTTCAACCTCACAACGCGAGTGAACAATGCCAGGCACAAGGATGTCGTCCTCTGGACTTTCGTAGATCAGCTGCACGCCAGCAGGTCCAACCTCAAACTTGTGGTTGTTGCTCTGGCCTACGTCATTGCGCAGTATCTCAATCTGCCAAGTGTCGTCGTTGAGTGAATAGATAGTATCACTCGTTGCGTATCTCACGTAAGCCATCAGCTGTAGCGGTTGCGTTTGAATCCAGAGCGGCTGTTGCTAAGGAAGATGTCGTTGCCGCTGATGCGACCAAACACCTCGACTTGACTGCCACCCATTATGTCTTTCAATTTACTCAATGGCGAAATAACCTCTGGGTCAATCGCGGCGTTTTTGTTGTCACCTACGATCGCCATAGTAGGACCGCTCGCCAAACCGCCTTCAGCCAGTGCAGGGATTGGTATCTTATTGATAAGCGCCATACCTGCGCCAAGCAATCCAGCCATAACAAATGGGAAAGCTGGGCCTGTGCCTGCTGCACCTTCTGCAGCGTTGGCAATGACGCGTGTCTTGGCTTCAGCAAGGTAGGCCAGGATTACACCTTTGATTGCTTGGACAGCGCCACCTGCAAAACTGTCTGCACTTGCAGCTGCGTCGCCAAAGGCATTGGCAGCAATTGCGCCCATGTCGCTAAGCTTGCTACTTGTCTGGTCAACCATATCGCCAACGTTCCAAACGGTTTGTTGCAATTGTCTTCCACCCACGGCTGCAGGTTCAACCACGTTGTTTGTGATTTCGTCGCTAATGACTTGGCCTGTGCCAGCAAACAAGCTCTTAAACTTTGCTTGGATTTCTGCCTTAGTGGGCAGCACGTCGTCAGACAGCAATTCAATCGGTTCACCATCAATAGCGTTTTGAATTCCCTCAACAACATCTTTGCCTAAATGGTACGCTGTTTCTCCAACGTCCATTGCAACTTTTGCCATACCTGTTTTCAGTGTCTCCCACGCGTCGCTGTAGTCAGCATTCAATAACTGAGTTATGGACTGTGCCAACGTGCTGAAAATATCTAGCACACCGTTGAATGCTGTTTTAATTATCCTCGCTGCATTGTCAAAAAAAGCAGCAAGAATGGCAATTTGAATGCGCAACGGCAATATGTTGTTGTACAGTGTAATAAACAGGTTGGCAATTTTGACAAGCACTGGCCTAATGTCGTCGTACAAATAAAATACAGCGGTGGCAATAGCGCCAATGGCCAACACTACTGTACCTGCTGGACTAGCAATCAATGTAATGGCTTGCACAATCTTTGGCAGAATGGTGAGCAACGGACCAAACGAGGCCACAGCTGCAGCGACGCCCAGGATTGTTTGCTTGACACTGGCGTCTAGCGCTGTGAATTGCTGAGCCAATGCAGTAAAGCGATCCAGGGCTTTGCTAATAAGTGGCAACAGCTGAGCACCTAGGGACGCTGCAGCAAGCTTGGCGTTGTCAAGTGCTGTACTAAACTTACCTGCAACCGTCTGGCTTAAGCGCTCCATTGCACCAGCAGCGAAACCGCCTTCAGCTGCGAACGACTTAAGGGTCTCGTTGAACTGCTGCACACTTACCGCGCCTGCACCCAGCTTTGCGGCGGGCAATCCTGTAGCCTCAGCAAGCGCTGTGAAAATTGGAATGCCGCGCTCAGCAAGTTGGTTGAGGTTTTCAAGTTCTACCTTACCCTTGGCCTGCACCTTTGCGAAGATGGCCGCGATTTCGTCAATGCTTGTGCCGCTGGTCGCTGCAATGTCGCCAAGGAACTGCAGCTGATCGGCGACGTCCTCCACGCCTGTGCCTGCAGCAATCAACTGACGCGCTGCCTTTCCTACCTGCTCAAGCTGAAACGGCGTCTCTGCAGTGAACTTGTTAAGCTGCTGCACCATATCGCGTGCCTGCTTGGCGCCGCCTGTTAGGCTGATAAAAGAAACCTCTAGCGTCTCAAGGTCTGCTGCGCTTTTTACAGCTGCAGCACCAAGCGCTGCTAGTGGCAATGTAATATTGCGCGTAAGGTTTTGACCTAACTGCGTAATGTTGCCGCTCATGCTACGCAGCTCGCGCTGCACTTTGCCGAGTTGTTTATTTAGACCGCGCGTATCCGCGCCAATCTTCACAACCAATTCACCCAGTGATGCCATCTTCTTTTGTTGCTAGTGCTTTTAATGTAGCCCAGCCCTTGCTAGGGTTGGCCTTTTTCTTTTGCTCCCATGGGAAAGTAGCAAGGTCTTTGGGCTTGACGCTTGCACCTTTCTTTGTGTGCACATTAAGCAGCAACGCCGTTTGCCACCGCGTACGTTCCCAGTCAGCGCGTTGCGCCTGTTCTAGGAATTTGTAGCGACCGCGTACGGCGTTGCCAAACTCTCTGAAGGTGAGATCGTAGAGACAATCAGGCGTTAGGCCCAAAAGCCCAATGCCCAATTGTTCTACTTCGTCCCATTCAAGTGGTGCGTCGTCGTCGTCAGCTCGGTTTTTTTTTCGCCGTCTGGTGACATTGACTGTTCAATCACCTTCATAACAGCAGGCAAGTCGCCTACTTCAATCATGCTAAGAAAATCGTCCACCGACATTTCAAACGTCATGTTCTGCTTACGGCAACCTTCAGCAACAAAGTAGTACAGCAGCTCAGGCATAGCCGTCACGTCTTCGCTGTCTAGCTTGCTAACCTTGTGTCCAGTTGCGTTTTCAAATTCACGCCAGGCACGCATGCTCGCGCGCACTGGAAACGTTTGTTTGTCGAGGGTGATTGTCATTAGCTGATTGTTTCGTAAACGATGGCGCTCACGCACTCCATTGTGCAAGTAAACGCGGCGTTGTCTTCTGTACCTGCTGAGAGTTCCAAGTTAGTAACGTACGCGTCAAACGACAAACGGTGGTCGCCTGTGTTCTCTGCTGATCCGTCAAAGTCGTACGACGTCACCTTTACTGCTTGCTTGGTACCTGCGTTGTACGCTGTCATCAACTCATCAAAGCCTTGCGTCGCATCGTCTGCGTAGAAGGCGCTGAAGTTGATTGACAACGACTTGAGGCCAGGCAAGATAGCGCGATAGCCAGCGTTGTTTTTGGTCGTGGTGTCGCGCGTGTCCGTCTGGATAGAAGCGCTGAGGTCAGTTACATTGTCGACGACAACGTAAGTTGGTGTGGCTCCAGCGTCACCGAACATTACGGTGATCTGGCTGCCATTCATGATACCTGTGGTCTGTGCCATTGTTATTCGTTGTTAGATGGTTTTTTGCGGTCTGCAATAATTGTGTTAATCAAAAGGTCGAGGTAGCCAAATACCTGGTTGTCCTTTGTGGTTGGTGTAAGGTTAACGATAACCTTTGCCAATGCGAGTAGGGCAAGCGTCAGCTCCGCCCAGTTTTCTAGAATGAAATTCATTTCTTAATTCTCATTGTGTAGTCTTGGATAGCAACGTACGTGTTGCGGTCTTGGTTGACTTCAGTTACTTCGTTGGTGTACATCATGCTTTGCACATCAATCTCTTTGCCTAGGTCTGTGTTGATGTAGTCGGCGCGGTCAAATACTTTGCGCACAGTGTCGGCTAATGTCATGCAATCGCCGTACGTTCTATCAACGCTAAAGACCTCAATTTGCGCCTCGTCTACAACAGTCTCACCTTTTGTTTCAACAGGCGAGTTGCCCACAACGCTGTACACGATGTAAGGCATCGCCGCACCTTCGGGTGCGCTCTCTGGATAGATGCGCGTACCGACAAGGTTTGTGATTGAAGCCTTGTTGCTAAGGATGGCGTATATGGCAATACCTGCTTTCATCGCATAAACCTTTGGAATTCTTTTTGCAACAAGCGGTTGCGCAAGTTGACCATGCGCTGACGCGTTGCTTTCTGTGTGCGTGTGAATACGCCCTTGTTCCGGCCGTCACCAAAACCTGCGCCCTGATCTACGATAGCAGAAAACCAACCGTCCTGGCGGTTTGTCTTGGTGCTACGCCCACGGCGGCCGCCTTTAGACTTTGGCCCTGCGTAAGTAATAACCTTGTTGCGGCGTTGAAACACTTTGATGCTGCGTCGCAAAGTGCCGCGCTTAATGGTTTGCTTGAGTTGCCCTGCTTTAGTTTTGCGCCCAGGCCCGCCGCCAGTGCGATCGTAAACCTTTATGTCCGTCTCTGAGTCTTGGATGTTGGCCAACAGCGCCGTGGTGTAAACCTTACCCACACGTTCGTTGATGGCCTTTAGGCGTGCAGCGTCCTTAACGCTCCAACGCGCTGCGCGCTGAATGCGCTTCTCTAGTGCCTTTTGGCCTTTGACGTCTAGCTTAATCATTACTCAGACTTTACGCGTTCAGTAATGAAGTGCAGCTCGTTGTTGCGGCCTACCTCTTGCACGGCAACGATGTTGTACATGTCCGTTTTGTATCGGATGCTGTACTTAGGCGTAACGGCACGCGTCGTCGTGCTGCTGCGCACGCGCCAGGTAACGCGGTTAATTGTGCTTTCCTGTTCCTGAATCACAGCGCCGCTGGCGCTCTTGTTGTCAAGGGCCGCCCACACAGTCGCGTAATCAGTAGTGTCGCCTGTCACCTCGCCGTATTCATTGCGTGAGGTTGCAGGCGCTACAAACGTAATGCGTCTATCTAGGTAGCCGATGTTCATTGCCGCATGTCAAGGATGCGCTGCGAGCTAAGCAAAGCTTCGACAGCAAATGGAATAGACGTAGCAATTGTGCCCGTCACAACGGTGCGGCGGTTTTCGTACCAATGCCCAGTAAGCAAGCGGACAGCGTGCTTTACGGCGTCGTTTGGTGCTGCACCTACAGCAGCAGCAACGCGCACGGGTAACCTGTTGTAATCTTCCAAGTCTGGCGTGTCGTGGAAGTCGATGCGTACTGGGTTGTTGTTCGGACGATCGTAGTAATACTTAGACGCGTCTAGCGTCTGTTCAAATCCCGTCGTGTCGTCGTACACCACACTAGTGATTGACGTCACAGGTCCGTATGCAAGTGAGGCGCTGCGAAAACTGTTTAGATAAAACGTAGCTGACAGGCCCGTAGCAAACTTGCGGTTGCAGTAATCCTCACACCACGCGATAGCAGCATTAGCCAAGGCCTCGATTACGTCGTCCTCGTCGTCGTGGTCGACTCGCAGAAACAACTTGACATCTGCCAACGTCATAAAGTCTGACAGTCTAGAATATGCTGGGCGTGCTACATACATGGCGTGAGAAAAAAAAGGAAGCCCAGCCCTATTGCCGAGCTTCCCGTGAGGTTAGTTGTTATCAAGCAACGAAGTCTGAAGTGTAAGCCAAGGCACCAGCCTGACGCACGTCAGTATCGTAAAACTTGTTTACGTGCAATGCAATCTGAGCAGTACCCGCGTTGCTGTATGGATCAACCAACAAGTCAATACCACCAAAGAACGCCAACACCATACCCAAAGTAAAGTCACCGAACAACACAGCGCCTTGTGCTGCGTCGTCGTCAACAAGGTTAGGTGTAAAGTTCGTTGGGTAGCCGTCGATGCTGTTGCCTTCCATCAAAGCGCTAACGCTGGCAATCGCAGCTTCAGCCTTCAAGATTGACAACGCGCTAGGTGAACCAACGTACTGGCAACGTGACAAGTCACCACCAGCAGCCAACACAGCCTTTTGCATGTTGTACAAATCTGCTGAAGCAACAGCAGCACCAGCCTTGTCTACAATGGTACCAGCTGATGCAGCGGCCTTAGCAAAGACAGCTTTGTCAATTGTCTCGTTAATACCCGCGGCCAACTCGCGTGAGATCATGGCGTCAACCTGAGCACCGCCCTGCAGAATCAACTGCTTGCTGTACTTGGTATTGGCCGCCACACGGATTGGTGACAAAGTAATTTCGTCGAGTTCCAAGCCTGAAGCAGCATCTGCAGAAACCTCTGTTTCCTCAGTACCTGCAGCCTTGGCAGAGACGCGTGGGAACTTGAGGTTGCCAGTTGCGTTGTTGATTGTAGTTACACCAACGCGCTCAGCCATGGTTGGCGTACGCAAGGCGTCAATGACACCAGGAACAGTTGTAGCAACAAAGCCTGAGCCGTCGCCTGAATCAGCCTGGAAATCGTCAGCACCACCAGCACGGTACAATGCGGAAGCAGGGATACCAATCTGGCCTGACATCTGCAAACCGCGCATTTGATATTCCTTGGCAGCTTCCTGTGACCATTCTGCTTCAGCGCCTTCGAGTGCCTTGCCAAAGCTGGCAGCTTGCACAGCGCGGCTGAGGCTGAAAGAGCGGTTGATCTTGTTGATTTCTTTAGCCTCGCTTACTGACGTACCGCCGATCTGTGCTTGACGTGCAATCATGTCTTCGTGTGCTTGGCGGCGTGTAATCTTGCCGTCGAGGCGCTCAACTTCGCGCTTGCAAAGGTCAGCCTCTTCTTGTTCGTTGTTGGTCCAATCGCGGTTTTCAGTTTCTGCGAGGTTAACCAACTCTTCGTAGCGGTCCGCGTGCTTACCGCGAACTGCCTTCATCTCGTTAAGATTCATAGTTGTGTGTGTTTGAGTTTCAATAACTGTTGTATCTGTGTCGGCCTCAGCAACTGCGTTGGCCTCTGTTGTTTCAAGCTGTTGGTCACGCGCTTGCACCGTGGCGGCTGCGTATGCTGGATATGTCACTGGTGACACGTCCAACAATTGCCGCACCTTGTCCACGCTTCTTACGGTGCGCTCTTCGTTCCAGCTCTGCTTGTCGATTGTAAAGGCAAACGAAGATTGTGAGATATCACCGCGTTTCACGCTTTCATAGAAGTCTTTGGCGTACTGCTGATCGCCAAGCTTTACTTTGTACTTCAGGCCGCGCTCGTCTACGCTGAGCTCAAGCGTGCCGTTAGTGGTGCGGCCCAAAATCAAATTCGGGTCGTGGTTAATAAGCGCCCTCACGTCGTTGTCGAGCACGCCATCAAATGCGCCTGGCTTAATGACCTCGCGGAAGTGTCCGAGGTCGGTTTCGCTGTTGTAAACAGCAGCGTAGCCCTCAAGCGTCATGTCGTCGCCTTCAGACTCGCGCACTTCAATGGTGCCCATCGTCCGCTTCTCGGCGTCTTTATGCTGTTGGTTGTCCTCCATCAGTTGATACTTTGTCGCTGTACTCGCCTAGGCGGTCCAACGCGATTTGATTGATTTGTACTGTGTGCGTGTCGCCTCCCTCTACTGGGTTCATGTTTTCCTTGCGGCGCACCTCGTTGATTGACACAACGCCACTAGACAACATTTGCTGATAGTAGTTTGTGCGTGCAGCCAAGTCACCACGGTACAAATCGTCCATGCTGAATTTGCTGTAGACGTCTGGGCGCTCAAAGCTCTGGATCAACTTGCGGTCAATCTCTTGCTCAATGCGCTTGGCCCATGGGCTAATAGTGTGGCGGGCAAACTGCAGGTTCTGCTGCTCCACGTTGTTGAACGTCGTCTGCGTCTCCAGCTGCACCAGTGACGGCGGCACGCTATAGATGCGGCAAATCTCCTCAGCTTGAAATTTGCGAGTCTCAATAAACTGCGCTTCGTCTGGTGTGATTGTGATGCGCTGATATTTGAAGCCAAAAGGCAACAGCTTAGTACCTGCGTTCATTGCGCTTTGGTTCCAGCTGTTTTGGATGACGTCCATCTGTTCCTTGCGCAGTGGCTGATCACTGGCCAACACGCCTGTCATCTGTCCCTTTTGGCCAAAGTATTCGCTGCCAAAGTCCTGTGCCGCCTTGGCCAGTCCCATGTTTTCGCGATGCAAGCGGATTGGCGACATGCGGCTCATGTTGGAAATTTCCAGCATGTTGTCCTGCGTCACGGCGCCATAGTCACGAATAACAAACACGCGCTCGCCGTCTACCTGTTTCACATCGACGTCATAGTAACTGACAGGCACCAGGCGCTCAGCGTAGCCGCGTGCGTTGCGTTCGATAACAGCGTACCCACAGCCGTACATCAGCGCTGACGCCATCACGTTTTCCCAAAAGTCGTAGGCGTTTTGGTATTCGTTTGGCTCGCTTGTGATTAGGTTGTACGCTGGGTGCTGGTTTGCAATCTCAACGTTGCGACCATCGCGTACATACACCTCAAGGCCTAAGCTGCTGATTGTGCTTGCAATCTTGTATACGCAAGCGTAGACTGTGCTAATCGCCAGTGCGCTTTGCTCCGTAACATTGACGCCGCTGCGCACAATTGGGTTGATGCCCAGCTCTGCCTCAAGCGTCTGCGAGTTGTACTTACCGATTCGGTACCTGAAGAGTGCGCTAAGGCGTTCTGTAAGTGTGGCCATACAGTCGTTGTGAAGCTATAATATAACACACAACGCTGACAATTACAAGTCTACAATATCAAAAAAGAAATCGTCTGCTGTGAGTGTATGGCAATACTCGTTCATGGCAATAATGGAGGCGATCACGCCATCGACTTTCTTGTTCTCCTGGCGTTCCTTGGTGACGCGCTTGTTCTCGTTCACGTCGGTGTACACTACGGCACAACCCATTTGCCAGCGCATGCACCTGTTGCCGCCGTGGATAATCTGTCCCTTCATTGCGGCCATTTCAAATTCCTTGGTCGGCCCGTTCATAGTTGTAATGTTTTGAGCCATAGGCGCCATCGTCACGCCGTCGGCTTCAAGCTCGCTCACAATGTAAGTGCTAAACCTTGGATCGTAGCCGATGCTGCGCACGTCGTACGTGGCGCACTGTTCCGTAATGTAGTCCTTGACAATCCTGTAGTCCGTCACGTTGCCTGGCGTTATGCTGATGTCGCCTTCCTGCTCAAACGCCACGTAGTCAATGCCCGCGCTTAGCTTTTTCGTGTACGCTTTTTCTGAGTTGACAAATTGATGCACAAGCAAATAAAAACAATCGTTGCTATCGTCACGGAACAACAGCGCGAATGCAGTGAGGTCTTGAGTGCTTGCAAGGTCAAGGCCGCCATAGCAAGGCAGTGTGTGTAGGCGATCATGTGGTATGGGTTTGTTGCCCTTCATCCAAATGTCGTCAGGAATCCACGCAGTCTCTGCTGACGTCCAAATGTTCAGATGTAAGCGCAGAAAGCTATTGACCATGGACGGGTTAGCCTTGGCATTCTGTACAGCTTGGTCAAAGTATGACTTGTGGCAAATTGTGCCGTAGCCAGGGTTCGCCTTGCGCCACGTTTCTTCATCCGTCCAGTCGTCGTCGGCATCGGCTGCGTACAGCACAGGCAAAAACGTGTCGTCCTCGACAATGCCGTCCTTGACTTGCTGCGCGTACTCGTGAATTTCATAGCAGATGCTGGCGCGATCGTGGCCCGCTGTGGTTAGTGCCATGATCAGTGGCTGGCGTCGTGCGCCTGTCGAGGTCGTCAGCACGTCCCACAAGTCGCGGTTAGGTTGTGTGTGCAGCTCGTCAAATATCACAGCGTGGCAGTTCAGACCGTGCTTTGTGTACGCCTCGGCGCTGATGCTTTTGTACCAGCTGCTTTTGTAGTGGACAACGTTGCGCAGCACCTTGGCTCGGCTTCGCAGGTGCGCGTTGTTGTTTATCATTTCCTGGGCGATGTTAAAGACGATGTTGGCCTGCCCGCGATCGCCAGCTGCACTGATAACCTCGGCGCCACGCTCGCCGTCGGCAAACAACATGTACAGTGCAATGGCTGCGCTTAGGTTTGACTTGCCATTCTTGCGCGGTATCTCAACGTAGCAAGTGCGGTACCTGCGCGTGCCGTCCTCTTTCTTCCATCCAAACAGCGGACGTATGATGTCGTCCTTTTGCCAGTCCTCCAGCAAGAATGCCTGGCCGCCAAGCTCACCTTTGACGTGAGTGCAAAAGCGTTCAATGAACTCAACCGCGCGATCAGCGGCTGCGTCGTCGAAGTGATACTTAGCTGAAGTATTCGGCATTGTCGTCTACTGCGGGCTTGCCCTCGCCAATCCAATTCTCCAGGCGTGTGATAATGATTTGCTTGCGGTGACGCGCCTCTTTGAGTTGTTGCCACTCTGGACGCATGCGGCTGTACGTGTCACCGGACTTGCCGACTACCTGGTAACACGTGCCGTTGGCATCGCAGTAAGTCTGGAGCTGGTGCTCTTCAATGATGACGCACGCCAACGTGTACAGCAGCTGGCACTGTCCTGGCGTCAGGTCGGCGCGCTGCTCGTATTGGTTTAGCAGGTCGTTGTACTTCTTGGTTTGTTCTACGGTCATACCCTTTTGGTTTTTAGTGCCTAAAATGTGCGCGGGATTGCGGCATGGATGATTAGGCGGTCATGTTTCATTTTTGCTAGGGCCTACCCGGTCGAAGGTTGACAGAATTGTGAGCAGTTGTTCCTCAGTAACAGGCACTGCAT
>Ga0187219_1000503_pt1 | contig 18926 bp, 29 predicted proteins | sample 13SPOviralmetaG_FD_130162 | JGI IMG/M metagenome (GOLD analysis project Ga0187219, IMG submission 130162) | Marine viral communities from the oligotrophic San Pedro Time Series (SPOT) site, San Pedro Channel, CA, USA - 13 SPOT_SRF_2010-07-21... | ecosystem: Environmental > Aquatic > Marine >... | reverse complement strand
CGTCATCTTATTGAATATATCAAGATCGAATGGAATCTTCTCTTCTTCGTTATTATAAAACTCATAACGTGAATCAGCATCATTAATATAGTCATGACCAATTGCCTGATCAAAGGATACACCCAAAGCTTCTTGTAGAATCTCTGGGATTGCACCTTCAGTCATTTCTTCGTTCTTGCCATCAATAATCTGGATAGAGTTCATGATGGCACCATAGATTGCTTTATCACGGCACCATTTTTCTGATTCAGTTATGAGATATTCTGTGTCGATATCAGACTTGACTGAGATTTCCTGAATCAAGTCATGAGATCGAGTAAGTGCTTCATCTGGAGCTGAAACCTTTTTGATTTCAATCTCCAACACTCTACTAGTAGGTAGCTTATTATGATCACGAACAAAGTCTGTAATTAGATCAAATACAATCTTATGTTCACCGTCAAAATATTCTTTCTTAAGATATGGTACTACCCTCCGACAAAAGTCTTCGTTATTAAGTAAGTGGTTTAGTATATGTGTTGGGATTTCATTTTTCAATAGTTATTATCCAAAGTGTCGTTTAATAGTTGCTAGCTGCTTTTCATAGTGAGTAAGCATATCAATTTCAGCTTGAATTGTTTCAATATAATCCGAACACTCAGCACTGCCAGTTGGATTATTTAAAAGTACTTCAACGTTTAACTTATGCTTAGCCATATTACCTTCAGCATTCATAATAAGAGCTTCAGTCAATCTCGATAACATCTGCTAATTCTCCATCTTCAGGCATATCTTTTCCATCTTCGATTTCGCCTTTAGTGTTTATGATATGAGATAACACGTCGCCCATATAATTCTTAAAGGCTTCATCTGCTTCTAGTTCATCCATTTGGAACTTGCCCGGATCATTGACTTGATATGAAAACGCTAATGTTGCAAGTCCAGATTCAACGTTTTCTTTAATAGTCACTTTACCATAGGTTATGACAACATCTCGCCATTCGCCAGTAGTAAGCTTAACACCGTATAGTTCAGATAGATTACTTTCAACAAATTTATAATCACCTTCTAATATAGTATTATAACTCATTTTCGGCTCCTTGTACACTGTTATTTTCAGCTATTTTAGCGTTAGCTTGCTTAGCACCAATTTGGTATTTTTCAGTAAGATACTTTTTAAAGTCTGTATCTTTAAAGATAGGTTCCCAAAACTCTTGCTTGAGAGTCTCTTTTTCCCTAACTTTAGGTTGCACCAACTCACCAGTACTGCGATCAACACGGCAATACCAACCGTTGCTAGGCTTAGCAACATAGTTCCCATCAAGAGCAACATCAAGCAAACCTGAATAAGATTCAATACCGCCGTCCCAAGAAACTTGAATAGGCACTTTAGATTTTTCTTTAACAAACCTTGATTTCTCCACGTTAATTACAAAGTCATAACCAGTCACTTCAGTACCAGTCTTATTCTGTCGACGACCTAAGATCCAGATGTTATCGGCTGAGTAGTAAATACCCGTGCCACCTGAAACAACTGCTTTAGGGAATAGACCAATCTCTTGATACGTATGGTTGATAGCTAGCAATGGAATATTACGCATTGTAAGATATGGCGTCACCATACGGAATAAACCTTTAAGAGCTTTAGCACGAGACATATCAGCAACTGATTTCTCATCCTTAGCATCTTGCAATTCTTTCTTAGAAGCAAGGTTACCAATAGAATCGATTACGATAATCACATTATCTTTACGTTCAATATTATCCAATTGACCAACTAGATCAAACTTAAGTTGTTCAACATCAACAATTGGAGTATGCAATACACGACTTGTATCGATACCAAATGTTTCAAAGTAAGATTGAGGTGAACCAAACTCGGAATCATAGAATAACAATACTGCATCTTTATGTTTTCTTAAATATGCTCCAGCCATTAACAAAGCAAATGATGTTTTAAAGTGCTTTGATGGACCAGCAAGTACGGTAAGACCCGATGACAGACCACCATCTGGATCACCTGATAATGCAACGTTTACCATTGGCACATCAGTAGGAACTTGATCTTTTACTGAAAAGAACTTACTTTCATTTAGAATCGAAGATTCCTTAATCTTAGAATTCTTTTTCAATTTATCCATAACGCTCATATTAGTACTTCCTATTATTACGTTGATTAATTGGATTCTCAGCATTCAATCGATTTTGACGCTTTAACGCTTCTTTCTTTTTACGCTTACGTTTAGCAGTTGGTTTTTCATAATACTCTTTCTCTCTTGCCTTCTGCAAGATACCTGCTTCATCGACTAGCTTGCTGAACTTACGCATTGCCACATCAAATGGCATAGGCTTCTTGTTCTTCGAGTTTTTCGGATGTAAACATACACTAGGCATTTATATTTTCCTTTGTTTTCATTTATTTCTCTTTCTGTTGTGGTTGATAATTAAATTATATTATAACATAAAACTATCTAATTGTACACCATTATTTTCATAATCATAGGTGCGTTTCTTATTATCTTCTACTAAGAACTTTGTTTCAACTGATTCTACTCCATTACCTTCAAGCCATTTCTTAATCATACGAGCTGGATGTTCTGCGGTTGTAACAGGAACGTTTTGGCATATATGATTTAGATTAGCTTTAGGGTTTATTAGATTGAAATCATCTGGAAGCTTCATAATAGACATTGCTTCTCGTACGGTTAGATATCGATCTTCGTCAGGATGACATAGATTTGTTGGGAAGTGACCAACGAAAGCACCAATATAATCCTTGGGTATTTCGGTTGTCTTACGCATAATGTTACCACCCGCTTTGAGTTTGTGATACTTACGATCACACTTAGCAGCTTCATTATCATATCCATTTGCGCGCATCCATTGAGCAACTACTTTATAATTCGTATGCTTTTCTATTTCATCCATTGGATTTGTAGTCTTTTCGATCTTATCTTGGAACTGAGAATGAGTAATACCGCCTTCGATTACTTCTAAGACATATCGATAGTAAGGATTCTCTGATGGGATCTTCTCGTTAGTCAAGATATTCATTGGATCGTCTTTGCGTCTTTGGATAGAACGAATATGATCTTCAATACGAGTGTGCGGATTCGAGACGTAACCAAGGAGTGGCACTTGGGTTCCTTTCCAGAAAAAGTAGAAAGTTCTGTCTCGAACTTGCGATAAACCATGTAATATGCTCTTAGTTTTATATATAGAAAACGTGTACCCATGATGCTCAGCAATCTTACGTAATTTTCTAACGACTGGTTCGCCCATCTTTGATGCTAGTCGAGGAGCATTCTCACCCCAAAATACTTTTGGTTTAATATTAGCAAGTACGTATTCAGCTGATTCGGACATCCAATCATTTGCAGCACTATTTGAATTGGCTTGTGGAGATAGAGATGACAACCCAGCACATGGACATACTGTATTGACTACATCAACATAGTCTGTTTTGCCATTACCTTCGTCAATCACATGATATGGCACTTCATTATTGTAATGATTTAGAATCTGTGAATCATTACTTGCAAAAGCGCTATATGACAGAATGTATTCAGGACGTTTCCCAAACACATTCTCCATTGCAATTGTTTCTCCACCAATCAGTGGTACTATACTTGCATATTTCATTTTGTCTTATCCTTAATATATTCTTCAATATCATATTTTGGTGACCAACCGAGCTCTGTAATATCTGATATATCAGCGGTGTTATCGAAAGCTTCGCATTTGTCGCCGGGTTTAATATCTATATCGTATCCAGCGAGTGGCCCTAGATCTGAAACAACTACACCTTTACCTGTACCAATATCATAAGCTGGTTTAAGATCAGTTACACCGTCCATTTCTTTTTCAATCAATAGTAGCATTACATCTACTACATCATCGACATGCACAAAATCACGAATATGAGTCGTTAAATAACTTACACGGCCTTCAATCAATCTGCCAATTAGCATTTCATCACGAGCACCATCGCCATAAACTGTAGTAAATCGTAATCCAATCTGATTTTCAAATGCAGTTTCTTCATTGATCTTCTTACTCATTCCGTAGGGAGATAGGTGCCAATCGTGTATACAAGAAGATGAAGCATATATTAAAGGTACATCATAGAAGTTACACCACTCTTGGATCTCGGTAGTAAGCGTTACATTGTTGTCCCAGTATTTTTGTGGTTCATTAATGCTTTCTCTTACATCAGCATAAGCAGCAAGGTGAATAACATAATCAACATTAGGCGATTGATAATCTACGAAATCCTGTACAGGCTTGTCAATCTTAAGATCCCATTCGTCGACAGTATGACCTAGTTCTATAAGCTTATTCTTTACATGGCCGCCGATGAAGCCACTTGATCCAGTAATTGCTATACGCATTCTTTTAAATACCTCTTTGAAGTTGCAAGGGCTGAAGAGATTGCTTGGTGCATATCAACATAGACATACATTCCACATCGACCGATGAAAGTCATTCGATCAGTATCAACCATTTCTTTGTATTTTTTATATGTTTCCCTGTTTACGCCATCTACATCTTTGACTGGATAATATCTTTCTTTATTATTATCTTTATAATCACATGGCTCTTCGTATGTCAATATTGTTTGAGTAGCTGAATTACCATGATTAGGAATATTCTTCCATTCAGTTACTCGAGTATAAGGGCCGTCGTGTGTAAAGTTAACAGTAGCAGTTGGTAGAACCTTAGCCATCGGCAAAAGAACCTTATGAAACTTGATAGAGCGATACGGAAGTTCACCATGCTTGTTATTAAAGTATTGATCGATTGGCATTGAGTTAAACACATGATCGTACTTCTTTTCCATTGACTTTGTAAAGCGAGTGCCAGTGAAGACTTTAATATTCTTATGCTTAAATATATTCTCGAAGATCTTCGTGTAACCGTCTTTAGGCATCATCTGATATTTGTCGTTTGGAAAGTATAACTCATTGTCATCATCACGTGTTGGAATACGATTGATAATAGACGGATCAAGTTCATCTAGAGTCTTACCCCACATCTTGAGAGTATAAGGTCTAAAGAATGTATCAAGGATTTTATCTTCGCCTACAATCTCTTTTGTTTCCCTATTGACTGGTAGAGTAACATAGGTTCCATCATCTAATTGAGCTTTAACTTTATGCTCATAATCAACCCATTCAGTAAATTGAGATAGCCAATCAACTACTTCTTTATTGTTTGTGTGAAATAGATGAGGACCATATTTGTGAATACGGATTCCACTACACTCATAGTCGTAAGCATTGCCACCAATATGATGGCGCTTATCGATTATAGTACACTTATGTCCAGCTTCTGCGAGCTCTCTTGCAATTACGGCGCCAGAGAATCCAGCGCCTACGATTAATATTGACTTCATAGTATAACACTCAGTTCCTTTTGTTGTAGTGTTTCATCTAATGGATGCTCTTGAAGTAGAGCTGCTTTTTGCCTATCTGCTAGGCTTGATAATTCTTCAGTTGAAAGATTAACGATATCACTTGCCTTTAACGATGCAAGCTGTTCATTATTATACAGCAACATCATTTCATCATATTCACCAATAAGAATAGAACCTGCATCTGCTAGCTGTAATGGACGTGCTCTCCACCAACCAGATCCTGCATGATTATATCCTGGCATTAGACAACCCCATTGCTCGGCATATACTTTACACATATCACCTTCACCAAGACGACGTTGCTTTTCTTTACGTGAACCAAAGAACTCGATTTCCCATGAATCAGCATTCTGTTGCTTTAACCAACGCTTGGTTTTACCTTGCACTAATGATGCAAAGTTAAAGCATTTAACCTTATCAGCTGGAGCAACGGTATCTTCTTCGACTGAAGGCATCATAATCTGTTCCATATATTCCATTGCATCAATATGAATATCACCACGATTGCCTGGCACTCGATTACGATGATATGGATTAGGATTATAACCAACAAGGAGTTCTTCAGGATAATCAACAAGCTTGCTTAGATCACCACCCATGAATACTGATAGCAACATTGGAGCCTTCTTTTCACCAATGTAGATGACAGCATCAAGTAAAGTTTGAGTATGCGGTTCAAGTAATTCAAACGACATGTCCGGATCACACATCTTGTTTTGATTAATGGTAAACTCTTTCAGCAATGAGTCCTTATCTTTGCATGATAGAATACCTTTAAAGATATCTTCTGTTTGCCAATCATCAAATGCTAATACAAGGTTTTCCTTTGGTGTAGCATGAATAGCCCACAGACCGTTATAGAATGCTAACTGGAGGGCTTGACGCGGAGATGCAAGGAAACATATAACCCGATGATATTCAGATAGATCTTCTCCAATCTTTACCAATCGTTGTTCTACTTCATAACCCATATCCTCTAAGCATCTTATAAGAGAATAATGAGATGGTACTACCTTTAGTTGCTGTCTTAAATAAAAATCTTTTGTAGTCTGATTCTTATTCATTCCTGTAATTAATATTTTCTTCATACTGTTTTCCAATGTATTCCTGATTCATTAAGCATGGCTACTGAAAGCTCACACGATTCTATCCACTTTTCAGGTGCATCTTCCATCGAGTGTTCACTCATTACGATTTGTTTTACACCGACCTGAATAAGACCCTTTGCACATTCAGAGCAGACGGGTAGTCCATACACATAAACTGTTGAACCATTTAATGACGTTCCATTAAATGTCGCATTATATATAAGATTCATTTCAGCGTGTACGACATACTTATATTTAGTGTCTTTATCAACTAAGCGATCTTCACTATCATCGATACCACGTGGAAAGCCATTGAATCCTTGAGCCAAGACTTGACCTTTAGATCCAATAGCAACCGCACCAACTTTCTTTGATGGATCCTTTGACCAAGTTGATACTGTCTTGGCCAGTTCCATATAACGTTTATCCCATTTATTTGACAAGATCAAAGTGCCTCTCATATACATGTAAGTTTTGGACTTGCCAATAGATATTACCAACTGTAAGTGCTGATCTACCTTGATAGTCGTTTATATCTTCGCATAGTTGACGTAGTATATGCTCTTGCCATGCGTAATCATTCTTATAACCAAAGACAACATCATTAGATCGCATTTGAACTACACAATGCAATTGATCATCACGAATATAATATGTGACTGCATTCGTACAAATAAAATCATTCTTACCATTAGCATCATAATCAACCCATATAGAAGGACGTTGATATACCATCGACGCACGACGTGAATCTTCATTGCCACGTAATTCACTCAACACATTATAGTATTGGTTGTAGTGTTTAGCATTATAGATTAGATTGCCATAGTTCGAATTGATTTCACCATGATCATTAGCTGTCATCTTCCATGCTTGAGGAGGATCACTCGATATATCATAGATATTAGTCGATTCGCTATCATACCATTCAAGTTCTTTTTGAATGTAGTCTTCATTTGGAGTACCGAAGATACAATTTTCATTTGCAATGAATGATGCACCAAGCAACTCAATGGTCTTAGAACCGGTACGATCAGTTGTAAAGTTTTCTTCTATAAGTGCACGAAGAAAATGATTACGAATGTCTTGAACGTTTTGCATTATTTAGTATCCTTTGGTTTGTCTCGTAGCCAATAATTAATCATATCACCTGATGGTTCGTAAGCTGGCGCACCAAAGTTCCATGCTGTACCAAAATCGTTTAATTTAACGGAATATGGAACACCGCTTACACGAATTTCGTCAACCTCTTCTACGCGATTGATACCGAGTTTACGATTTAAGAAATCACGATCAGTACCTTGGCCATCGATACCACCACGAATATAGGCAGCAATGAATGAACCATAATTGATTAGATCCTTTGCTGAATCTTCGAGTGATTCGAAGTTAGGACTATAGTTTGGATCGTTTTCCATTGCTTCGACTACTGACATCATACGTAGCGTTTTAGCGTGAACAATATCAAGTAACGATGATACACCACGCGGATAGTAGTCTGCTTGTTTAATATTTGAATTAGGATTCTGATAATCATTAGCTTTTTTAAGCTGAAGATCAGCACATTCTTGTAACACTTTTAAAGATTCTTTCATATAGTATTCCTCGTAATAATGGATATATTATAACATAGTTTGAGATAAATGTACACACTTTTATACCTTATGAGTAACAGTTTCACTTAAGTACATAGCATGTTCATGATTAAATGCTGAAGATTTGAGCCAATTTGAATAATCGAATGCATCTTTTACATCAGCGATTGCCGATAACTTACATATAATATTTGTGCCATCGATAGTTGCGGTACCGCCGACAAGGAAGTCTAATAGATCCTTATTCCTTTCCTTTGTTCTAAACTTACCCCAATCATATCCGTCAGATCTCTTAGTTCCAGCAGGTTTAATGACTGCTGAAAAATAACCTCGTTCATCGACTAGTGTACAATCGATAAACATTTCTTCACCTAAGAAGTCAGCTTTATTATCCCACACATATGAATCACTATCGCGTACATTAAACTCTTTAGGATTCTTATATGACTTAGGGACACATTTCAGGAAAGCATATTCTAAGGCACATCCACGAAGAGCATTGTCGATTTGTATTACATCACTTCTTCCGCTATGATTATGCTTCTTTGTATTGTTTACGATCTTCATGGCTTGCTCTACTACTTCACTCGTCTTCACTATAACTGTTGGATTATTTCGAAATAGTATTGTTAAATAATCTATGAATTGTTCTTTAACACTCATGTTTAATCTCTCTACATTCTTTAAATCGTCTCATCGATGTTCTCACACCGTAATTATTATCAGTATTATCAATAGTTGTAGCAAGGAACGATAACAAAAAGATTCTTCCTAATTTTACCATTGGTGAATATTCCCTGCAATAATAACGAAACATGTAATAAAATTCACAAGGACTACGACACTTCTTATCATAGCTACTTGATCGGCTTCACGGTCAGTAGTGCCAACTTTCTCACCTAGGGATTTTGCCCATAGTCTCCAATATTTGTTACGCGTCATTATCACTCCAGTCTATGTCAATTCGTTGATCGCCTTTACCATTCCAATGATATGTACAACCCATCTCTTCAATGATTGGTAGAATAGCTTTTAGATTCTTCACACCTTCTTTACGACCATCAAAGCAGAAAGGACTACTAGACATCTGATCAGAACTCAACAAGTTAGTATGATCATACTCGAGTTCAGCATCTTGCGATTCTTCGTCTAACTCTTCATCATCCCAGCTTTCACAATCTTGCTCATGGTTGAATAAGCATTTGGAAAGATCAATCCCTTGACCTTTAAATGGACCAATATCGTGTTCATCAGGTAAAGACATCCAAGCACAATTTGTGCAACACATCTCAGCCCAACCACAAAACCAACCTTCTTCTCGAAGGCGGTCAAACAACTTTTCTAGTTTATTCTTTTCCATCTTCTTCTTCAATCTTATTACCGTAATAATCATGAGTTCCAGCATCGTTATGCTTCCGGCGCCATTGTCGTTCTATATCAGCTGCCATGAAGAACATAAACGCACCATAAGTGAATACACCGGTACCAATTGCCAATAAGACATCAGTCCATTCGATGCTTTCTACAAATGATACTAGACAATACGACGTGACAAAAGCTAGGCACAAACTATCAATTAATCTTTTACTTGTTTCTTTCATTATATGTTACTCCTAAAAATATATTCAATTGCACGATCTGCTTCTTTCGTTAGATCGCGTTTACCATACCAACCACCTGTATCATTATCAAGATCACGACATATATATGCAATCTCTTGAGCGGTGATTGGATAACCTCTTTTCATTGCGTTGCTAGCAATAGAGATCATGATTTGATACATCTTATAGTACCAACCGGTTCCACTCAATTGCTTATATTCTTCAACCTGGCGCTTATTCACAAAAGGGCAATCACGATAACTAGACCAACTAAAGTCTGTATTATTCAATTGACTCTTTCGATGCTGGATTAGACCATCACGGATTGCTTGTGGCAATCTATCGAAGAATGAATCATTTGTAGAGATATAGCGATGCTTTTCCATTAACTCATCCGGATCCATAACCTTACCCTCATGAGAGAAGATAAAGTTATATGCGTTTAGATACGTCCCTGGAATATAGTACATACGAGATAAATCTTTGGTTTGAGCATCGGCGATATCACCAATCTCTTTATTTAGAGCATACCAAAAATGTTTGATTTGTTCACTATCAACCCACTTAGTCAAAGGGAATACTAAACGAAACTTAGGATTCTCTTTGGTAGAGCTTGCTGTTGAATAACAAACATATCGATACTTTTCGTATTGCTTATGAATGTCTTCAATATCACCAACGTAATCATCAACATCGACAATGCCAAAACCTCCCCAACAGACTACGTTAGCATTTGCTCTTTTAGAGTTTTCAACGTAAGTCGCAGGAGAGATCAGAGGGGCATCTTTCTTCTGTTTAAAATGTTTTTCGTTTGCTAACTTATATAGTATCTGTTCAAATTGATCAAAGCTATTATAATCAACTCTCTTAGATGTGTTGTTGTCATATATGCTATCAAATATTGTCAGTGCTATTGTCATATTTAAGACTTCATATTAGTTTCATTTTTTATTGAACTTGTGGCTGCAACTGCAGCTGGAAATAATCCATGATTACCTTTGTGGCTTGGTGCAGTCCAACCTTCTGGTTTAATTAGATCTGGAACACCAAGAGGATTAGGACGCGAAGGTTTTACACCAACTTCCTTTGACATGTTTGCTTCATGTACGGCATCCCACGCTGCATAAGGATCGACACCAAATGCATCAAGAGTACCGATTGCAACAACACATAAATCAATAAGGCCATCAACGATTTCTTCAGGATCATTATCCATTGAAACAGCTTTAATAGTTTCTTCAAACTCTTCTTCGATAAAATCCATGCGGAAATCTAAGAATGCTCTAAGCTTATCATGTGCAAGGTTTGAATTAACCCAATCACGAGTGCCATATTTAGTTTGCATTTCGTGAATATCTTTTACCCAATCATTACTCATTATACGATAATCCCTTGTTGAGATGGTGCAGCCGATGTATCAATTAGCGGCTTATCTTCTACAGTAGTAGCTTTAAGATAATGTTCAGCTAAAGGCGGTGTAGGATTACATGCAAGAACGATATGTGCTTCACTAAAATCAAATGATTCAGTTTCCGCATAAGGCATAAATGGTTCAAACCCCATATTGCTGTCGTCTTGCACAATATTCACTGGCATAGTAATATTATATAGACCATCTGCGTAAGATACACGACCGAGGATCTCTTCGCCAGTGGTTAGTTTAAGTAGTTGTACAGTTTTCATAGTTTTCTCCGTAATAAGATTTTATATTATAACATAGTTTTAAGTAAATGTAAACCCTTTTATCCAAAAAAGTCTTCAAGAGAAGCCTTTTCTTCGGAAGACCAACCGATTGCACCAAGGATTGGTTCGATTGGATCAAGGAATGTTTTCTGGAACTGTAAGTCATAATCGATGTATTTATCAATTACAAATTCAGCTGGTAGGTAATCAGGAAACGATATAACGTTTTCCTTAATGACATTTGGCTTACGAAGATAGATGAACTTAACCTTATCACCATTCTTGATTGGTGAATACTTCTTCGTAAGAGATAGATCCTGGACGCGTTTGTTATAGAGCAAGCTACCACGAACGTGAATTGGAGTACCTTTCTTGTAGATTGTGTTGTTGTCTTTGTACTCTTTAACCTTTGACACACCACGTGGGAATGCAATATCATGTGCAGGTAGTGTTACAAAGTAATCTTTGAAATCCTTAATTGCAGCTTGCGTCTTTGTTTCACTACCGTCGATGATTACCTTGAAAATAGATTTAAGAGCATCACGACATGGCATGGGGGTGGAAGATTTGATAGCTTCAATACCCATGATTTTTAGCTTAGGTTCTGCATAGCGTACACCTTCGTTGTCATGCACATTGAGGATATAACGTTTCTTAGCAGTCCATATACCTGTGTCAGCAATAACTTCACGACCCATAACCATTTTGTTTTCGATGCCACCCATCATATTGAATAGATTAGCATAAGCTTCGGTAAGAGCTGGTTCGAGTTTCTTTTGTGCAACAGTGTCAAGGAAGTCTACAGGATTGGCAGGTTTAACTGCTTCTACCAATGGATCAAGGTTTACATAGAGTGAATCGGTATCGATTGCAATGACATAATCTTTATCTGATTTGAGTACTTTGTTGAGGTAATCGTTAATAGCAACCTCAGCCCACTTGATCGATAGCTGACCAGATAGTGTAATAGCTTCAGCAATGCGTTGATCAAAGAATCGAAAGTACTTATTACCGAGAGCACCATAAAGAGAGTTTAGAAGAATCTTAATAGCCATCTGTCTGTTTTCAGCAATAGCAATATCACGTTCGATACTGTATATTGTTTGCTTATCATCCTTATCGGCATTCTGTAGCGCTTGCTGAGCATCCAACATTTGACGTTTGATACCAACACGTTCAGTATACATGCCATCAATGATGTCTGGCAAGATACCTTTCTTATCGGTTCGAAAGACTTGACCGTTGCCACCAATCGATTTACCGCTACCTTCGAATGTAGTCTTCTTATCAAGCAATGATTGGATATCAACATTGTATTGTTCGCCTTCGATAATCGTTTCGGGTGACATGTTGTACTGCATAATAAGAGAAGGATACAGGGAGTTTAGATCGAAGCTTACAACCCACTTGTGAAGACCTACTTGAGGATCTTTAACATAGCCACCGGGATATGGTGATTTGAATTTAACATCACTGAATGGAACAGCTACCTTTTGCTGGAACAATTCACGATAAATGATTGAATCCCATATCGCAGTTGTGCCGAAAGTATCGGTGTAGTTAACACCACCTTTATATGCCATTGTGAGACATAGCGTAATAAGGCCCATCTTATCTTCCATGCGATCAACCAACTCAACATCTTTGATGTTATAATCGATAAACTTTTGATAATCATTTAGATAGAGGGTATGCAAAGAACCATGTTCTTCGTAGGATAGTTTCTTTTCGCCTAGAACGACATGAGCAATATGATCAAGTTTGTATGATTCTTGTGCACCGTAGGAGTAGCCAAACTTCTTAAAGAGTTCAAGGTAATCGATAATAGAGATACCTTTAAGTTCGTAAGATTGCTGAGTACGACCCATAATAGTGACATCACGTTCTTCAACCATACCCCACGGAGAATAACGCTTAACGAATTCACCATCAAGGACTTTAGCTGTACGATTGACAAGATATGGGATATCAAAGAATCTACAGTTCCAGCCTGTTACAATATCAGGACAATCTTCGCCACGCCAGAAGTCAGTAAAATCCATAAGCAAACGAGCTTCATTGACAAATTGCTTGTATACGACAGGCTTGTCTTTCATGATAGTATTTTCTACGTCATAGGAGTCTAAACCCCAAACATAATACGTATCATCGATGTTATTCTTGAGTGTAATCGATATGATTGCTTTTTCAGCAGATTCAGGTTCAGGGAATCCATCATCAGATTCAACCTCAATATCGATAGTTGTTACGTTAATCTTGCTACGATCAAAGTCAATTTGACCTGGATACGCATCATTAATGTATGTAGAGATATGGCGATCGTTGCCAAAGATATTCCTACCAACAACATCTTTGTTCATTTGAATCCAATCCTTAGCATCACGCATAGAATCATGAACAACAGGAGCAACCGGTTTACCACATAGGGATCGCCATTCGGTTGGTTTATTCGTTGAAACAAATAGGGTTGGTTGATATTTGATTTTATCAGAGAATCGTTTGTTGCCATTATAGCCACGAACGAGGAGTTGATTGCCGTAGCGTGTTACATTAGTATAGAATTTCAGAGTGATCACCTTTTCATAATAGAAGTATATTATAACATAATATAGTACAAATGTACACAGTTATTTTATTGGTGATGGGCAGCCGGAGCTGCCCATCGAGGTGTTACGATTAAATCTTAGCTTATATGCCTACTGCAGCTAGCCAAATAACAACAAATGGTAGTGCAAAAACGCTAGTAAGCTTCGCGATCTGTGCACATACTTTACACTTCTCACGAGCAGAATTAATCGAATCTTGGTTTAAATATTTTTTCATGATATTCTCCAGTAGATTGGTTAGTTCTACCAGTATTCACCCGAATCAATCTTGGATAAAGGTTTTTTCGGTTGAGGTCCCAGCAGATCCGATATTGATCTTCCTAGGACGCTTCTCTTCTGGAAATTCAACTCTGGCTTTCACCACAAGTATGCCATTCCTTAGATCTGCATCGTCGATTACTACAAATTCAGAAATTCTAAATGATTTCTCAAACCTGCGAGACGAAATGCCTTTGTGAACGTATTCATTATTCCCTTGATCTTTTATTTCTCCGGCAATCTTTAGTATACCTTCTTTAACTTCGACGTTTAAATCGTCTTCAGTAAAGCCGGCAACTGCTAGCTCGATCAAGAAATTTTCATCATCAACTTTAACAACGTTGTGGGGCGGATAATTATCTCCACTACGTGCGTTTGAATGAATTCTTTCTAAATCATCGAATAAACCCTCGAATCCGAGAAAAAGTGAACGTGGTACGTGTAGTCTTGCATTAGTCATTTTGACCTCCTATTTATTTAGCAAGGTTAGTAATAGAACCCCGGTTATCCGGCGGTCCATAGGTATTTATACAAAGAATAATATTAGTTTGAATTACCGATATTATATTTTGTACAAAGTTCCCATAAAGATTTATCCTTATGAGGAATAACTTTAATTTGACGTAGTGGTGCTTTACTAGATGCTTGTTCTGAATTAACGATTTCAACTAAACCCCAATCACTTAATAGTGTAGTGATTGTGTTACGGCGCTCGATATCATTTTCGATCAAGTTAGATGGCTTACCGTCTAGTAAGAACAGCTCTTTAAAGTGCACTATAAAGTATCTACCTTGCTTGTGCAAGATATGACAGCTTTGATATAGTTTGTTGTCTTTACGTGATGCCACTCCGATACGAGTTAACGTTTCTTTAATCTTTAAAAAATCATCAGGCTCGTTTAGTATAACTTCCAACATGTCAGCCGGAGTCCACGTTTGTATTTGATTATTGTTTTCCACCTTTGCACATCCTTTTTCTCAATTCAGTTAATTGTTCATCAGTAAATAATGATAATACGGATTTAGCCTTTTCATTGCTATAACCATAATATTCTTTTACTACATTCAAATCAGTGATCTCTTCAGGTTTGAGCCATTTAGAGAACCTTTTCTTTTTCTTAACTATATTTATAAAGAAATCGAATTGAAGGCGGTGGTCGATGTGATGATTAATATTCATTTCGTTGGCATACAACACCGTGTCTGGGAAATACGATAAGCTTCTATTAACCATAAACGGGACGTATTTAGATTCAGCAATGTCATCAACCATGATATTCTTTTTGGTTGTATTGATTGCATTTATATATTCGAATGGGTTCATTTGAATTGACACCCTGCCATGATCTCAGTAAGACAAGCTACTACATTGAGTTCATGATCTGCTACGAATGCATTCTTATATTGATAGTCCGCAAGTATAAGAACCACTTGAGGTATCGATTGAGGATCGATATAGTCACCCATGTGATCGTATATTTGACGAAAGAGAGCAGCAGGTTCTACATCGATATTATCAACAACCCATTGACGCATACCTTTAAAGTTCTTTCCTTTGAGAGACTTCATAAGAGTTTCAATGTTTACTTCCGATATAGAAACTAAGATGCCTGAATCGATTACGCCTGATGCTGAATAACGCTGTAGTTCATTAAGAACACGACGCCAATCAGGACAGTATTTCATAATGATTTCGGCGATGACTGCTTTATCGTATTCAATACCTTCAGCTTCAAGAATCATGCCACATCTTTCCATAAAGGAAGCCATCAATGCGGGATGATCTTTCTTAGCAATATTGAATTCGATTGGTGTACAACGAGAATGTAGTGGTTCAATAATACGATTCTTGAAGTTACAAGTTAGAATAAACCGGCAATTCGATGAGAACTCTTCGATGAATCCACGAAGTGCTGGCTGTGTTGATTGAGCATTAAGATAATCGGCCTCATCCAAGATGACTACTTTGTAGCCACCCTGAAGAGAAACTGTCGAAGCGAATTTCTTAATCTTGCCGCGTAGTGTATCGATATTGCCTTCTTCCGATCCATTGATTAGAATATAATCGAGATCGAGTTCTTTGCATAACGCCTTAGCGACAGTAGTCTTACCAAGACCGGCTGTACCGGTGAGAAGCATATTGTGTAGGTCACCTCCTTTAACAATATCTTCAAAAGTTTTTTTAATAGTACGAGGTAAGACTATGTCACTAATTCGTTGTGGTCGATACTTTTCTACCCAGAGAAATTCATTAGTCATTAAAGTACCTCCCAACCAAGAACCGTAGAAACACGAAACGATCGCCAAGCATCTTTATCAAGTGACCATACGGCCAAATGTTCAGAGTCTGGGCTGATAGCATCAACGGTAGATGTAATACCATTTGCTTCTAAAAGGGTTGGGTTGAGAGTACAAGGCATGACACGAATTTCATCTGAGTCAATTTTTTGAAAGGTTACGGTTACTGTACCTTTTTTGAGTGCTTCAATCAAACGTGCATTTGAGTTGCGATCCATAATATATCCTTCATAATAAAATAATGTTGGGGGTTTTTACAACCCCGTAGTTTTAAGCTTCGACTTCTTCGACTTCAACAGGATCACCTGCTTCGTCTTCGGCAGTAGCGCCTTCTTCACTTTCACTTTCTGTTTGAGCTGCTACGAATGCTTGGAAACGATTGCGTACTCCACCAACGCTTTCAAGTTCAGCACCTTCAAAGGCACCACGCTTTGTAGTAATATCGATAATTTGTACTACGGCGGCAAGATCAGCAAGCGATAATTGAACCTCTGCGGCTTCAGTTGGTGCTTCTGTTGTGTTTACTTCTTCTGACATGTTGTTCTCCTATTGAGAGTTATAGTTACTGTTTTTTTCCAAAGCGATGTAATATCTTACAGGCTTGGTTGTGTTTTTCCATTCGGAAATAAGTTTAGATGAGATTTTAACAATATAGTCTCCATCCAACAGCTTCAAATTGTTGATATTGATTACGAAATCAAACTGACCTTCTTTGTAACCAGCATCATTTGCAAGCTGTATATTATATATATTCGCTGAACTGTCCTTTGAGTCAAATACCTTAATATTTACACCATCATCAGTAGCTGAGATAGACATTTCTGAATGCCCCAAAGCTGATGCAGCCTTACGAATTTGAGACAATGTATCATCGGTAAATGATACTTCAACTTCACAATCGGGCATCGTAATGTCCTTTTGTGGCGTGGTTAGAATACTCGAATCGGAAAAGAAATACTTAACCTTTGAGTTACCACCAGCAATATCGACATGATTATCACCGAAGTTGAGTTGTGGATTATCAACTAGATTCACTACTGATAAAAATTCATTAAGATCATAGATACCCATTTCTGTAGGGAAGTTTTCGTCAATATCAGCAACAGCAAGAATGTTCTTTGCTTCTGAGATTGTCTTGACTTCCTGGCCAGGCTTTAGCACAACATTAGGATTAATGCTGGAAAAGTTCCTGAGCACAGATAAAGTATCATTTGAAATACTTACTGTCATACTGTTTCTCCTGTTTAAGATTTTATATTATAACATAGTTTAGTGTAAATGTACACATATATTTCGATTTAATTAGAGCTATAAAACGGTTGATAATCGTCTTCAATGGTTGTGTCTATATCCAATGGGACAGTAGTCGATTTCGTATTTACTCTATCATGTTCGTTAAGTGCAAGTAGAGCATAATGCAATACCTTCATTAAGTCTTTTCGATGATCACTAGGACCACCTTTCTGTCCGTATCGAGCATTATACTTATCAACATTGCCTAGGAAAAACCCTAGGCCATGACCTCGATCGACAATCACCTCAGAGGATTGGAATCCTCCTTGGCAATAGTGACCCTCATAAGTAGAGTCAATGTAGTTTTTAAACTCTGCAATGAGAGTCCCTTCATTAAACTTGTATTGCATTATAATTCTTCCTCGCTATTAAACATTTCGACTCCAGAATCAACTTTAGTGTAGAGATCTAGGAATGCTTCTTTCGTATCATCATCAAACCGTGAGATACATAAATTAATTGCTTTCATCTTATCTTCGAAGAGAGTGAAAGTCTGAATGATGTGACATAAGCGTCGAGTTGAAACAACCTCATCGATGCCATCATCATAGAAAGTTTTACGAATGATATCAGCCCAGTTGACTAGCTTATCAATGAACTCAGCATCACTAGAACTAGATCCACCTTTAAACTTATTAAGGTGCTTAGCTAAGATCTTTTCTTCGATACTTTTAGAAGGAAACTTCTGATCAATAGAGATATTGAAACGCTCAAGGAAAGCATCATCAATGATAGAAGCCGCAGTAAATCGTCCATCTTCTGAACCTTTACCTTTTGTGTTTGCGGTAGCAATCACGTTGAAGCCTTCTGCAGGTTTAACGATATCACCAGTCTTCTTTACTAGAACTGGCTTACCTTCGAGAATACCTTGAAGACACATAATCTTGTTTGTAGCACGATCGATTTCATCAAGAAGAAGAATCGAACCAGACTCCATTGCTTTCAGAACTGGACCTTTGGCAAAAACAGTTTCACCATTGACAAGACGGAAGCCACCAATCAAATCATCTTCATCTGTTTCAGGGTTGATTTGAACACGAATAACTTCTCGTTTTAGCTTAGCACAAGCTTGTTCTACCATGAAGGTTTTACCGTTACCGGATAGACCT
>Ga0187219_1000500_pt1 | contig 18961 bp, 35 predicted proteins | sample 13SPOviralmetaG_FD_130162 | JGI IMG/M metagenome (GOLD analysis project Ga0187219, IMG submission 130162) | Marine viral communities from the oligotrophic San Pedro Time Series (SPOT) site, San Pedro Channel, CA, USA - 13 SPOT_SRF_2010-07-21... | ecosystem: Environmental > Aquatic > Marine >... | reverse complement strand
ATACAATAGATGGTACTGTAAATACTGCTTCATATGTAGCAGGTGCTAATGTAGATGGAACTGTAGTTAGTGCTTCTTATGCTGCTACTTCTTCACTATCACAAAATATAGAAGTTACCGCTGTAGCTGATGATACCAATTACCCATTACTATTTGTTGCTAATAGTGGTAGTGAATCAGTCCTTATAGATACTGAAGTAAATAAATTAAGATATAATCCTTCTGACAACGAACTTAGAGCTACTAATATAGAAGTAGCTAGTAGATTAACCATCCCTGGATTTACTAATGTATCAGCTTCATTAGCAGCTATTAATACAACTTTTGACACGGGTTCATTTATAACCTCAGGCTCATTTAATAGTTCAAATAGTACTGTAAGTTTATTTAACCCCGATGAAACTTTTATTTTAGATCTTTCTTCATTAGTAGGAGGAGCAGGTGGATTAGCCCTTACAGCCTCTAATGAAGGATCTGTATTAACACAAAATGCTAGAAGTTTTGATTTTACTGGAAATGCTGTAACCGCTACAAATATAGGTACTGCTATAACAGTAGATATTAATACAGGTTCAAATGATACTACTCTCCAAACAGTCTTAGATAATGGTAATTCTGCAACCCAAGATTTAACCTTAACAGGTTTACTAACTGTTAATGGAATTATAATTGTATCAGGTAGTGATAATAATAGTACTGGAGTTGGAAGTGGAACCCTAGTTAACAACACAGGAACTTCAGTTAGTGCATTTGGTAATAATTCATTACGTAATAATATCTCAAATAATGCTAGTGGATTTGGGGATCAAGCACTTCAAAATAACGAAGGAGCTAATGCAAGTGGATTTGGAGCTTTAGCCCTTACAAATAACATAGGATCTGGTGCTAGTGGGGTAGGCCATCAAGCCCTTCAATTTAATTCAGGAAGTAATTCTTCTGGATTTGGTAAAGAATCTCTTAGATATAACAAACAAAATAATGCTAGTGGATTTGGTAGTTATACTCTTATGTATAACAATGGATTCCGTAATACAGCTATAGGATTTGAAGCAGGATCAGGATCAGCAGGAGTCCAAGAATTAAGTAATAATGATAATACTTTCTTAGGAGCCCAAACTGTTTTTGAATCCTCAAATATCCAAAACTCTACAGCAGTAGGTGCTAATGTAGCCTTAACAGATTCAAATACAGTTATTTTAGGTAATAATGCTAATGTAGGTATTGGAACTTCAAACCCATCTTCTAAATTAGAAGTAAGTGGTAATGTAACAGCAACCTCATTCACAGGTTCTTTACTTGGAACCTCTACTACTGCCTCTTATGTAGAAACAGCTCAAACAGCATCTTATGTAGAAACAGCTCAAACAGCCTCATTTGTAACAACGGCTCAAACTGCTTCTTATGTAGCAGCTGCTAGTATAGATGGAACTGTAACTAGCGCTTCTTTTGCTTTATCTACTTCCCAAATCTATGTCACAGAATCAAATGACAATACAACACACCAAATATTATTTAAAGAAGGTACAGGTGTAGGTTATGCTGATGCTTTAACTGATGGAAATAATGCTCAATTAACTTATAATCCTTTTACACAAATACTTACAGTAGGTACAATACAAGGAACATTAAGTGGATCAGCACTTGAAGCTATTTCCTCTTCATATGCGACAACTTCTTCTTACACTGAATTTGCTAGAACAGCTTCTTACGTAGAAGGTGGTACTATAGCTACAGCTTCATATGTAGCTGGTGCTAATGTAGATGGAACTGTAACTAGTTCTTTAACTGCCTCTTACGCAGAAAATGCCCAAACTGCTTCTTATATAAATCCTTCTAGTTTAGTTGGGGGTTCCGATACCCAAATTCAATTTAACGATAATGGAGAATTTGCGGGTGACAGTGGAATGACTTTTGATAAAACCTATAGCATTACCAGATTACTCTCAGATTCATCTTTCCCATCACTTCAAATAGGAACTACTACTACTGGTACTCCTAGTGATGGTACTCTATTAGGTCAAATTGTAGGATACAGTACTTATGGAAGTGGTAATGTAGGGGGTATTAAATGGGTAGGTGATGGTGGTTTTAACGCCAACGATTACCCAACTCGTCTAGAATTCCAAACTGTTAATGATGGGGGAGCTGTTTCTAGTACTAAACTTACTATTAAAAATGATGGTAAAGTAGGTATAGGTACTATATCTCCATCTCAAGAATTAGAAGTAGTAGGAAAAATCTCAGGTTCTTCTGGAGAATTTTCAAGTACTTTATCAATAGGTACCAACTCTAATCCAAACGGAACTTTAGAAGTAAACGGAGATGTTAGTGGAACTTCAATTTACGCCTCACATAATATTGTAGCCTACTCAGATGTCCGTAGTAAAACAAATATAACTACTATAGAAAGTGCTTTAGATAAAGTAGATGCTATTAGAGGTGTTACTTATAATAAAGTAGAAGACCCAGATGGAATTCGTTATATGGGAGTAATTGCTCAAGAACTTCAAGAAGTGTTACCTGAAGTAGTATCTGAAGGTAAAGATGGTAAGTTAGCAGTAGCTTATGGTAATATAACAGGTGTATTAATTGAAGCAATTAAAGAACTAAAAGCTGAAATTGCTGAGTTAAAAGCTAATAAATAATGCCCGGACCCTATGATATAGCCCCAGCTACTACTGGTAGTGAAATTGGCTTAGCCCAAATGAGATATGGTTTAAGTGCCTCACTTGATTATAATGCTTCTAATATATTCTCAAATGGTCAAACTGATATAGAAACTTTAGTAGTTAATTCTACTACTTATCAATCTTCTTTATTAACTAAAAATTGGGATACTTCTCAACCTTATGGATTTGGGGAAATGGCTGGGAAAGTATGGAATGACTCAGGAACTCAATATACTTTATATTGGTATACCACTAATAATTACTCTCCTTCAGCAAATATTACTTCATTCCAAGCATTTGGAGATTTTCCAAATTTAGGAGATAATAGATTATTCCAAACTTCAAACTTTACAAATGGTAGTGCAGGTTTTAATACAACAGCTATAACATTTTTTGCAAGCTTTGAGTTTAAAGCTAATGTTGCTTTTAGTGGAGGTGTTCAAATTAAAATGGGTACATTTGCTGGTGGTAGTAATATAGGAATTACTCAAATAGCTTCTCCTATAGATGGTGTTACATATTCTTTAACCTCAAATTACTATTTAGCAGTTTCCCAAAACTTTTATATAACAATAGATAATTATACCCCCTAAATATCTATTAATTTTACGTATTTTCTATATATTTATATAACACAAATAAAAAACAAAAAAATGAATTATTTAAAAAGATTTTGGAGTTGGTTATTAAAAAACCTAAAACAGTATTGGAACCTAATGTTAGGTAAAACTACTATTGATGAAAAAGTTGTAGAAACCTATAATGAAGTTAAAGACAAAGTTGAAGATTTTAAAAAAGATGTTCAAGAACGTGTTAACGAAGTTAAAGAAGAATGGCAAGATGTTAAAGAAGCTGTCAAAGAAGTTGTAGATCAAGCTGAAGACGTTATTGAAGCAGCTAAAAAAGGTAAAAAAAGACGAGGAAGACCACGTAAAAAATAATCCTTAATTTATTTAAGGTCTATATAAATGAGGAGAAGAGCGCAGTTAAGCGCTCTTTTTTAATATGTATACTCGTTATAAACTATTCATAAAACTATGAAGTTATCCATAATTTCTAAAATAGCGTTATTTATCTCTGGGATTATAATGCTTGGATTTTTTTCTTACCAAACTGCATTAGTTATAGGGTATGCTGACCTTACATATAATAGTGCATTAATTGGTTTTGCTTCTATAGTATTATTTACTCCTTTCTTTTTTATAGTCGTTGTCGAGTATGTAAGAAAAGTAAGATACAAATTTCAATCAATAGACGATACCTTATCAGCAATTAATAAATCAAACGCACTTATAGAATTTGATCAAAAGGGTAATATTATCTCATGTAATGAAATATTTTGTGAAGTAACCGGATATAAAGAAGAAGAATTAATAGGTAAACACCATCAAATGTTTATGCCTAAAAGCACAAATGTAGATGAATATAATCAATTTTGGTATGATTTAAAAAAAGGCCGAATTAAATATGGTGAATTTAAACGTATAAATAAAAAAGGAGAAGAGTTTTGGATATACGGTAATTACAACCCTATAACAAATCCATATGGAGAAGTATATCGTATTCTAAAAATTGCATCTGATATTACAGCTAAAAAAGAAATCGAATTTGAAGTAGCTAAAAAGAACGGATACTTAGAACACGCAGCTAAGATCCTAAGACACGATATGCACTCAGGTATCAACACCTATATCCCTAGAGGATTAAGATCTCTTAAACGTAGGTTAACTGAAGATGATATCAAGAACCTTAAAATAGAATCACCATTAAAAATGATTCAAGAAGGTCTTACCCATACCCAAAAAGTATATAAAGGAGTAAAAGAATTTACTAACTTAGTAAAGAAGGATACTCAATTAGATAAACAAGAAGTGGATATAAAAGATATTCTAAACTCATATTTAGACTCTACTTCATACCGCAAGCAAGTAATTATAGAAAATTTAGGAGTACTTAAAGTTAATGAACCATTGTTTTGTACTGCTGTAGATAACCTTATTCGTAACGGGCTAAAATATAATGATAGTCCCACAAAGTATGTTCGTATTTATTTAGAAGACAAAGATACGATAGTTATTGAAGATAATGGTAGAGGAATGTCTCAAGAGGAATTTTTACTACTATCACAACCCTATGAAAGAAGAGAAGACCAACAAGAGAAAGGAACTGGATTAGGATTGAATATTTGTATTTCAATATTAAAAGAACACGGTTACGAAATAACAGCAGAAAAATTAGAATTAGGAACAAAACTTAGAATTAAATTAAAATGATAGACTCAATATTATTAATAGACGACGAAGATCTATTCCACTTAGTATTTGAAGATGCTTGCAGTCTTCTAGATATGACACTTTCACTCGAAGCACTAAACTCATCAGATGAAGCTGATAGGTTATTTAAAAAATGGTTTGTGGAAGGTCCAATTGAAGAACGTCCTGAGTGTGTATTTGTTGATTTAAACATTATAGGATCATCTTTCGATGGTATCGAAATGATTAGAAAGATTAATACCGACTATGGTAACGGAGTAGTTATTGGAATTATCTCTTCTTCAGATGATAACCAAGAAATTGAAAAAGCTAAAGCAGTTGGCGCCCAATTCTGGATTATTAAATCAGATGAGATCGAACCTAGGCTAGAAGAATTTATTAAGGACTATGATGCCTATAAAGACAGAACAGCTCCATTTAAAGTATATAAGTGATAGAGATAACAGAACATACTAGAAATGTTCTACTAGAGGTTGCTAAAAAGAAAAAAATCTATGTAGAAGGGAATTTCCTCAAGTTACTTCAAGCCCCAAAAGGTGATAAAGAGTTTGAGGAGTATCTTTCTATATGCAAAGAAAAAGATACTACAGCCCGTAAAAAGCGATTATCAGTAACAAAGCAGGTACAATCCCAAAATAAAGAATTAGAAAAAGCAGCTAAAGATAACGAACAGTTACTAGAAGACCTTCAGGTAGCTTTAGATGAAGCTAAACAGGCCGAAAAAGAAGCTCAAAAACTAAAAGATGAAGCAGTCGAAGATCTAGATATGCTTCAAAAGAGAACTCAATTTGAGCTGATAGGTTTAATAGTTAAAGTAGCTTTAATTATTATAATAGGTGTAGGAGTTACTACTACGCTACTCTATTCAATAGCAATGTTAGCTGGAGAAGATACAACACTATTAGGGAATGCCTGGAGTAATATGTTTGGAATATTATTAACAAACAGTTTCAGTATTATTGGAACTATAATGGGAGTGAAATATGCAACCGAAAAGTCAGAGTAGTTGGGCTGATAGCGTTAGAGCTTGGGCGAGTGGTTATAAGGATAGTGTACTAATAGATGCATACTACAATAATGAGACTGGTTTTGAGAATGTATATGTACATAAAGATGATGCGGAAAGTTGGAGAGGCAGCCAACAAAGTCAAGAAAGTTCAGCATCAGCTAACTGGCAGTATTGGATGGTACCTACATTCTTTTCAATCTTAATAATTATGATAATATTTTCCTCAGTCCTATACAAAGATAATGATAAGGCACTTCGAGAAAAAAGAAAAGATAGTGTGTTAGGTTTTATATCTAAGAAAAAAGATTAATATTTATTATCAAACAGTTTTGCTATGTTAAAATTTATAAAAACTAAGATTATGGCCTTTAAAGATATTTTTAAAGATGAAAATGATGTTAATGAAAAAAACGTAATTGGATTTTTATCTTTTGCGGTCATGGTAATATTTGCTACAGCCGATATTGTAACAGGCTTTATTGGTAAAGATTTAGTAATTCAAGAATTTATTTACAACTCATTTGTAATTATTACTTTAGGTTCTTTAGGTATAGCAGGTCTTGAAAAATTTGCTAAAAAAGGAGAATAATTATGTCTTGTTATACTAGAGAACAAATTGAAACAGCAGTAAAATCAAAAGGGTATAAATGGTTTACTTCACCCAATTATGATGTAAACATTGTAGGGGTACGTAATGCAGAAACCTGCGGGAAGATAACTAATAAATTCGATGATTGTTTAACTATTTCTTATAAAGACGAAAATGATAAATGGAATTTCCACTGTTTTGAAGCAACCACAGACCCAGGCTCACATTGGACTAAAAATCAACTTTTAAATAAAGATGGAGCTGCAATTTTAAAAGAAGGACAATATAGAGGTTCTCATATGATTGGTTTACATCAAGGAAAATATGAAGCTTTAAGACAAAAGAAACCAGTAAAAGTATATAGAGACGGAAATAAAGATGATTTTTATGATCTTATAGAAGAAAATGTACACGAAGGTTTATATGGTATTAATATCCACAGAGCAACAGCCCGCTCAGGTGGTAAATCAGTTCAAGTAGACAAATGGTCAGCAGGCTGTCAAGTAATAGCAGCTAATAATGACTTTGAGTTATTTATGGAGGTTGTAAATAAAGCAGCTAAAGTATGGGGAAATTCCTTTACATACACATTAATTAACTCAAACGATATAGTAGAATGAAATTCAGTACTATAACCTTTTTAACTGTACCTATTGTGACAATTTCTTTTTTATGTTCTTATTTTCTAGACATTACAATGGGTAATGCAGAACAATATCTCGGCTTAGTTGCTGTAGTATTTATTGATGGGTTTTTTGGTATAGCAGCTGGTATTAAAAGAGAAGGATTTCAAACTCGTAAAGCTGTAAGAGTACTACAACGTGCAATAGGTTGGATACTATTTTTAACTGTTATCTTAATGGTAGAAAAAGGATTTGTAGGAGCAGGTTGGCTTAGTGAGGCAATCATCATACCTTTCATAGTACTACAATTAATTAGCGCCCTTAAAAATGCGTCTATGGCAGGATTTATCAAAGCAGAAGAATTAAATAAAATTTTAGACCGCATAGACAATCATAAGGGCATTAGAAAATAAAGCCTTATGTGGGAAAAAATACAAGAAAGGGTATTCCCTTTTCTAATCGCAACCTCTGCCCTGTCAGTCTCTGCTTCGGCCGCTTTCTATTCAGTAAGTGGTCTTAGCAAGCTGTTTGCTGGAGCCTCACTTGAAGTAATTATTATGGCTGGTTCTTTAGAAGTAGCTAAATTAGTAATCGCTTCCTTACTATATCAGTATCGTAAAACTATTCCTCGTCTACTTAAAATCTACTTAACTTCAGCAGCTGTGGTTTTAGTGCTAATTACCTCAATGGGAATTTATGGCTTCCTATCTGCAGCTTATCAAGAGACCTCAAATAAAGCAGGAAATATTGATTCTCAAATTGCATTAGTAGAAGTTAAAAGAGATAATATAAAAGAACAACTCGCGGTATACAATACAGAAAAAACTAGTATTAATAAGGCCATAACTGATTTGAGGTCCGGTTTATCTAACAATAAAATCCAATATAGAGACCGTGAAACTGGTCAAATTATAACAACTACTTCTAGTTCAACTCGTAAAGCATTAGAAAAACAATTAGATCAGGCTATTGAACGACAAACTAAAATCAACACTAAAGTAGATGATTTAAATGAACAATTATTTGAATACGAGACTGAAATTGTAGAAATTAGAACTAATAATGATCTAGCAGGAGAACTAGGACCTTTAAAATACATCTCAGGCTTAACGGGTGCTCCAATGGATAAAATTATTAATATCTTATTACTAACCATTATTTTTGTATTTGATCCTTTAGCAATCGCTCTAGTAATTGCTGCTAATTATGCTTTTGAGCAATTAAAAGAAAAGACTAAAGAAAATATCTATGGGGAAAAAGTATTAATCCTTGAAGAAGACCCTGATCCTAATGATTTACCTGATGTGGGTGATGAGATGCAAGACTTTAACGAGCAGTTTAATGCCGAAGATTTACTACCTGATGAAGAGGAAGAAGATAAAGAAGAAACCCCACCTAATGAAGACCAAAAAGAAACCCAACAACCTCCTCCACCACACCTCAACCCTAACCTTTCAGCTTGGGCTAGAAATAAAGCACTACAAGAATGGAAAAGGAAAAATAGCAACGATGATTTAACTAAAACCTATTAAGTATTTGGCTCCCCAAAATCCTCTTCGTATATTTAGGTGTTAAAGAAATAAAGGTTATGGACATAGAAATTTTAGCAGATCAGTGGGAAGAGCAGCAACAAATCCTTGAAGAAATTATTGCTGAGTTGTTGGAAGACGGAGAAGAAATTCGTATATTCAACGAAGAAACGGAAGACGAATTACCATTCTAATGAAAAAGGTTTTATATTTACATGGTCTTGAAAGTAAGCAAGGCGGTCCCAAAGTTGATTTTTTAGCAAATGAATTTATAGTTCATGCCCCCAAAATGGATTATAAAAATCCAATGCTTCAAAATGAGGTAGATTTTATAATGCGTCAATTCCAACCCGATCTTATTATTGGTAGTAGTATGGGTGGTTATGTTGCTGATATCTTAGCTCAAAAGTATGGTATTTCTACCATTTTATTTAACCCAGCAGTTCACAATCGTAGTTTTGAGCCCGCAATTGAACCTTTAATTGAGGGTGAGCAAGCTGATCTTCAAAAGAAAAAAATAGTTGTATTAGGGAAAAATGATGAAGTTATTCCTCCTTATATTGCTCAAATAATGTTTGAAAATAATCGTTATTATGAAGTAGTTTTTGAGGAAATGGCGCATCAAACCCCCCTTAACATATTTATTGACACAATAAACAAGTATAAAAATGAGCTTTAATTATAAAAAGTACCTAGCTGAAGGGAAATTAAATGAAATGGAAACCCCCTCGGATCTATATAGTGATATGTTAGAAGATGAGATTGGTTATAAAGTAGCAGCTCCAAACTATAATCCTAAAGGTGATAGACTTAATATTTACCCTGGTAAAAAACCCGGGGAAGACCAATATTATGATGACAGGGCAGCCCAAAGAATTAGTCTAGCAGTAGATACAGATGGCAACTTCTATATAATTGGTATTTCTGGATATGATAGATCAATTGAACCCATAGCCCAAAAAATGCAACTTAAACCAAACAGAAGTAATATTATGGGTTTTAGTTACATTATTCCGAATACTAAAATATTATCAACCCCTACTAATCTTAAGCGATTAGCTGATATTATGAAAAAAGGTTTAGGAGATGAAGCTCGGGCACAAGCTGATTTTTATAGAAATAGAACCCCTGATTAATTATGGACTTTGATTTAAAAAAATATTTAGCTGAAGGTAAATTAAATGAAAATTCTAGTGATGGGATCCAGTTAGAGCCTATGATGCCTGATTTTACTGATTCTGATGTTCAAATAATGGTTTATATTGACACTCCATCCACAACCTATACTGAGCCTTTGTTCGTATTTAAAGGAACAGGCCCAGAATTATTAAATAGATGTAAAGGGTTATTTCCTGATGAATGGGAAGAAAATGAAAATGAATTTGATGAGTATTTATACGAAAAATTTGATGAGGGGGCACTCCCACTACAGTTCTTTATATTAAAATAAAACACAATGGATAACTTTGATCTAAAAAAATATCTAGCTGAAGGTAAGCTTTTTAAAGAAGTTGAGGGATTTGATAAAAATGTTTGGATACCCCTTACCCAAGACGAAAAATCAGAGTTTGCCCAACAATTATTCGATCTTATAGATACAGCCTACAAACCCATTGGAGGTCACCCTAACTATAAATCAGCTGATGATATAATAGGAAGTGAAGGTAATGCCGATTATATGGTTATTGATCTAGATGATGATCCTGAATGGGATGCTTTAAAAGTCTCAAAAAAGAAACCCCAAGGAAACAAATCGGTAGGTATGGGTCATGATGGTTCTCAAGAAGCTAAAAGAGCAGCTATCAATATTACAGTTTTACTTCTAAAACAACCAGGTTACTTTGTAGAAGTATCAGGAAAATTAAAAGATATCTTACAAGCAAAAGGAGCCCCAATCATCACAGATGAAGAAATTATCCGTAAAGTATTAAAGGGTAAAGATATTGAATTAAATGATGATGGCTCCTATCAAAGAGAAATTGGAGGTAAAGTATTTACTAAAATACTAATGGGTAATCCTAAGGTTTAATTCTAGTAATTGAATTATTTTTACGGTCAATAATGGTAGTAATACCATCCTCATAACGGAAGAGCTTAATAGGTCTTCCGTTTTCTATTTTAGCTTTAGCAATAAGATTTCCTTGCTCATCATACTTTAACCAAGTACCTGTTCCAACCCCATTCCAATAAAAACTAACTTGTTGTAATTCCCCACTAGGATAAAATTGTTCAACTTTAATAGAACCATTTTCTAATTGATATGCTTTTTTCTCCTGAGCACTTAGATTTACTCCAATTAGTAATAATAATGTAATAATAATATATCTCATGGTAATAAATATTAATTAGTCATTTTAACGTCATATAAATGTAAAAACGTCATATGGATTTTTCAAATTATTTTTTATATCTATATAGGAAATTAAATTAATAATAAGTAATGAAAAAAATTGTTTTAGCTCTAACAGCTTTATGTTTAATGGTTTCTTGTAAACCAACAACTACAGAACCTACAACCCCTGAAAACGTAGTATCTGGATTAATCACAAAAGATGTAACTTGGTATTCGGATACCATTTATGAAATGGTAGGTAAAGTAGTAGTAGAAGAAGGTGCTACACTTACAATCCAATCAGGAACTCTAATTAAAGCAAGAGACGGTCAAGGTTCTCTTTCAACAGCTTTAGTTATAGCTCAAGGTGGTAAAATCGAGGCAATGGGAACATCTGAAAATCCTATTATATTTACTTCAATCTATGATACAGGTGATAATTTAGATCAAACTGATCAAGGTTTATGGGGGGGTATTGTAATATTAGGTTACGCCCCAATTTCAGCAAATACACTTATAGCCCATATTGAAGGTATCCCCGCAGATGATACTTTTGGAGCTTATGGTGGAAATAACCCTCAAGATAACTCAGGACTATTAAAATACGTTTCAATTAGACACGCAGGTGCTTTATTAGGTGATGGAAATGAATTAAATGGTCTTACTTTAGGGGGTGTTGGTTCCGAAACATTTATTGATAACATTGAAGTAGTAGGCAATCTTGATGATGGTATTGAATGCTTTGGAGGTGATGTAACTATTACTAATGCTCTAGTATGGGCCCAAGGAGATGATGCCTTTGATATTGATCAAGCATTTGCAGGAGTTTTTGATAATTTTATTTCAATCGAAGGTCCTGATTCAGATCATGCCCTAGAAATTGATGGTCCTGAAGGGAATTCACAAGCTGATTTTACTATGCTAAATGGTACTCTAATTAGTTTAGACACCTCAGAAATACACTTTAGAGATAAAGCTTCAGGTTATGTTGAATTTATGGGTACAGCTAATATAGTAGCAGATCCAGGAACCGGAGTTATAGTAGAATATCTAACAGAAGGAGCAGACATTTCAGTATTTAATTGGACATTAGCTGCCAAAAAAGGAGCACTTTAATAAAAGAAAACACATAAAATATTTGGAGGCCCGAAAGGGCCTTCATATATTTACAGAGTAAATGGGGTGAGAGCCCAATAAAAAATAAAGGTTATGTTTAAATTGACACAGTACAGAAGATTAGAGATGGATAGTTTGTTTAAAGGCTATGCTGATAGTTTAATCACCGATGATGAGCTAGATTTCATGCTCGATATCACGTTAGGTGAATTGGGTATTACTGATGTTGAATTTTAATAAATAGGTGATAAATAAAAGTTATGCCATTATTCGAATTTTATAATAAAACAAGCTATGGTCAATTACGTAAACGAATCGTTTATAATGAATCAAGTCAATTTACTATTAAGCCTGGTTTCGGAGATTTTGTTGCCGTCCGCCCCTTCAGATATATGTCTCGATCCCCCTTCAAACCTGGTCTTGTTACCCGTGATGGTAAAAAATACCTAATCCCAGATTGGATAGAGGTATTACCTGAGACTACGATCAACGATATTAAACCATTTGAGGAAGAAACTCGTGGTAGAAAAAAAGGTACTAAAAAAATCGAAAACCCAAATGAATGGAGATTCGAATCAAAATCTGATCCAGGTAGTTGGTATGTAGTTACTCAAATTAGTGATTATAAAGTTAAATGTACTTGTAGTGGTCAATACAGAGCAAAGGATCGTAAGTGTCGCCACATGAAGGAAGTAATGAAAGAATTAGGCATATGAGAAAGTCATCATCTGTAATGCAAAATGAATTTGATAAAGCTAAACTCGAATTCCCATTTGAGGGTGATTTACTTGAGATTCAAAACGAGAAAGGTAAATGGCTTCAAACTACTAGAATTACATTTCGTAGTTATGATGGTCCTAGACGCATTACAAAATATGATACCAAATTAACAATTAACCCACTAGATAATCAAAATGTTACTACAGGTAGTCTAACCTATGATTATGAAGGTCCTATCTATTATTATGGAAATAATCGCGAGGGTATTTGGAAAAGCACATTCAAGGTATTATATTCACAGGAGTTAGAAATGGATAAAGTAAACAATAAATATTACTAATATGAGTAGAGGAAGAATTAAAGAAAACGATACAGTATTAGATAAGTGGGTTATTACAAGTTATCAATACCCAAACAAACCTGAATTAGGTGATAAAGCAGTTTGGCATTTTGATAGAAGTAAAAATGATAAGGGTTGTTTTAAAGTAGAACATACTCCTGCTAAAGGTGAAAAGCATCTTAAAGTTAAGGTTAATAAACAACAATCGTATGGGACTGGTCCTGTAGTTATGGTATTTAAAACTTCAAATCGTTCTAATGCTAAAGTTAAAATGAAAGTTTGGAATAGCATGAATATCGATTATATAATCACCCAAGATAAACTCCCAGGCGTGCCTGATAAAGCAGAAGTTCTAGAATTAGGAGTAGGTAAGGGACTTATTGAAAAATATAAATCTAAGTATAATCTATAATATTTATTACATATAAATAAAATAAAATTATGGCTACAAGAGCAGCAATTATATACATTGATGGTAAAGGTAAAATGAGCGCTACCTATAATCATTACGATGGGTATCCTGAGAATCTAGGAAAAGGTTTAAATGATCATTATTCAGACGATTTTAATGCTCAAAAAATAGCTAATGAAGGTTACATTTCATATATGGATCCTGAAACAGGAGAAATAGAACAAAATAACCAACAAGATCCTGAAACCTATATGATTGATGATTTAGATGATGCTGTTGGGAAGGTAAATGATGTCGCTCAAGGTATGGGTGCTGATTACGTTTATATTTATGTTCCTTATAATAATAGCTGGGTTAATATTAAAAATCAAGGGAGCAACACTATGCTTCGTACTTTAAATGGGCTACTCCCAGATATTTTAGGAATGTCTCATATGGGTTCTGAAGATGATATTGATATGAATGAATCGTATGAAACTAAATGGCAAAACTTCTTAAATGAAAACGATGATGCTACAGTTAGATTTGAAAAGGTACGTGATAATGCTTACCGCATGTTAAAGCAGGAAGATGGACGTCAAGTAAACGATTATGTCGATGCTTTAGTAAGACAAATTAAACTTAAACCATCAGATGCTGATGAGTACATTGAATACGATCGCACAGATTGGAAAGCAGATTTTGACGATTACATAAGTGATAAAATGGATTTCTAAAAAGAAAACACATACAATATTTGGAGGCCCGAAAGGGCCTTCGTATATTTACAGGGTAAATGAGGTGAGAGCCCAATAAAAAATAAAGAGTTATGTCAGTATTATTTGCAAATCAGGTAGGATTGCCCAATCAAGAAGGGAAAGCGGAATTCGAAGTACGCAGACCTGGTGATAAGTTACTTGAAGGTGTTCGAGTAATGGCTGTTGATGTAGAGGATGCTAAAAGAGTATTCCTTAAGCAGCTTGCTTTTGTTGTAAAATAATTTGGTTGCCCAAGATAGGGTTCGTATATTTACAGAGTAAATGATAAAAAAAAAGGTTAAACAATGGATTTAAGAGATAGCTTAGCAATGAAAGAGTTTGATATGATGTACGATCAATTAGGCCCAAATGAGAAGGAATGGGTTAATGATTCAATTGATTACTTCTTTAGCTAAAAATTTGGCTCCCCAAAGGAGGGGTCGTATATTTACAGGGTAAATGAGGGCAGGGCCCAATAAAAATAATGGTTATGTTAAAAGTAAATGATTTAGTAAGTGTTTTTGGACGAGGAAATAATACATTCGTTATTAAGAGAATTCAAGGTAAAAATGTTTTAATTCAAGGTGTTAAAGGTGCTACCACTACAGTCCATTTTGATGATTGTATTAAAAAAACATTTACAGTAGTTTAAATAAAGGTTATGAAAGAACATTTCGAAACAGCAAAAGAATCATTTGAATTCACTACTTTAGATACGTACGGAAGAAAAAAGGTATTGGAATTTGTTCCAAAAAATCCTAATGAGAGTTATTCAATACCTTTTGTAAAAGAATTAAGCATGTTGGGTAAGCTAGTGAGTGTAAAATCAATTACTAAACAAGGATTAATGCTTACTTCATTTGATATTTTAGATAATCCAATTACTTCTAAAATCAAATTCGAAAATATTGAATTAGGTAATACATTGGATAAGTGAAAGTAGTAGAAATTCCAAAAGAAACAATTAAGTTAAAGGATAAGGTAGTTCCTAAACACGTAGTAATCTTTAAAGATAAAATAGTGTATGTTGGAACTGAACCTCAATGCCATCGTTTTGTTTACTATATGGAAGATGCTCCTGATGAATTTATTTTAGAACGAGCAAACCTTATGAAATGACATTTAGATTTGGAAAATATAAAGGCTACACCCTAGTTGATGTTGAACTAATAGACCCAGGCTATATAAGATGGGCACGTCAAAATGCTCCTAATCTTATTCCAAAACCCCCTACAAAACAACTTGTAGATGAAGATGGGGATTCGTATATTCCCCCTTATAAAGATATTCCAATTATAAACCCAAAAGATGCCTTTTAGTTTTATCCGAGAATCAGTTATATCACAACCACGCGAAGTAGTTGAGGCGAATTTAGCGCGGTATCAGCCGTTAAATTACAATCGCTTTAGATGGTGGCGCAGTCATACGGACAATATTACCCCGTTAGGTAAACGCGCTCATCTCCGCGATAGAATTATCAATGGTGATTTCAATGAATCAACATATTTCTGGCAAGCCCAATTAGCATTACACAATGCCAAAGATAAGGTTGATCTTAACAGACACAATCATTCAGATCAATTAGATATATTATCTGTTGACCTTGCTCGTTATAAGCGCCTGATGGAGGATTATGAAAAGGAAGAAAATGCTAGATTGGAAGCATTATATGATGCTTTCACCTCCTGTTTCCTAATAACTCGTCAAGAGCTTATAGATGAGCTTTGCGAATGGAATATGGATTTATTAGATTATTATAATTATTGTAAGGAATTTAAAAGAATTACCCATAGATTAGCAATCTAAAGGGAGTAAAAATAAAAAGAAATGAAAATAGCTATAGGAGGTGATCATGCTTCACCTGATTTAAAAGAATTTATTATTGATTATCTCGAAAAAGAAGGATATGAAGTTGAAAATTTTGGAACTAATTCTTCTGAAAGTGTAGATTACCCAGATTATGGACATAAAGTTGCTGATTCTGTTTATTATGCTTACTCTGATCTAGGAATTGTGATTTGTGGGAGTGGTAACGGAATTAATATGGCTGTAAATAAATGGAATAGAATACGATCAGCATTGTGTTGGAACCCCACAGTAGCAAAATTAGCTCGTGAACATAATAATGCTAATATTTTAGCACTTCCTGCTAGATTTTTAACTTTAGCAGAAGGTTTAGACATTGTAAAAACCTTTTTGGATACAGAATTTGAGGGAGGCAGACACCAGAAAAGAATAGATAAAATTGTCCCTTAAAATGAAGTATATCACTCAACACCCTATCAAAAAATCAGATTTAGGTTTCCATGGAAATTTATTTGGGGGGAAATTACTAGCTTGGTTAGATGCGGCTGCTGCTGCTTTTACAGCTGAGTATTGTGATACCCCCCGAATGGTAACTAAATCAATTGATAAATGTATTTTTAGTAGACCTGCTAAAGAAGGTCAATTGTTAAAAATATATGGTAAAGTTTTAGAAATTAAAACTACTTCAATTCTTCTAGAAATGGAAGCCCGTTCACATAATGTATATAATGGAAAACAAAATATTATTCTAAAAACAAATATGACATTTGTTAGAATAGACGAACAAGGAGATGCAATCCCTATCTCAGAAAGAGCTCATAAAAAATTAAATCAAGAAAACAATGATTAATGAAGGAATGGAAAATCAAGTAGAACTACTTGGACATTATGGAAGTGATTTAACCCACGCTCAATCAGCTTGGACTTCAACTTCTCGTGATTTGACAGAAGAAAAATTAGGTAGAGTAGATAAACTACTTAATATGCTAGCTTCAGAAGGACATGAAACCCCCTTTGAAAAATCAGGTTTACATTTCCTAGTAACAGTAGATCAAGCTACTCATATTCATCTTCTAAAACACAGAATTGGTGTCTCAATTAATGGTGAATCAGCTCGCTATAAAGAATTAAAAGAAGACAAAATGATGTGGCCTACAGATTGGAGTGGTCAGTGGAAACGTAAATTGGTAGATTATGCTGAAGAAGGCAATCGTTTGTATCATGAAGCACTTGAATACTTTACCCCTATCTTAGGACGTAAACGTGCTAAAGAATCAGCTCGTTTCTTTAAAACATTCAATTCCCAGATCACAATGGATGTTATGTTTAATTTTAGGAGTTTTGTTCATTTCCAACGTTTACGTAATAGTGAACATGCTCAAAAAGAAGTTCGTGAGTTAGCTGAGGAAATGCTTAATCAAGTAAAAAATATTGAAGGTAATCCATTTGAAAAAACAATTAAAGCATTTAAATTATGATAGAAGTATTAAAACATAGTTTAGGGTTTTGTGGTGAACATTGGCACCCAAATATTTTTACACTTCTTTTAAGTGGACTTGGATTATCCCCAGCTCTAAATTATATTTACTATAAATTAAAAGGTAATAATGATAAAGGTTAGTCACGAAGTTCCTCGTTGTTTATTAGAGGATAGTAAACAGTTTAATGATTACGATTATTGTCTTCCCCATTTATTAGATGAGGATGAAGAATATAAAGAGTTTTTCTACAAATGTAAAGAAGAAGGACGATATATTATTATGGATAACTCCTTACATGAATTAGGAGAAGCATACAATTCAGATCGTTTAATTCATTGGATTAAAGAACTAAAACCAAACGAGTTTATTATTCCTGACGTTTGGGAAAGTAGAGATGCCTCAGTAGTGAATGCTAGACAATGGTCTCAAATTAATTTACCTAAAGGAGTAGAAAAAGTAGTAGTAGTTCAAGCAACTACTTTACATGAAGCCGCTACTTGTTACCAAACCTATAGAGATTTAGGATACCAAAAAATTGCTTTCTCATATGGTGCTTCTTATTATAATGATGTTGTTCCCCATCCAAATAAGGATTTAGGTAAGGCTCTAGGAAGACTTTCAGTAATATCAGCTTTATTTAAAACAGGTGTAATTCATCAAAATGATAGAATTCATTTACTAGGATGTGCTGTACCTCAAGAATTTGGATGGTATAAAGGGTATAATTGTATAGAATCAATTGATACTTCAAATCCAGTAATGGCTGCCTTAGAAGGTGAAAGATATCAATCATGGGGTTTAGATAAAAAACCTAAAGCAAATATGAATGATTATTATTTTATGCTTGGTGAAGAAGTAAATTGGGAATTACTTACTGATAACTTAACAAAATTTAGATATATTAACGATTTATAAATTAAAAAATAAAAACTATGGAAATGATGAGTTTATTCGACTATCTAGGTCGCCCAGCAGGAAGTGAATTAGGAATAGAAGTAGCAGAATCCGCTTCTAAAATAGGTATTACCCCAGGAAAACGTTTTGTAAAAACCCCAGGTTACACAGGGATGATTAAAACTTATCCTGAAGAATTTCTTAAACTTTACTTTCGAACTCAGGCAGTAGAAGAACAATTAGAGCTCCCATTCTGATATTTATTAAAACAGCGTTAGCCTATACGCTTAAAATACCTGGCAAATTTAAATTTTTATAAAATGTCAAAACATTGTGTCGTTAGTCTTAGTGGAGGGATGGACTCCTCAACATTATTACTTCGTGCTCTTAAAGAGTACGATACTGTAACTGCTTTAAGTTTTAATTACGGT
>Ga0187219_1000496_pt1 | contig 19032 bp, 9 predicted proteins | sample 13SPOviralmetaG_FD_130162 | JGI IMG/M metagenome (GOLD analysis project Ga0187219, IMG submission 130162) | Marine viral communities from the oligotrophic San Pedro Time Series (SPOT) site, San Pedro Channel, CA, USA - 13 SPOT_SRF_2010-07-21... | ecosystem: Environmental > Aquatic > Marine >... | reverse complement strand
GACCTTTAGTACCTTTAGTACCTGTAGGACCTTTAGGACCTTGATTACCTTTTGTACCCTGAGGACCTTTAGTACCTTTAGTACCTGTAGGACCTTTAGGACCTTGATTACCTTTTGTACCTTGTGGACCTTTAGTACCTTTAGTACCTTGTGGACCTTTAGTACCTTGATTACCTACAGTACCTTGAGGACCTTGAGTACCTTTAGTACCTGTAGGACCTTTAGTACCTTGATTACCTACAGTACCTTGAGGACCTTGAGTACCTTGAGTACCTGTAGGACCTTTAGTACCTTGATTACCTACAGTACCTTGAGGACCTTTAGTACCTACAGTACCTTGAGGACCTTGAGTACCTTGATTACCTACAGTACCTTGAGGACCTTTAGTACCTTTAGTACCTGTAGTACCTTGAGGACCTTTAGTACCTTTAGTACCCTGAACACCTTTAGTACCTTTAGTACCTTGTGGACCTTTAGTACCTTTTGTACCTTGTGTACCTTGAGGACCTTGAGTACCTTGATTACCTTTTGTACCTTGTGTACCTTTAGGACCTGTAGTACCTTGAACACCTTTAGTACCTTTAGTACCTTTAGTACCTTGTGGACCTTTAGTACCTGTAGTACCTTGAGGACCTTGAGTACCTTTTGTACCTTGTGTACCTTGAGGACCTGTAGTACCTTGAACACCTTTAGTACCTTTAGTACCTTTAGTACCTTGTGGACCTTGTGTACCTTGAGGACCTGTAGTACCTTGTGGACCTTTAGTACCTTTAGTACCTGTAGTACCTTGAGGACCTTGAGTACCTTTTGTACCTTGTGTACCTTGAGGACCTTTTGGACCTGTAGTACCTTGTGGACCTTTAGGACCTGGCTCAGTACCTCTAGGACCTTGTGGACCTGGAGCACCTGTAGTACCTTGTGGACCTTTAGGACCCGGTTGAGTACCTCTAGTACCTTGAGGACCTTTAGTACCGGTAGTACCTTGAGGTCCTTGAGGGCCTTGTACACCTACAGTACCTGTTGGGCCTTTAGTACCTTGAGCACCTACAGTACCTTGAGGACCTACTGTACCTGTTGGACCTTTAGGACCTTGATTACCTTTAGTACCTTGTGTACCTTGAGGACCTGTAGTACCTTGGGGACCTTTAGTACCTTTAGTACCTACAGTACCTTGAGGACCTTTCGGACCTACTGTACCTGTTGGACCTTTAGTACCTTGAGCACCTACAGTACCTTGAGGACCTTTCGTACCTCTAGTACCCTGAACACCTTTAGTACCTCGAGTACCTTGTGGACCTTGCGGGCCTTTAGTACCTTGATCACCTGTAGTACCTTGAGGACCTTTTGGACCTACTGTACCTGTTGGACCTTTAGTACCTTGAGTACCTTGAACACCTCTAGTACCTGTGGGACCTTTAGTACCTTGAGGACCTACAGTACCTTGAGGACCTACTGTACCTGTTGGACCTTTAGGACCTTGATTACCTTTAGTACCTTGAGGACCTTTTGGACCTGTAGTACCTGTTGGACCTTTAGTACCTTGAGCACCTACAGTACCTTGAGGACCTTTTGGACCTGTAGTACCTGTTGGACCTTTAGTACCTTGATTACCTCGAGTACCTTGAGGACCTTTAGGACCTGTAGTACCTTGCGGCCCTATAGTACCTGTTGGACCTTTCGGACCTGCTGTACCCGCTGGACCTGCCGGACCTGTGGGACCTACTGTACCTGTTGGACCTTGTGGACCTGCTGTACCCGCTGGACCTGCCGGACCTGTGGGACCTACAGTACCTGTTGGACCTTTCGGACCTGCTGTACCCGCTGGACCTGCCGGACCTGTGGGACCTATTGTACCTGTTGGACCTTGTGGACCTGCTGTACCCGCTGGACCTGCCGGACCTGTGGGACCTACAGTACCTGTTGGACCTTTCGGACCTGGATCACCTGTAGTACCTGTAGGTCCTTTTGGACCTGCTGAACCTTGCGGGCCTTTTGGACCTGTTGTACCTCTAGTACCTTGAATCCCTTTTGTACCTTGTGGACCTACAGTACCATCAGCACCTTTAGTACCTTCTGGACCCTGAGTTCCTGCTGGACCATCAGCACCCGCTGCTCCGGAAGTAGGCAGTAAAGATATACCTCTTGTACCTGTAATATTATTAGGAAGGAAGCTAGATTTTCTTATAATCGGTATTTGTTTACTATCTACGTTTGTTAGGTACGTTTCCCTAATGTGACGAATCCAGAAAAATCTAGTAGATTGTTGATCTTGACTCAAAACTCTATCAAAAGTATTGTCCTTAACAGTAGCTATAAGGGAGCCTGTTGTAGCTATATCACTAATAGAAGATACACCAGCATAGTTACAGGTCGCCGCAAATGTTATTGTTGTAGTACTACCTGCGGTGTTTAAAGAATAGTTACCCGCAAAATCAGTTTTACTCCACAATACATTTATACCAAAATTACTGGGAGGTGTTCCTGTAAATGTTATATCCCTGCTTGCAATTTGTGTGCTAGCATTATAACTATAAGCACCTACGGTAGTACCGGGGATAAAGTCTATAACTAATGCATCGACATCTGCACTAGTTGTACTTTTTACTTGTACTTGTACAGTTGTGCTACTAGTATTAATAATAGTAAGTTCTACATTTGATTCTGGTAGGTTTCCGTTAAAATGACCTACTTCCTCTTGACAAAACTGAGATTGAACAGAGGAAGGAGTAACTTCCCATATCTCAGTAGACATCGTATTTTCATCAAAATTAGCAGCATTAGTCCAGTTTAATCTTACAAGTCCTTGTATATTTTCTGTAGTAGTAAAATTACTCGGGTCGTCTGGTCTTTTTGGGTTTGGCGGTTGAGGTGCAGACTCTCCTCCCCCATACACAGGAGACGATATGTTAGATATTAAGTAAGAATCATCATTATGTTCTTTTGCTTTTATTGTAACTGTACAATCATTATTTAAAGTTAGTGACATTACTCTAAATAATTTGTTATCCCAATTTAGTGCAGGCTCGGTTATTCGTATTAATTCGCCTGCAATTACACAATAATGTTTTGGGTGTGCCTTGAACTGAATATCTAAACCAAATCTAGACTGTTCAAGAGCTTGTCCAACGTTTAATCGTGCATTAAAGTAATTAGTAACACCATTTACATTTATATCGCCTTTTTTAGGGATATTTTTATCTTGTTTTAAGTACTCAGAGTTAAAAAAGTTTACGGATCTAGTTTGATACTTGTTAGAGGGATCTTTTATATTTGCAGACATACTATTAAAGGAGTTTTTAACTCCAGTATCTTTAATAGAAACATTTCCTATAATATCGTCCTGTGTAAAAGTTCTAAACTCTTGCTCCTCGTAGGGTAAAAGAGAAAAATCCGGTGCTTGTTTTTTTACGTCTAAAGAATACTGACCTTGATCATACCTAAGTATACCATTAAACTGCTGTAACATTGCATTAATATTTTCAAATAATGGTTTAGCCGTAGCAACGGTTTGGTTAGTTTGATGTCTAGTAACATTTCTTTGAGAAAAATCATTCCAACCTAAGTATCTCCAATACTTAACATCATCAGCATCATATAAAGAGTACCCAGAGCCTATAAAAGTCCCAGTACTGTAACCTTTGTTAGCTACAAAGGATTTAACTATAGGATTTTTATTTGCACTTAGTTCTGTAATATTAAGAGTTAATCTTGTTTCCGCAGCGATTACAGTACTATCTATATTAAATAACTCTAGACTAGTTAGTGGTGCACTCCAGTTTGCTCCTGTAGTAAATGCAGGGCTGTCGTCTGTGTGATCGGTTAACTTTTCTCTTAGAACTCCATCGTTCCAATATAAGTTATCTTCATAGGAAGGTCTATAATCTTGGTATTTATTACCTAATTTTCCTATAACATCTGTAAATACTACTTCTTTGTAAGTACTGTTTGTTCCATGTTTAACTACGTCTCGTACTTCCTTAACCCTACCTTGAAATTGTATAGTTCCTGTCTGGGGGTATCTGTACACCGCGTCTTTTTGCACAACTTCGCCAGGAACACCTATTACAGTTACATCAGAGCCTGTGTCACAATCTCTCGCAGCTTTCTTAAAACTGTCCAGGTTTATATCTTTAAATGATAATCCACGACCATATCTTGTATTAGTTAAGTAGTCTAATAGCTGCATAGCCGGATTTGTAGAGACTCTTATATCTGCTCGCCCTTCTAATATTCTAAAGGTGTCCCCTACTGTAGGTATAAAGTCTGAATCAAAAGTAGTAGATAGTTTTGCAATTTTATACTGACCATCATAGTCTTCTATCTTAAAGTCTCTTTCTATAAAACTTTTACTTGAGTTGTATCTTCTAACTCTAAGAGTTCTATTATTATAAGTATCATCTGTACTACTTGCAGAGCTTCCTAAAAATACCACATCTTTTAAAATAACTTTGGTAAAGTTACTATTTAGCTGACCAATATCTCCGAAATTTTGAGACCAATAGTCACCAGTATGATTATAGCTACCCAGAGTCTCAAATCTAGCAATAGGAGTAGAATCGAAGGTAAAGAAATTACTGTAAGAAGACAGTGCTTCTTGAAATGCTTCCGAAGGAGAAGTGAAATATAGTTTATTAAAAGTACTTTCTGAAGTAGTATTACTGTTAGTTGCTGCCCTATCTAGGGTGGCGCTCGCTTCAGTACTTATAGTACCAGACAAACTCTCCTGTGATTCATTATAAGAAGGTAGAAAATATAGCTTCTTACTATTATCAGTAACGCTTCTTATATAGTAAGGAACATCTATATTTTCATCATAGGTTGTTATAGTTCTTACATTGTCAAATCCGTCTAAATCTACAAAAGTAAAAATTTCTTTTATTTGGTAAGGAGCTCCTCCAGATCCTAGTTCTACGTTATCGGCAGTTCTAAAAAGTTCTACCTCGTCCCCAATATTAAAATCAGACCAGGAGCTATTAGTATAACTAAAGTCTTGAGCGTGGCTACGATCATAGTTATGGCAGTTTATACCTTTACCTCTAACTACAAAGTTAAGGGCAGGGATTGTTGTTTCACCTTCTGATATTTTGAATTTTCCTGCTACATAAGCAGTATCCAATAGTCTATGATTTGGGGTCCAGTAGCTTTTCTTGCCTCTTGGGTCTTCATAGTAGGTATCTTGTATTTTAAACCGCTGCGTTCGAGCCATATTATAGAAAACAGAGTCTACTTTTTGATCTGGTTTACCTGTATGTACTGTAAACTCTCCATTAATAGCCGAAGATAAACTGTGTATTTGTCTATGAAGAAGCCCTTTTGTACGGTTACCTCCCGAAACAGTTACTCCTTCAGGAAGAGTGTCTAAAATATAGTCATTGCTTGTCCCAGGACTTTCTAGTATACCTGCGAGTTCCAAATCTCCTCTAAAAAGATCTAAAACAGTACTATTAGTAGGACTAGTATAGTTTCTATTACTAGGAAGAACATCACCTCTGTCGGCTCGACCAGAGCAAACAATATTTACATCTTCTACATCTACACTAGGTTTACTGGGATCTCTAAGATCTGCGTCTGCTTTATCACCACAAATAGTAGTATTTCCATCAAGATAAATGTCGTAAATACCGCCAATTTCTCCCTCACATAAGGCGTACGCAACAAAAATACTTGCAGGATCATCTTTATCAGTATCTACAAAAATAGGAATAGTGTCTGTGCTATTTACACCGTAAATAACAGGAAGATATCTTGCATTTAGATTAAACGATAGTTCTGTTTTTGTAGGTATCCATAGCGTTCTTTGTCTATTTCTAATACCACCAAACCAGTCTCCATTAATGTCTTCGGTATAGTATTCAATTTCTGACCTGTTATAGGTGGCCATTACATTTAGGGCTTTATTTGAGTGCTGAAAACCAAAGTCATTAGAGTATGCGGACCTAATAACAGCCCCCGGGTCTGAAATACCCGCACCGTCTAGTGCTCTATGTTGTTCGTCAAGAGTAAGTCTACCATTAATTCTTGCAAAATCTCCCCAGTGACTAGTAAGAGACCACGTTACTCTGGACCCTTTAGTAGTATCATGTTGTAAACTTCCAGAAGTAATTAACCCTTTAAATACTAAAAAAGGATCAGATTCATTAAAGGTTCCTGTCTCTTTATCAATTAAAATCTTATAAATAAAGACTTCTCTATTCAAATAAGTATTAAAGTCTATACTTGTACTTGTAGAGTTTGTCTTACCTGTTAAAGCAACTAGTTCCTCTGAGATATTTCTTGCTGTAAATACTGCGGTACTTTGAGAATGTATTATTGTTCCTTCGTGTTCTGAATAAGTAAAACTAAACTCGTTATCTACAAAGGCTTCTATTCTTACAGATTTATTATGATTAATAGTTATACCATCGGCTCTAGTAAAACGTACTATATCGCCTTCTCTAAAACCTTCTTCTATAAGATTAAAATTAACGGTTATTTTTTTAGTAGTAGTATTAAATACAGTGTCTGTAGTTACTGCCTCTACACCTATGGCTGTAGCATCTAAAACTATACTTGTATTTGTGGCTGTAGCTACAATTGTTTCAGAAGTATTTCCTACGCTTAAAAGTTTACCTGCTATATACGTTTGAGCTCCATTGCCAACACCTTCAGAATTATTACTGTTATCATTCCATTCTATATCAAATCCGGCATCCGTAAAGTAAGAAAAGTCAGATGCGTTATTAGCGGGGTTAACACCGTAATCGTTAGACGAAGTTGGTTTTTCGAATTTAACGAGGTGAGCATAAGTAAACTCAGAATTATTTTTTAAAAGGTTCTTAACATCTGTGGATAGGTTTCTAATAGACATTATACTTGAGCCTCCTCAAGTTTTAAACTAAATTGATAAAGCCCTTCCGTATTTAAGGAATATTCTTGTATATCTGATTTCATAATTACTCTTATTAATGGGTTGTGAAAATGTATAACTGCATTTTCAAATACTTTTTTATTTAAAGCAGGTATAAACACTACTTTTCTTTCTGTTGCATCAACGGGGGAAGGAGACTCATTGATTACAGATGTCTGAACCTGTACCACTTGGTACGATTTTAAATGCGATACCTGACTAGAGTCTCTAATGTGAAACAAATCTCCGGGTCTAGGGTCTCCGCTGGAACCACTAAAACCATCTAACATAATTTCTGTACTACCAGAAGCTGTGTCAGCTTTTGCGCTAATTACATTTCCTGCTTCAACATATGTTTTAAACAAGGAATCCTGGGGGTCTCTCAAATGAGGTAAAGACACATAAAAAGGTTTTAAGGATAGTTGTCTACTTAACAAGAAGTTATACACAGGTTCAAACTCCTCCCTAGTCATAGGATTGTAGCTTATCTGTATATTCCAGTTATGTAGTCCATTAGACCTGGAAATTAATCTTCCGGAGTTTGTTCTATTTTTTGCAATCTTTGTTTGTGACGTTAGTTTTATGCTTTTAAAACCGGGGCCATAAGATCCAGAGGTAGATTCCCCTGCGTTACCTACTCTATAGTTAGGATCTGGAAGAACATCTTGAAAGGTAATACTCATAATTTATTAAGCTCCGTACATATCATTGTCTACGTCCTCTAAGAAGAACTGTCCATTTTCATTTGCGGCTTCTCTAATCATTCCGATTATATTGCCTCTTTGTTCTATTAATAGTTCTTGAACACCTGTAGCATCTACCGCATTAATAGAGAAGTTTACATTAGATGTTCCACCCATGTCTTGCCCCGCAGGAATAATATCTCCAGGAACTTGAGGTACAAATATTTCTGGTCCTTGCTCTCCTACCACATATCCACCTGCTGCTCTGTGCTTATATCCTGAAAATGCAGGAGTAAAGTCTGAAGCTCCAGTACCCTGACCTTTAGCACCTCTCATATATGCAAGCTCTCCACCTGCATTATTACCTTTCGAAAGATCAACATTATTTTGTCGTGATCCTGCTGATATTTTAGTAGGAGCAGCAGGTTGTTTGGCTCCGCTATCATAAGTCATACCGGAAATCATATTTATTTGCATAGCACCCATAGCACCTACCAAACCTGCCATTATAAAGTTAAGTGGAGGTGGTAGTGTTAGAGCAGTTGCAATACCTGCCGCAGTAGACATTACTGCTTGCGCTAGCTTTAACTTTTTATCTGTCTCGAAAGCCTTTCTTTTCATTTTCTCTTTTTTAGCTTCAAGAGCTTTAATTTTTTCTACAGAAGCTTGAGATTGTCCATCTAAAACTTTTTCTCTTTCAATTTGTTTGTCTACGCCTGCGATTGCTTTCTTAGATTTTGCAGCCATCATACTAGCCATTTGTCCAATAGCACTAGCGGCTGCTTGTGCAACTGCAGCAACTGTTTGAGCTTTATTTTCAAAGCTCATTTCATCCCATTTTGCTCCAAAGCTATCTAGTTTTTCAAAAGCTTCCGCTCCCATTGCTTTTTCCATGCTGTCAAATACACCTTGAAAAGAAAGGGATAGATTGTCAGCTGCCATAGATATTGCCGCTATACCTGCTATTACTGCGGCTGTATACTCACCCTCAGGTCCTAGCTTTTTAAATGAGTCTCCGAATTCATTCATTGATGCTGTAATTATACTAAGTTTTTCTGCAGCGCCTGCGTCTTCTGATATATACTTTAAGCTTTCGGCAATGGCCATTGAGTTGCCCATTCCCTCTCCCAAATCTCCAGTTCCTGCAAAACTTGCTTTATGTTGTGCTTGTGCTGTTTTTAATTCTAAAAGTTTAATTTCTGCGTCAATCTCTTTTTTACGTGATTCCGAAGCAGTTATTTTTTCCAGGTTTAGAGTTCTTTGTTGAAGAATCAACTCTCTTACAGCGTTTGAAGCCTTTAGCATTTCTCCTGCCGTTCCTCCAACCATACCTTCAATAGTTTTTGCAGCTGCAAATGCTTGGGTATCTGCTCTTAACTTTTTAAGAGTTAGTCTAAACTCTTCTGTACTCATACCAGCTTTTTGAAATGCAGTTTCATATTTTGCAAGGGCCGCTTCTGCTGACTCTGTATCTTTACCAAAAAGTTTTTCAAATTGTGTGGAAGTTAGTTGGGATGTATCTTTCAAAGCATCAAGTGCAATTTCAGCTTTTAATAGATCTCCCGAGCCCATTGCACTACTCAAGTCAAGAATACTATTTTGCAATGATGCCATACCTGCAGTTGCAGTTCTGGCTGTTTTTTCTAGTTCAAGAACTAGGTCTATATTTCCAGACTTGACAGCGTCTGCAAACTGAGTGTTTGTTTTCTCAAGTTTAGGGATGAAGGAATTTAAAAGATCTTGTAATTCAGTTTTTCTAGCACCGTCTTTCATGTCTTTCAACTCTTCCATGAGAGCACCAGTGCCCATAGTAGAAATAGTTGTTGCCTGGTTTTGTTGCATTTTTGCACGAGCATTTGTAATACCTTCAAAGTACTCTTCAAAAGATATTTTACCTGCCTTTAAAGACTTTTCAAGACTCTTCATAGTACCACTTGCAAATCTTTCATTACCTGATACAGCATTTGTTAAATCTTTGCCCAGAGTTTTGATAGCATCTTTCAAGTTATTTGCAGCTTCTTTTGCTTCTATAGAGTTTAAGGTAAAGTTTTGAAGGTTCATAGCCATTCTATTAACAAAGCTATCTTCAGAAGAAGAGTTTGCAGTTCCAATCAAATTACTCATAGCATCTTGAGCACTAGTAGAATTTGCTTCAAACTCTTTTAGGTCATCTACACCTGGAATCATATTATACGCTTTAATATATAAGTTTATAAATGCCTTTAAACCGTTTCCAATGCTATCAATCATTTTACCAAATCCACCAAGCACAAAGTTTAGCATTCCTCCAATACCATTTGCTACAAAGTCAAAACCTTTGGTAATAGATTTCATAAGAGTACCTATCTTTGTACCTAAAGACTTTACCATTTCAAATACGATCATTATCATACCGATAAAACCGGCCATTGCCATTGCCTTGCCTATCATTCTTCCTGCTCTAGCACCTGCTTTTCCTATTCCTAGTAATGCGGTAGTACCTAGTGCTCTGACTTTGGCATAATGTTTTTTAGTAAATAACTCCATACCTTTTAGTTGCATCTTTCTTTTTTGGATAAAAGTCTTGTGATCTTTATTCATCGCATTCAAGCTGGCTAAAAGACTAGCACGATCCTTAGCATTTGAATTTTTAAATATACCACTTTTAATCTTGCCAGTACGTCTATATTCTTTTTCTGCTTTTTTAAGTATTGCCTTAAGTCTTCCAACTTCCTTAGGGTCAGTTAGCTGTCCTTTTTGTGCTTTTTGTATTAACTTGGAGTCTGTTCCTTGAAAAGACTTTCCTTTTGCAGAGTCTTGAACACTTTTTGCACTTGCAGACTCAATAGCAGCCCGAGTTTCTTCTAATTTTTGTTTATAAGACTCTAAATCAGCTTCAGCAGCTTGTAAACTGCTTTTTGACTTTTCCTTAAAGTTATTGATTTTTTCTTTCATGGAGTCCATAGGAATCATTGCTTTAAATATAGACAAGCCTAAAGCTCCGAAAACAGCGATTGCTGCTACGGCGCTTCTATTAATAATTGCGGCTAGTCCTTCGAAAAAGGGTAAAATGAAGTTAGTACCAGCTTTTACAATATCGTCAAAAGTTTTTGACAACTCTACGAAGGGGTTTGTTTTACCCTCCATCTGTCCAAACTGAGCATCTAACTGTCTCTGGGTCTCAAGCAGAACTGCTTGAGATTTTTCAAATGTGTTTAAATCTTTTGCGGATTTACCTACCTGATCAGCGTACCTTTTAGTAGCTGTTTCTAGTCGTAGAGTAATACCTAATTCATCTAGTAATTCAGGTTCTGCTTTCGAAGCACCACGTATTAAACGATCAAAAGCATCTTCAAAGTTACGACCTAGTGCACTAGCTGCTTTTTTAGCTCCTTCCGCCAGTGCATTTAACTGATCGGGAGAGAAACCTTTTGCAACGCCCATAGCTGCAGCTTCTGCGGCCTCTTTAAAACCCAACATACCACCACTTGCTTCTCGCAAATTAGCAGTAATTGATTGTAAGGCTATACCAGTGTTTGCAGCATAAGAGGACTGACCTTCTTCAAGGATTTTTAGATCTGCTGCTCTTTTAAAGAAGTTAAACGCTGCAGATATTGCGAATACGTTAGCTGCGAGAGTAGCATAGGCGGGAACCAGTCCGCCTGTGATACCTTGTGACATTTTAGAGAATTGTTTAGTACCGTTAGAAGTCATGTTGGCCGCACCCTTTAGGTTGCGGTCAGCATTTTTAGCACTTTTAGCTACTTTATCAACGGAATCAGAAGCCTTCTCGGCTTCTTGTCCAATTATCTTAAAGCTGTCGCCATCTTGTACTACTTTAAACTTTACTAGTATAGTATCTGACACTATTTTTTTCTCTTTAGCTTTTCACGCTCCCTCTTTAGATCTTCTTGGGATTGCTTCACAGCTCTTGATTCTAAAAACATTAGAATCTCTAAAAATAATTCTTCATCTTCAATATTGTGCAATTCCATATGCAGAGGTAGGTTAGTATAGTCTTTGCCTATAAAACCTATTTCTGGGTATACCCTATCCCCTAGACTATTAAATGTAGCTAAAGCAGATACTGCGATGTCAGGAAAATCTTCTATGTCTGGAGGTATCTCTGATGGGCTTGGTTCTTTGCCCATCTGTTCACACATTTTAAGATACCGATCCCTTGTCATTTTTGACTGACCGTCTTGGAAGTACTTTTCCAGACGCTGCATCAGCTTCTCCCTCTGGTCCAGTGCGAAAGTTGTCTAGATCAAAGACTACCTCATTGAGCCATGTATCAAACTCTCCTGAAGAACTTACTAAAGTTTCCGCATTTTCCTCGGTATACTCTAGCTCTGCATTAGGATCTTGTCCTCCAATATCTACTAAGAGTAAACTCTCTAAATAAGAAAGTTTTAATCCTTTCCAATTTTTTACCACTGCTGAAGTAAACTCTGTTACGAACTTATCTTCTTCAATTTCTTCTACTGCTTGACGAGTTTTTCTATCAAACTTTGTAGTAGTACATTTTTTTCGTAAACCATTAAGTTCTTTTCTTGAAAGGTTTACTACTTCTACTTTAAAACCTTCCAAACCTGCAAAATCGACCCATACTGCTTTGGTATCGACCATAAGTTTTTTTAAATCCATTACTGCTCCTAAACTGTTGTGTTGTTAAATTTAATTAATTGTGTTAAATCTGTTTGAGTTGGATCACCGTTAAATTTCCAATCAAAGTTTTGAGTAAATACTTCATCAACATTTACTCTGTTTGTAAAAGTACAATTATCAAGAGAAAATTGAAAACCTAAAACTGGGCTATAGCCCCCTGCATAACTACCTGCTGTAAGCCTTAGTTGTGCATTATGTTGATTCCATGTTTGTACATCATCATCAGAGGTGGAGTCATTAACATACGTTGAGATTGATCCTGATATTATTTTTTTACTTACTGTAAAATTAGAGGGGTACATCGAATTAGTCTCGTCTGTAACATTCAATGCATCGTTGAGAGTTGTATAAGGTGTCCACTTAACATCGTTCTGAATTTCTACAGAGGTCTTTATAAGTCCATCTGTGAGATCTATAAAAGATGTATCTGTTCCTGGAGTAATAAACTTAAGTACTAAACTTTCTACCCTTTGATAAGTAGAATTAGGAGTAATACCATTATTAGCTAATAGCGTATTAGCATTAGCAGCTTGATTACCTTTAAGTACAGATAGTTTTGCTGCTTCACCTGAAAATGTCAACGCGAGAGTCTCTAATTTCTCAATTAAGAACTTTCCGCTTGTGGCAATACAGGTAGTTAGCTTATAAACATGACCATTAGTTCTTGTTCTAATATATAAATTAAATTTATTTGCTTCTAATAATGCTTTATATAAGTTATTAAATTCACTTGTTTCTATTACATTCAGCTTAAACTCAAACGAAGCAGGGTTTGCAGTTGTAATATTAGACTGATCAAAAAAATAGTCTGAGTTATGTATAGTTTTCTGGCTATATGTTTTATCTGTAAAAGTTTGATTAAAACTTATATTTGAAACATCTAATTTTACAGGATGCAACACACTTCCGGCATCTGTTAGTGCTTCAAACCAAACTTGTGCTTCTTTTTTAAAGTTATAATTAGCCATTATTTTTCCCAGATGAAAAAAGGGGGTCGAAAAAGACCCCCTTCTTAACTTTTTCTATTCCATATTATAGTCTAACAGACCATAAATGACAAGAATTATTTTTATGAACCTTTGTACTTAATAGAAAGTTCATTTGCACTTTCAATACTGCTAGGTAGTGCATGGAAATTAGTTTCCAATGAGATTACATCCTCAATACCATGGGTTGGTACTTCTAGGTGACAATTTTCCATATGTAATTGAAGACCTGGAGTAGCCTCATTACCGCCTACATGGAAGGTTAAATCAAACACATTTGTAATTGTAGAAGTATCTTCTGCAATATTTTTAAATAGTTCTGCACTTGAATCGTCTTCTGAGTTTAGATAACAAGTAAAGCTACCTGTAACACTTCTTGTACCAGTTACATGACCTAAAGGAGTATTAATTGTACCTAATGTCTCAGGAGTTAAGAAAGTCATATTATTACTAATAGTAACATTTCCGCCTGTTAGTACAAGATTATAAGTACTAGGATGATCTCCACCTAATGAAGTATCTACATCTAATGCAGTCAAACGATTACGAATAAAGTTGCTAGTAGATGTAGTTCCTTCATCAATTGTTGCTGCTGGAGCACTAGCTACATCTGTTAAAGTTGTACCCATACCTGACCATGCAATCGAAGCTATACCATCAATATCAAATTCAAGGCTTGCTTCATTTACACAACAATTAGAAATTTTATAAATCTTATTAGTAGTTTGACCTAGTTTAAAGTATAAGTTAAAAGTACCTAATTTTGATTTATTAGACTGAGTGAAGTCAATATCTAAATCACTACTGTCTCTGGTAAACCCAGTGAAGCCTTTACCTGTAGTAGTAGTAACACTAGCAATGGGCACAGCTATATCATAGTTAAAGTTTTCCAAATCTGCATTGAAAGCATCAGAAAGAGCTTCCATAGATACAAATAATTGATCTGTTGCACTATAGCCTGTACCTGTTCCGTTTATAGCGACACTGAACACACCGCTAGCGACTGTAACATCTAGAGTAGCACCATTACCATTACCATCTGTAGTAGTTGCTAAAGTTTTTGTACCATCAGGAACATCAGTATCAGTGCTAGGAAGCTGTGTTGCAGATCCTAGAGCATTAATTGCTGAACCGATACTAGGGCTTGAGTGAGCTGCATCACCAACCATTGCTGCCCATAACGCTTCTTCTACTGCGTGTATTTCTCCATTTGCACCCGCATTTCCTCCAGCCGCTGATGCGAAAGGACGAACGTATGAAGTAAAGCTCCATTCTGCAGGGTTAAATGAGTTAGTAAACATTTGTCTGGCACGACGGCTATTGCCGGATAAGTCAGACATTTCGTTCAGAGTAACCTCTGAAGTGTTTGTTGCTTGAGAAAAAGAGTATCCATCTAGAACGGGTAATTCATATACAACTGTGGGCGAATATGTCGCTCCGTCAGCTGGATTTATTAGTTCTAGGAATACCTTAGTATCTCTGCTAAAATATAATTGATCTGCCATAGTTTATCTCCTATGTATCTTGAAAAGACAAGGACGTGAACTTTTGTTCGTGCCTGTATTTTCTAGTATCGAACCTCTGCTTGTAGTTCGCCTACGCCTAAAGGCTCTAGTACACCTTCATCAGTGTCTACACTAACGACTGTGATTTGTTGTGTATATTGAGTCGTACCTGTACGATCCTTATACTGTAATCGAGAGTTTGTTTCCAATACAGTCTCTACGTCTTCTAATAACTCGTCGAGTGCTAGTACTGAATCTTCGTCTTGTACATAACATCTAACTGTTATAGACAGAAATCTGTCTTTATAACCGCCTCCTTGATACTCTCGGGTTTCGGAGCCGGCATTCAGGTGAATTGCAGGAAACTCCTCCACTTCATCCCAAAATTTAAGTCTAGGAGATACATTTCCTGATACATCGCTAAGAAATGTACCAGTGCCATTTATACCTTCGAGCTTTTCTACAAGAGCTTCTACAATTCCTAATCTTCTTGTTGTGTATGCCCTGCTCATTATACTCTCCTAGTAAATAATCTTCCGAGCATTATCTCAGTTGCTAACTCTCGAATAGATCTGTCAATAAGTTTTCTTGGGTCTCTTTCAGGTGTTGCCCAGTTACCTTTACTACCCATTTCAAACACTTCGTAAGGATCTTTTTGATATGTATATCCAATACTTGGATAGCCTTTTGGTGTTTGTACTATATCAGTTATCTTTACGCTATTTGCAAATCTTCCTGTTCTATTTTCTAGTGCCGGGGCTTGCATGTTATCTCTAACTTTACTTGGTAGTTTTTTATTTAATTCTGTCATTATATAAGTTGCTTGAGATGCAGGAGATACTTTACCTTTTGCAACTCTTGTCTTACCTGTAATTTTTCTTTTTCCGCGTTTTACACCCTGAGATTTTTTAGGGTTTATTTTTGTTCTTGTATTCTTAGCGTTCTTCTTAGTAGTTTTCTTAGAAGTTACCTTAGTATTTTCAGCACCTTTAAAAGCGCCCAATGCTTTCTGTCTAAGAGTTTTTTCGTTCAACTCCATGAAACTATCTGAACCGCCTAAGTGCGCTAAAGGTTCAGCACCATCTAATTTTAGTTTGTCAATAGCTAGTTTTAGTGCCTGTTTTAATCTTCTTCGTTGCTGACCAACTGCACCACCTGACTTAGAGTTTGCCCTTTGTGAGCGCAAAGTAAGAAACATAGTTTGATCAGCGCTATTTCTTATAAGACTTAAGTCTAAATTCTGACTCTTCATCCAAGCCTTAAAGCTGGCTTCACTTATTTTTTCTTGTTCCATTAAAGCTAAATCTACAGCTTCTTTTATTTGTGTTTCTGTAATACCTTTAAGATTAGAGTGTTCTAAGTTCCAAAATCGAGCAGCGGGTATGTCTTCTACTTTTGTATCTTTTAAAACCTTTTTTATACTTTCTGTAAGTGCTTCTGCTACAATGTGGTAGTGTTTATCATAAGCATCAGTACATTGCTTGTATCTGTTTGGTCCTGCTGGTAAATCTACTTTTAAAGTAGAGGGCGTATAGCTTATTAACTTTACCTCTGGATCTCTGGTTATAAGTTTAACTATTTCTGCGTGTGTCTGTCGAATTAGTTTTCTTACTGCTGCATCGGCTCCCTTTAAAATAGCATTCATCTGTTTTCGTGATATGCCGTCAAAGTTTTTAACTAATCTATCGCGTACGCCTTTCCGTATGCCTCTTCTAGATACCTCAAATAACGTATGTCTATAGTTTGCTTTTTTACTTCTATAGTCATCAGAGCTCATTTCTAGTTCTTTATCTAGTATAGTTAAGAACCTTAACTGATCTTGTGCACTCATTAAAAGTTTTTATAAAGATCTAGTACTCTTTTTATATGGTCAGGAAACGCGACGTTGTTTCTCTGACTTGAAGAGCTTTGATTCTGTATGCTCGCACCCGCAATAGTTTGACGTGCTTTGTGCTCGTCTTTTACATAATAAGTAATTAAATCAATAACTGCTAACTCTAAATCAGCGGGGCAGGAGGCATAACCTGCATTATACTCAACTTTTACAGCACCTGGACCATTTGCCCAATTTTTTGCTGATCCGCTTGAAGATACTCTATAAATACTATCGGTAGAGTAGTCTACATAATAGTCAGTGTTTTCTACAAGAGTAGTATAGCTACTTGATAAGTCTTCTCTCTCTACAACTGAATGTACTGTAACAATAGGGCTTTCTGTTAATTGTACAATATTTGAAGCCCAATTAATACTAAGAGTTTCTAACTTTTTATTGTTAAAAGCATCTCCTATAGCTGTATTATAATAAGTAGTTATACCATTTGCACAATAAGTTCTTACTAATTGACTCACACGAGCGATAATAGACTCTATCTTAGAATCGTCTTTCGTAGACTGAATTCCTTCTGCTATTTTATAGTTTGATAGTGTTATTAAATCTGCCATAATTCTATAAGTCCATTAGTAAAAACTTGGGGGAGGCGAACCTCCCCGAAGTTTAAAAGTAAAAGTATTACTATTAGTTAAGCTTCAAACGTACCGCTGCAGCTTCAGTTGCGTTATGAGCACCACCATCAACTCTAGTAAAGCCTAGAGATTGAGATGCTACTACTGCAGTGCGTTGATTTTCAACACTGTACTCGCTTTCGATATTTACGCCAGCAAGACGAGGAATAACGAATGAGTCACGGTTAACAACAATAGCAGAAGTTTCGCTATAGTTAACGTCTGGAGAAGCAGTACCTGAAGTAGAGTCGTGATCAACAGCAGTAGACGATGCTGCTGCACTTAGCTCGTTACTTACAATTACTGGTGAGCCAAATACAGAACCTACAACACCAGTTAGCTTAGCTGCTGATTCAGTACCAACTTCTGATACATCAGTAAAGCCATGACCGTGCGTGGCGTCAGCGTCCATTAATGCATAGTAGCCTTCTGGGCTAACAATATATGCTAAACGATCAGGATTAACACCATATTTACCCATGTCACCACGCATTTTCAATAGTGTACCTGAGTTAAGTGCTGATGGAAGAGTTGCACTTTCGCCACTTTCGTATGCGAAACCACCAGTAGCGTTATAGTTAGCACCATTGTAAGAGCCATCAGTACCATTAATACCAGCTAGACCAGTAAAGTTACTGTTAGAAGTACCATAAAGAATAGCACTATCAATAGCTTTGGCGTGAGCACGTGCTAATGCACGAGTAATGATAGGTAGAATTGTTACAATAGTTTGCTCATCGCTATCAGCAGGAATATAAGTACCTGACACTAAACGTTGTGCATATGCTGTAACTGTACCTAGGTCGAAGTCATTGTCAGAAGAACCCTTGTTGTTCAAGAAGTTACCGCTGTGATCAAGACCACGCTTGTCAAAGTTTGCAAGAGCAGTATCGCTAACTGTAGGAATTACAGTAGCACCTGAATTAACAGCAAGCTCTTGGAATAGACCAGCAATACGAGTTTCTAACTGTAGTTCTTCTTCAAAAGAGCTAGTTACCACTGTATCTAAAGCTGCTTGACCAGTAGTGTTTGCAGTATATGCTACACCATCTTTCTGCATAATTCCTTTAGCAAAGTCAGTGTCCCAGCCTTTACCTGTAATTTTACCTAGGATGTGGGCTTGAAGATACTCTTTACCAAACTTAGTTAGGCCATCAGAACCACGATCAGAGAAAGACTTCTTGCTATTTTGCATAGCTTCGATTTCTGCTTTCTTCTCGTCAAGTTCTTTCTGGAAAGTACTCATTACTTCTTGTAAATTTGCGTCTTTTTCAGCTAATTTAGCTTCAACGTCGCCCATAAGTTTTTCAACACCTGATTCTACACCAGAGTTGATAACTGTTTTAATTGATTCAGCTTCTAAAGCTTTCGCTTCGTCTGCTTCTTGAGCTGCTTTAGCGGTTGCTTCTTCAGCTGCTTTTTGCTCGGCTTGCTTCATAGCAATCTTAGCGGCAGTATCTTCTGCTACTTTCTTTGCAAAAGCTTCCAAGTCGATGTTTTGATTATCCATCTTGATCTCCTGATCTGCGGATTTCTCCGCGCTTTTCGGTGTGTCACTAGCTACGCTAGAAGTATTAACTTCGTCTTTAGCCAGAGACTGACCGGCTAGATCTACACGATTTGTGAAAGTTTTTTTGAATTCTTCGTACTCTTTATCTGAGTCAAAAGACTTCGCGAGCGAAAAAGTAGCTGACTGATTGCATGGTACAGATACTACCGATACCTCAAACAACTCAGCGTCCTTAATCATTAGTCCGTCGGTTTCCTTTAAGTAATCAGCGTCCTTGACTCGAAAACCAACAGAAAAGGCTCCAAGAACACCG
>Ga0187219_1000492_pt1 | contig 19109 bp, 12 predicted proteins | sample 13SPOviralmetaG_FD_130162 | JGI IMG/M metagenome (GOLD analysis project Ga0187219, IMG submission 130162) | Marine viral communities from the oligotrophic San Pedro Time Series (SPOT) site, San Pedro Channel, CA, USA - 13 SPOT_SRF_2010-07-21... | ecosystem: Environmental > Aquatic > Marine >... | reverse complement strand
GGTATCTAATTCTTTTACAAATAAAATTAAATGAGCAACCAAGTGGTAACCATATTCCCTTCCATACATCAAGTACAAGAACCAACATACATCTCTCTGGGTACAGCATTGGAGAGAATCAAGAAGGGGAAACACACAACGAGGATTGAGAAAATCAGGGAGGGAGATAAGTCTGAGAAGACAAAGCTTCCTATCGTGTTGTTTTCTGGGGAGTTTAGTGGCAGGAAAGACGACATGCTCAAGAGGCACAGCGGTCTCATTGTCCTGGACTTCGACCACATTGACATAGACAGGGGCAAGTCTGTCATAGGCTCGGACAAGTATGTTCGTAGCTGTTGGGTTAGCCCTAGTGGGAACGGCATCAAGGCGTTGGTTGAGGTGCTTGAACCATCACGCCACCGCGACCACTTCCGCAGCCTTCAGCAGTACTTCGATAGCCAGTACGGGTTAGAGGTAGATAGCACAGGCATCAACGAGTCGAGGGCTTGCTTTGAATCATGCGACCCTGACATCGTCATCAAGAACGAGTCGGATGTGTTCGTTGGTATGGTGGCAGAGCAGAGGAATACTGACTACGTTCAGGACATCCAGTCTAAGACTGACTACGAGAAGCTGAACATCGCTGCTCGCATGATTAACAAGGCCAGCGAGGGAGAGAAGCACAGCACATTGATACGCGCATCACACCTCATCGGTGGGTATGTGGCCGCAGGAAGGATTGAAGAAGACGTTGCATTCTTTGTGCTTGAAAGAGAGATAGAGAAGCATGACGTTGATGACCTTGCCTTGGCAAGAAAGACAATCAAGGATGGCATTGCTCACGGCAAGACCATGCCCATCAAGGAAATCATTGAGGACGAGGAGAAGATTAAGAGAGACATTCTCTTGCAAGACGGAGACATGTCATTCGTCTCGTCTGACGACTCAGACTTCCAGTGGATTGATGACTACAGGGAAGGGAGGATTGAAGTAGGGTTGTCCACGGGCAACACGAGGGTAGACAACAACTTCAGATTCAAGAAGGAGTTCGTTATGATTAACGGGCACAGCAACATAGGGAAGACAACCTTTACGTTGTTCATGATGGTGAGTGCCAGCATCAACCACGGATGGAGGTGGGTTATCTACAGCGCTGAGAATAGCACAGCCGCTATCAAGATGAAGCTAATGCAGTTCTGTCTGAACAAGCACATCCAATCCATGGGCTATCAAGAACAGAAGAGGGCTTACGAGTGGGTGAAAGAACACTTCATCATCCTGAAGAACGATGAGGTACTGAGTTATACCGACGTGTTGTTGTATGCTGAGAAGCTTCACAGACACAAGGCTATCGACGGCCTGTTCATCGACCCGTACAACAGCCTTCGCATTGATGGCATGAAGGGCAAGCACCTTAACTCTCATGAGTACCACTATGAGGCAGCCTCTGACTTCTTGACATTCAGTAACAGACTAGGTGTTGCGGTTTGGGTCAACGCTCACAGCGTTACGGAGTCACAACGACAGAAGGATGCTGACGGATACCCAAGAGCGCCATACGCGGAGGACACAGAGGGTGGGGGTAAGTGGGTGAACAGGGCAGACTGCTTCATCACTCTTCACAGAAAGGTCCAGCACGTAGACCCCAACGTTCGCTTCACAACAGAGATGCACGTGCGAAAGGTTAGGGAGACAGATACAGGAGGTCAGCCCACCCCATTCGCGGAGCCGTTGTACTTCAGCTTCAACAAAACACACAGCGCATTCAACCTGGAGGGCCCAGTGCAGACATTCTTTTCTCCACTTGGTGAACAAGTAGTTGGTAAACAGGCATCTATACCTCCTCATTTGTTGTAAACTGACAGCATGCAGAGGAAGCCACGCAAGAACCTCACTAGACCGAAGAAGAAAAGTGCCAAGTCACGCAACCTTCGGAGGCACGGCATGCAACTTAAGTCCAACCTTGAGACGTACTGTTACGACCAGCTCAAGGAAGTCGACGTTGACTTTGTCTACGAGGGAGAGACGTTTGTTATTCAGGACGGTTTTAGATATGCAGGTATCTACTACAAGTCAACGAAAGCAAAGGACTACATGAGGAATGCCACTGGTAACGCAGTGCTTGAGGTCAAGTACACTCCAGACTTCGTGTCTCACAAGCACAAGTTCATCATCGAGACCAAGGGTTATGTGCCATCCCAGCACACCTTTCCTCTGAGGTGGAAGATGTTCCTCAGGTATTTAGTGGAGAATGGAATGGACGACTACATGTTGTTCATCCCTAAGAACAAGAAGCAAGTAGACGAAACCATCCAAACAATCTGTCGTGAAATTAAAAACTCTGAGTGAGATATACTTCTCCTCCACCTCCGCCATCCAAAGAGATGCCACCGAGCTGTACGAAGAGCTACACACTGAGCTCGGAGAGCCTCATACAAACTGGATTAGAGTTCTTGAGCTAGTCAAGGAATTCAAAACGCGCATGGCTGTCGAGCTAGACACTGTCACCACAGCGTGTGATGAATACAACGAGACTCCATAATGAGTAGCTTTCATAAGGCCAACAGAGCAGGGAAAGAAGGAGAGCTCATGTGGGAGGACTACCTCAAGGAGAAGGGTCACAATGTTCTCCGCTCAGATGACGTGAGGAATGGTATGAACCTTTACTGGGACCTTGAGATAGATTCAGGCACGAGGTTCGAAGTCAAGTACGACTTGAGTGCTTACGATTACTATTACAACAGACCTGAGCAAACCTGCCCCAATCTTTTTATTGAGTGCTGGAGTAAGACAAGGAATGAACCATCGGGGTTGTACTCAAGTCTTGGGGAGGCAGACATCTTCGTGTACATCATGAAGCATACCGACGAAAACGGTAGACATCTTGGGAACTACGCATATTCTTTTTGGTTGGAGCCATTCCTTGTTTGGGTTGAGAACCAAGACAAGATGAAGAGTTTCAAGAGGGTCCCTTGTTCCAACAAAGGAGACAATAATGCAGAGGGTTGGCTCGTTGGAGAAGACCTGGTTAACGAAAACAAAATACACAATGGATACATCAACAAAATTGAACTCGGTAAGTGACGTCTTCTTTGAGGCTATGAAAGCTGACCGTCAAGACAGAATCATGGAGGGTCTAGTAGCAGAGGAAGCTTTGCTTGCGGACGGATTCGAGGACGCACTGGTTGGGCACACGCAGGGTCCAAACCTTGTGGCTGTCTATGACTATGACATCTGCATTCAAATCCTCATGGATAGAGATGAGATGAGCTGCATGGACGCAGTTGAGTTCATGGACTTCAATGTCCTTGGTGCATACGTCGGAGAGAAAACACCAGTCTTTGTGTCATGCAGATAAGAGACATCCCATGCCCAGAGAAGAGAGCTCAAGTGCACGAGCTTCTCAGGTTGAATGCCGAGTATCAAGCAGCCAATGTATGCGTCACCAATTCAGCGGACAGGCAGAGAGAAATCAATGACCATTGTTACAGAGAATTCATTGCCCCCATGAAGGACATCTGCATAGGCTTCTTCAAATCTATTTCAACTTAATGGATTATATTTGAATCGTTACACAGGGATGGCGCTGTGGAACTTCGCTACTAGAGGGGGTTGAGCAATAAGCTCTTCCCCCTTTTTGTTTTTGTAACTTGCTATACTAACCTAACCAACCAATGAGATACTTCTTACTGATGTTTTCCCTTGTAAGTCAGGCAGTTACGGCACAAGAGTGCCTGGTCCTGACTCCCGATGTTTTACCTATGGGCTACTCTAGACTCGCTGTTGACCTAGAGTCGACGCCTGTCGAGACACTACCCGTGGTCTTCCATGTGGTGCACACTGGTCTTGGAGATGCGAACAACATCTCTGATGAGCAAATAGAATCTCAGATGGTTGTTCTTAATGAGACATTCCTTGACAGCAAGATTCAGTTCTGCATGGCGAGCCGTACACCTGGGGGCGTGCCTACAAATGGCGTCACAAGATTTGATGGTGGCGTATGGAGCAGCTACATTGAAGATGGCGTAGCGCAGAATAGCTCAAACGGTATTGAAGACGCAACGTTAAAGTCATCGGTCGGCTGTTGGAATCCTGATGAATACATCAACATCTACGTGGTGTCTGAAATCAACGGCAATAACGGGGGTAGTGGGACTCAGGGGTACGCATACCTGGGCCCTACAGGTGATTGCAGAGATGGGGTTGTCGCTTTGTACAACACCGTGGGTAACGTAGGGGAGCTCAAGATAGGAAGAGAGCTAGGGTACACCGTAGTTCATGAGGTGGGACACTACCTCAGCCTGTACCACACGTTCTCCAACAGCAATGACTGCGTTGAGACAAACTGTGAGTCTCAGGGAGACAGGGTGTGCGACACGCCTCCTGGCTTGGCCTCCGTTGGATGCTCTAATACCTGCCCTGACATCAACGGAAGCAACTACATGGACTATTCCTCTGAGACCTGCAAGATTGAGTTCACTGAGGGGCAAGCCTGTAGGATGCACGAGTGTTTGCAGGGACCAAGGTCTGCTCTGGTTGTTTCGCCAGCGTGCTTGCCTGTGGTTGCTTACGACATGACGCCATCCACAGCATATTATCAGGAGCAATGGTGCACTCCTTATCAAGACATCTGGGTGGATGTGGTTAACCAAGGAGTCCAGACCATCCCCTTTGTCGACGTGACTCTGTATTGCAACGGGCTTGAATATCTAGAGACGCTCTTTGATGTGGCGCCAGGTAACTACTCGGTCTTCTTTGAGCAGGTTTACATTGAGGGTGCACAGATGTTTGAAGTTCAAACGGCAAGTCTTGATGACTACCCAGACAATGATTACGCATCATGGCCGTTAGAGACTGTGATGGGTGAACTATTTGAGCTAACGGTGGACTTAGACTTCTGGTCTAATGAGCACAGCTGGATGCTGTTGGATGGCAACGGTAATATCTTAATGGATGATGACTACTCCTTCAACGAAGAAGGGTTGTATTACTATGAGGCCTGTGTCTTTGAGGAGTGCTACACGTTTGTTGCAGAGGATTACGCGGGTGACGGCTTTTGTACCGTTGACTGGGACAGTGACGGGGTCTGTGATTTAGGTGCCAACGGGTACCTGGCTACAATCAACCAAGACACTATCATCAGTATGCCTTATGGGTTTGAGTTCAGCGAGTTCTCTCAGGACTTCTGTAACACCCTGCCAGCATGTGAGCTAGACTACGACAGCAATGGTTCCATTGGAAACGGAGACATCCTGGTCCTGCTCAGCGAGTGGGCTTGCGACTTTGCTTGTCAGACAGACCCCAACAACGACGGCATCGTAAACGTCCGAGACCTTTTGTACATGCTGTTTAACGTGGGTGAATGTGACATCGAGATAGAGGATGACTTCTCTGTTGGCACATACATCGACCTTGTGGCAGATGAGGGCATCAATCTGGGGGGTAGAAAGCCTAGAGTATTTGACATTCTTGGCAGGGAAATTGATACTCCCTTTGAGCAGCTTGCAACGGGGGTGTATATTTTGAAGTGGAAGAACAAGACAAAGAAAGTATTCGTGCAATGAAAAAGCTAATTCCATTTCTGATTCCACTGCTCAGCTTTGGGCAGTGTGACATGGAGATTATTGGGTTCAACCCCATCTCTACTGACTTAACTATCGCAGTCAACGGAGCGCAGTGCGGTGCGCCAGCAGACAGCATCGGAGAGTTCTTGCTCGCCCTTACGTTCAACCCATCTCTAGACGATAACCCCTTCCCTTGTTTCTACGATAACGGATGGGCACTGCTCAACTTCCCCTTGGACTTCCCTGGGTTTGAGATAGGTCAAGGCCCTGACAACATTTTGCAGGCAGGTGATACCATCACGTTCAACCTGCTTGATACACCGTGGGCTGGTAGTGGTGCTGCTCCTTGCTGGATAGACATCTTTCAAAGCGGTTCCTACTACGAGGAATGCTTGGTCATGAACGTGTTTCAAATCAATGACAGCGACGACATAACTGGAGAGCCAGGTCTTGGAGGATTCCCGTACCCCGATGAGGACATCTTCAACAGCTGGATACAGTGGTCTCTGAATGGGGCTTGTGACCCACCCCCGCCACCTATTGTGTACGGGTGCACAGATATGTTTGCGTACAACTACAACGAGTTTGCTACTCAGAGTGATGGAGGATGTATCTACCAAGGATGCCTAGACCCAGAAGCTTTGAACTACTGCGAAGAGTGTACCGTAGAAGGAGAGTGCCTGTACCTACCTGAAGAGGGGGAGGACTGCAGCGACCCACGCATTTACACTCCGAACACCTTCACACCTAACGGGGATATGGTTAACGATTATTGGAGGCCAGTGACGCGCAGTCAGTGCTGGTGGAGGTGGGAGTGCATGGTCTACAACAGGTGGGGAACGCTAGTGTGGGTCAGCTATGACCCTGAGGACAAGTGGCTCGGTAACAGACTAGGGGCATTCGTTCCTGACGGGGTGTACACCTGGACCATAAAGGCTTCTACCTGGGAAAGCCAGAAGGTTGTGAAGATGGCAGGAAACGTAACGGTCTTCCGTTAATTACACCACCTTATTCTTGGCGAGCAGCACCTTGATTTCTTGAATGTCCTTGAGCAACTGCTTGACATCAGCCTTGAACTCTGCATTGTCAGCTTCGAGAGTGTGTACACGGGAGCTTAGTTTTGCATAGTCGTTTTGGAACTTAACCCAGCCCACAACTAGAGCACTGGCTACAGTAAGAAATTCAAAGTGACTCAAGTTTTCTAACATATCTCTTATCCGCTACAAGACTCGCACTCTTCAGGGTTCTCGCTGTTGCACACCAGCTCCCCGCTCTTAAACTTATCCTCTTGCGCCTTGAGTTTATCTTGGTCAAGGAAGTCGCAGTTAAAATCTTCTTTGTTCATCTTCTAGATTTTTCTATGGTTCTTCCTGCAAAATATGCACCGAAAGAAGTCAGCATAAGTATCTCTAACAAAGATACATAACTAGCTTTTACATTAAATGGCAGATAATCAAGTGAGTCCGCCACCATGGTACCCATAAACATCACCATCAAAGCAATCAAAGTAACTGGCCTGATATACTTGGCCAGCTTGATGTCGCTACCCATGTCTGCCTTCCACCTCTCGGTTACGTTGTTCTGAAACTCTACCTCCGCATCAATCTGTGCTTTGATTTCTTCTGCGCTCAGGTCAGGCTCTCTGTCAAGTAGGTTCTTAACTACACCGAGGCCACCGCTGTCGGGCAGAAGGTCTCCTACTGTGTCAAGAACTCCTGGTGCGGCGGTCCTTAGCCACTGGCCTAGCCTTGTGTCCCTTATCTTTTTTTTCTTCTTCTCCATCGTAATCAATGTATGTGATAGTTACCTCCTCACCCTTGTCCAGAGCCTCTGCAATCCTTGGGTACACATCGAAGTAAGCTTGCGTGCTCCTTCCAATAAAGCCATTGCTGCTCTTGACATTGGACTCCTGAGTTTCCCCAACAAGAAGGCAACCAGCAGTGTGCTCATCAGTATTCCCACAATGAATAAGTATGTACTCAAAAGAAGGTACGTCAAGAACCCAGAGCATGCCTTTGTGAATATCCTGAAAACGATGGGCATATCTGCTGTGAAAGCCGCCCACTGTTCGTAGGCCAATTCGATACGTTCCAGAGGGGACACGAGTTTCGCCATCCACCTTTTCATTTCTTTCTTCATCTTCTAGTGTGTAACACAGGAACTTCCTGCCGTTTGTTGTGTCAAATAAAATGCCTGAGGTCGAGTCCTCTTGGCTACTGATTCTTAAAACTTCCAGTTTCATTCTGTTAAATTGTAGTACATGCTCTCTTCCAGTGTGCCACTGCGCATGCCTGCCATGTAGATGTCCGAAAGGTTTTTGAACTCCTTGAACTCATCAGCAGACATAGCATTCTTTCTCTTGTTGATGATAGAGAAGTAATCCTTTGCGTCGCCAGCATTCATAAAGATACTTCTGATATCTCTAATATGAGTCGAGTATCCATCCATCTTCCTCAAGCTAATTTCAATAGCCGCATCCTTGGCCCCCTTCTTAAATTTAGAAGCAGCCTTTTCTGCATCGTATGGTGAGTAGTTAAGTTGCTCTTGAAGGATGCGTTGGAATCTCTCTACCCCTGTACCCTCACCTAGAACCTGCATGAGTTCTTGGTTGTTGGACAGCATAGCCTTGGAAATCATTTCGTAACCAGCAAGCTCTTCTTCTGAGCGCAATGACCGCTCCCTCGGTAGGTCATCCATGCGGCGAGCGAGGATGTCAATCTCTTTGGATGAGAACCCAGACATCTGCCCCATCGCAAGCATGAACTTCATGGCAAAGAACATATCCATTTGCTCCTTATCCTCTGGCCTCACAAAGTATTCTCTTCCTGTAGAAGAGTAGACCTTGTTGCCACCTTCCATTAGGTTCTTCAGGGTGTTCCCTGCGTCGGTAACAAACTCTCCGTATGGCCCCATGCCTACCTTAAGCAAACCACTTGCAGAAAGCTCGGGGTTGCTGCTGTATGTGGGTATTGTTGCCGAGGTGTTCTTCCAGCGCTCATACCTTTCATCATAACTCTCACCCTCCAAGAATCCTGGCACACCATCCATGCCTTCTGAAACGGGGAATAGCAAGTACTTGTTAGTCATCTCCTTTACCACATCCTCCAAATAACCAATAGGAGGGAGTGGATTCATGTCTGCTAACACACTGCCAGCGATATCCAACAGCTGACTGTTCTTATACTTTGACTCCTCTTCATCGTCCTCTACAAATAGGGAAGCGATAGCTGGGATTAAGACCTTGCCGATAGCGTGGAATGCAGACAGCTCTGCAAGGTGTCCAGCCATAGCAATCGCACCCTCCCGTCTTGTCTTAGAGTCGTCCCGCCTTCCTCGAAGGTCAAGCTTATTGAAGTCAGAGTAGATGCTTCGCTTCTTGTTTACAGCAAATCTTGCAAAAGGAAGGACAATGTTTCTGACGAAGTCGACTAAAGGCCCCATGGCCCCAGAGGTATCCTTGTAAATATCTGCTGCTTGGCGTGGCGTAGATGCCGCCTGGTCCTTAGTTACCATAGAGTCTGCATAGCTAAGCGCATCGAGGTCTGGTCGAGCTGCTTGCTCATCCCAGTTAATGTCGTCAAAGCTATCAGCCAGTCCCTCCGAGAGGAGGTAGTCTCCATAGAATGTAAACCAAGATGCTACGGCAGCCACTTTGTCAGTAGACTTTAGGTTCTGTAGTGCTAGGTCTTGAAGTTTGTCTCTTGTCCTGACAAACCAGCTAGTCTCTGTATCAATAGAGCCAGTGTATGGGTCAATGTTTCCCGCTTCATAATCTCTAGAAAAAACTGGTGAGTTCTGAAGTAGCTTGTACCTTCCGTTTGCTTCAAGGGCAAGCTTAGAGTCAGTGAGCAGGCCGTTCCTTAAAGCAAATGCGAAGAGCTCACCTACAGTTTGAATCATATACGGAATAGACTGAACGGGATTCTTCGTGTTGGCCATCGTACTGATGAGCACGGTACTTTGTTTAAGTGTCTGAGTAAGCACACCGCCAAAGGCCTTTACAATTACAGCGTTCTTAACTGTTTTAATTGGGTTTCTAAAAGTCTTACCCCCATACGTAAACCTAGCCTGAAAAACAGGAGGCGCACTCGCAGAATCTTGCGTGATGTAGTTCATCAACTTTGTGTGCAGCTGACTCTTTGTGCCGTCATCAGGAATGAGCTTGGCTAACTCCTCGCTTGAGAATACAGATTGAAGAGACATCACCTCACCGACAGTGTTTGATAGAATAGTATTTTCTCTGAGCGTTCGCTCGTTAATACTAGTAAAGTTGAGGCCAAGGATGTTCCCCGTGCCAGTAATGCTCTTTGGGTTTCTCTCAAATGAGGAGCCTGCTGTTTTCTTAGCATTAGAAAGCGAGCTACTACGCATGCTGTCCATAATGGCCTGCCTCATCTGCAATCCCTCATCAACAGCTTCGTTCTTTACCTTCACCTTAACGCTGAATGGCGTGTAGTTATTCTCTCTCGTGAGGTTCTTCCCGAGGTATCGCTCAACATAGTTCGCAAACGAATCTTCAAACGTAGAGTGTACCTCAGCCATGAAGTCAACCATCTGAACAAGGTCAGGTCTTTCTGTCTGAACCTTGTCCAGGAGGTCTGGCAGGTTCTTCTCTGAGAACAGATACTCAAACGCTGCCTCCATCTCAGCTACATCCTTATCTGAGTAAATTTTACGCTGCTCCCTGTAGTGGTCGATACTGCGCCGCGTTGCATCTCTTAATGCGAGATACCACTCTGCCTCGTTTTGACCAGGTGCTCCCTCTTCAAGGACGGGCATCTGCCTAGCCATGGAGAACAGCTGCATAATAGCGTTATCCAATACTGTCTTGACACTCCCGCCCTCACCCTCAATACGGTCTATCTCCTCTGTTATGGCTTCGGCGGTCATGGCGTGAATCATATCCGCCTTCGCAAAGGCTCCTTCCATGTCAGCAAATCCAATCAGCCTTCGGATTTTTGCAATCGTTTTGTTGTCCGTCTTAAAGACCAACCTCAGGAAGGAGTCAGCTGTATCGAGTAGGGAAAGAATAGGCCTACTCCCTGCACTTACACCCTTGCCAGTAAGCTGTTCTTCAATGCCCTTAGCCAACTCGACTCTGCCTCGTACACGAGCAGCTAGATAACCCATCCCCATGACTGAGTCGTTCATCAAGTAATCGTCAAGCTTGAACTCTAGGTTCGCTAGGTGAATCTTATCTAGCTTGTTGAGTCTGGCAACCAGCTCGCTCACGTTGAATTGAGTTGCATCGTACAGTCCGAGAATCTCAGCGATGTGCTTGTCTTCAAGAAGCTTGTCGAGGTTGAACGCAATCTGAGGGAGAAGCACATCTTTAATGATAGCCTCCTTTGATTGCTCCTCAAGCAATGCCTTGTTCTCAGCAAGCTGTTGCAACACATACTCTACGTCAGCTGGGTTGGCTGGGTCAAGAGCAAGGTTAGGATTCTCCTCAATAAAGTTCAGGATAGCCTTGCGCGTACCACTAACCCTTCTCAGCCCCTCAGCCTTGAGAAGCGCAGAGTACTCGTCTTCAAAGCTGGTGCCGTTCTTCTCTGCATTGGCCTTAGCCTTAGCCACCATGACGGCGTTACGACCCAGCTCCTCCATGGCCTTGAACTTGTCAGCCAGTGCGCCCAGTGTTTCTACCGAACGACGAGCAGGTGCCTCAGCCACAATGCGTTGCTCCTCAGGGTCAAAAGATGTCTTTACCTTGGACACCGTCTGAACTGCTGCGTTCAGCGTATTGATAAAGTCCTGAACATCTGTTGGCGAAAGCATGGCAGGGTTGATGTCCGCCAGTCGAGACAAAACCTTAGAGTAGGATGCGACAGACTTGAGGGCTTCACCCTTCTTCCGCTTCTTGGTGATTGTGCTCAGTCTCTTCTGCAGCTTTCTTGCTGCGCTGATAGACGCGAGGTAATCACGCATAGCTGCCTTAGCGTCCTGCTTGTCGAAGATGTCGATGAGCTTCTGGATGAACGTGTCCATAACCTCGGCCTCTCCCTCCTTCTGAATCCTCTTGGCGGAAGACTTGTGTGCCTGCCGCACAATCTTGAGCAACCTCTGGATGTCAGCGTTGCCAAATGGCTGCTGACCTTTGCCCTTCATACGCTCATCTACAAGCTTGATTGCAAAGGACAAGAACTCCTCTACAGTCTTTGCCTTGTTCTTGGCTTGCTCTAGTTCTTTTCTAAGTGCCTTAGCTTCTGTGCTTAGCTCTCTGTTTCTCTTACCGAGTGTGCTCTGAGCTTCCTTGGTTGCGAGCTTCCTGCCCGCAGTCCTCCCCTCCTTGTAAGCTTTGGCATTGGCATACATCGCCTCTGCGTTTTCTTTGCTCATGCCACTTGCAGTAAGTAGCTCTATCACCTCCTTCTTTTTTCTGTTCCATAGCTCGCTTTTAGAGGGCGTAATAATAAGCTTTCCACGCTTAGTCACACGCGCTCCTGGAGTAGGAGTTGAAGGGTCGACCATGTCGGCTATGAGCTTCATCAAGTTACCCTGAGCCTTACCTCTATTGGTGATTGACTCAGCCTTGTCCATAGCCAAAACTTCCCTAGTGATATTGTCTACAGGAACGGGGCTTTTCACCGTCATGCGTCCCCATGTAGCCTGACCCATGCCGCCCATCATCTGGAACGTGTTGGGTGTAACAAGTTTTTTATTTCCCTCCTCATCAATAAACGTATCTCCCACCTGAAGGTTTCTCTTACCTGGGAATGGGCTACGTGTTAGCAAGGTTCCCTCTGCTGGTCTCATGTTGTTAAACACGATTGTCCTAGGGGTCTCTGCGTTAAGGTCTTTGCTAACCAACTTAAGAGGGTACGATGCTGTAGGGTTGGGGTCGCGTTGCAGTTCAACCTCTGAAGACACCTCGATGGCAGCGTAGATTTCATTGGCCTGACCACCCTGAAGAATTTTTTCCTGGAAGTTTTGGTAGAAGAAGTTTGCTACTGTCGAACCCAACTGCCTGCCATCTGGCTTGACGTTAAACATCTTGATGTAGATGTCTTGAATTCTTTTCTTCTCAGCAGTACTGGTCTTTGACTTCCTAGATAGTTCGCTGTTAAGCTGCACCTTAAACCTGTCTACAAACTCACGCCTCTGTTCAAACGTTGACTTGTATGGTGAGGCAAACTCAACAAAGAACCTCTCAAACAAAGCCTCAATAGTACCCGCCATAGAGCTTAGCTTACTCGTGCCCTTGTTAATTGGGTTGGGCTCCTTACCGTCCTTTACTCTAGCCTCATTCCTTTTGATTTGAGCCTGAACAGATTTCTCCTCTGTGGCTGTAATCGTTCTTTTCAATACGTTCTTTAGCTCTGTCTTCGTGAGTGCACCCTGATTGACTAGTTCAAAACCAAGAGCAGCCATGGACATCACACCGTTGGTTGAGCTTCTGTGCTTCTGTGTTCCCCCACTAATGAGAAGCAAGTAAGCCTTGCCATCAGGAGACTTACCAAGCAAGTCGTTAAGCTCTTTCGCCATGTTGGTGCCAGCGGACTCGCCCGCAACAGCCCACACATCCCCTGTGTTTGCAGAGTAGAACAAGCCACCTCCGTTATTCACAAGAACACGTCCATCTACAGATACGGAACCGACCATCATGTTGTCTGGCGAATGGGAAAGAACAGGTCTACCCTCCAAGAAAGAGAGGTCTTCCTTCCTGACCAACCCTGACCGCATCCAGTCATCCATCTGTGTAGTGCTGGCTGCGTAGTTGATGTCAAAGACTCCAATCTTCTGCGGCTTAACCAAAGACACTGGGTCTCCAACAAGAGCGCCTGGGCGCTGGAACTTAATCTTCTGTCCACTCACCCTGCTCTTAGCCTCAAAGCGAGGGTCTGACGCTGAGACTTTAACAGCATCCTTGGCGAGCACAAGTGCACCCACTTGAATAATCTCAGAGGCCTCAGCTAGTGGGCGGCCATCACGCTTGTCATAGAACCAGCTGTGACGGAAGGGATTCATCCCCACCTGTACCCATCCCTCCATCTTGCCCAGCTCCTTGTAGTCAGAGTTGTACTCGCTACCCTTCATGATGTCAACAGCACGCTGTCTCACCTGCTCGGGTGACTCGTTCTTGAAGTCACCAAACATCCTAGCAATAGTCTGCTTGCCTTTACCCCTTGCGATATTGAGGGCGGCCATTGGTGTGGAGTCAAAGGTCGCGTTCGTAATTACCGCTGTCTGTCCATACCCTACAGCCTTACCCCCAAGGAACGGTGCCCTCGCTTCAGCTCTCTTGCCCTGGTGCAAGGACACAACCCACGTGTCGTAGGTGTCGTATGCTGGGATGTCTAGCCTCAAGCCAACGTAGTACCCGTCAGCAATCTCTTTGTTAACTCCAATGATACCCTTGGCTACCTTGTCAGAGGTTAGCGACGAGGCTACGTCCATCACTGTTGGGACCTCAGGTACCTCTTCAAAGGGTTTGATGGGCATGTTCTCTCGAACAGCTGACATATAATCCTCTTGAGAAATTTCTCCGAGCTCGTACTTATTAAGAACATTGAGCACTACAGAGTTGCGTGTTTGTCTTTGAGACTCGGGCAACTTCATCTCTGCTCTACGTACCTCCATCTGCTGAGCATTGATGCCTGCAGCCTGCTCAAAAGAAACCTCAGCGTTTTCTGATAACGCAAGGTCAGGCAGGGCTTGAGCCTTAGGCTTTCTTGCTCTTGCTGCCGTGGCATCGTATGCCACCATGTAGTCATCAAACCTCTGACCCTCGCCCTTGGCACCCTCGCCCTTGACAAAGAACACTACATCTGGCTCGTCGAGCAGCGGTGAGTTCTCTGCATCCCAACCATCGGGTGCGAACTCTCTGTTAAATGCTGTGCGTGCATAGGGTTTGTAACCCAACCCAATGTAGATATCCTCAAGCTTGGTGGCGAAGGCGTCAAAGAAAATCTCAACACCGTTCTCTGCAGCCCAGGCTTCCATGCGCTTGAACATAGGGGTTGTAATCCTCTTGAATCTTGTGTCTGGATTCTTGAAGATGCCACCCACATAACCGTCCTTGGTGATGTATCCACCAGCACCGTAGTCTGCTGTCATAAAGATTTCCCCTCCGTCGTCGATGATTTGCTGTACGTCCGATTCTGAAAGCTGAGTGACTTGCAAACCAATGTTAATGCCACGCTCCTCCATCATCTTCATAGCTCGGTCCATAGACCTAGCGAAATAGTTTACCCCCTTGGGGTCAGAAGCCGTAATGATATCTCTGTCTGCAGCGTCTGCTGTCGGCCTGATGGGTTCTGACTTCTGCCTTGTCGCTTCTCCACTGTACTCACCCTCGTGCACGTAAACCTCCTCATACGTCCACCCTCTCTTTCGCTCCATAAGCTTTATGAAGTTGTTCAGGTGGCGCTCGTTCTTAAACACCTTCTTGACTGGGTGCTTGGCCTTCCCGCTTAAGCTAACGCTGAACACAACAGTTGCAAATATCTCGCCACCCTCAGCCTCCATAGCCTGAGCCTTTGCCTCATCGAAGCCATCCTCTGCCTCGTCATCCATGATGATGCCTGCACGCATTGCAATCCCCGCATAGTTAGCTCTGATAACAGCCTCGTTTAGTCTTCTCTGACCCTCAAGCCTGCGACCCTCGGAGAACTCCTGAGTCATCTGTTGGATGGCGGATACGACGTTTTCAATCTTTGCGTCAGGAATACCCTTGACTCCGATGCGCCCAAGGTGTGGGGCAAGGAAGTCCATGAATTGCCTGACCACGCTCTTCTGGATGTCAATGGATACGTTGCCCGCTGTGATGTCAGCAAGAAGCTCTGTAAGGAACTCATCAGCAACCTGAACCTTCTGTTCTTCTGTCAGAGATTTATCATCAAGTGAGGACGTAAGGCTACCCCTGCCGTCCCCGTAACTTGTTAAGAACTGTGAATACCTCTTGGCTAGATTGTCGGGCAGAGCTTGGAACAACTTCTTCGCCAACCCAACAGCAGACTTGGTCCCGATAGTCTGCACCACGAAGTCATGATATCCCTCGTGGTACGCTGTGTTTTCAAGAAGTCCTGGCAAGAACATCTTAATCTGACCTGACCCAGTCCACATGCCTCGACCCGCTGCCTCGACAGCCTGCTCTCTCGTGAGCCCTGCTTCCTGCATGAGGTCTTCGATGTAGGTATCGTAGTCTCGGTACATGTCCACGGCCACGTCGCCCAAAGAGGACAAGCCCTTGACTACGTTGACGGCATTCTGCATGCCCTTGACAATTCGCTCACCCGTAGTTAAAGACTTTGTTTTGCCTTCACCATCTAGGGTTGTATGAGGGAGCACGTCAATAGATGTGAGCCTTGAAATTAACTTGGAAACTGAATCTACATTGTCCGCTGTTACAGTAACCTTTCCTCTGCCCTCTTGGAACAGCCCTCCATAGTTACGTCTCTTATTGCCAGCCTTCCTCCCCTCTCTAGCTAGAATGCGAGACTCAAGCTTGCCGTCTGTCTGGAGCATAGAATCCATCTCCCCTTCAATAGTTCCTCTTTCTTGCAGAAGCTCCCTTACCTCTTTTGTAATCTTCCTCCTTCCATTAGAGTCAGCCCTAGTGTATTGCTCCGCAAGAATCTCCACTCTGTTGTGGATGTCCACGAGTCTTTGAAAAGTCTCTGGTTTTGTTTCTGACAGATACTCCATAAGCTGTTGACGTCTATCGAACAGCTTAGTGTGCGCATCAATGGCATCGACAATTTTTCTACCGATGCTCGCTCTTTCAGCTTTTGATTCAGCCTGGGTAAACTGCTTCTTCAGCTCTTGAATCTTGGCTGTTGTTCGAAGCATGTCAAGCCCCTTGGTAGCCACCGTCCTGGTGACATTACCCAGTCCAGAAAGCCCGCCACCCATAGCCATACCCGCCAGCGCCCCCTGTTTTACCTGAGAAATAAACTCATTGTAGTCCCAGTCAACAGCTTCGCCGCCTCTTCTCCTCGCATCTATCATAGCATTATACTGCCACGCAGCAGTAATCCCCTCGGTCACCCCCTCCTCTATTGCACCAAGGCCCATACCTGTAAGCAAGCCCGCAGTGTATTTCGCAACTTGATTCTTTGCTACTCTCCCACTAATCTTTTTTGCAACAGCGCCTGCCACTCCACCGCCAGCAAATATGTTGGCCGCGACCATCGCTGGAAGCCCTTCTGCGATACCGCTGCTCGCCACAAAACCCACCTGCTCAGCAGAGCTTAGGTTCTGAAACCACTCGTTGTCTTTGTTTTCAGAGTAGACTGTGGCAGCTCCGAACACAGAAACAGCAGCCATCCCAGCCCTAGGGTTTCTTGTCACCGCGCCCGTAATCATCGCTGCACCCATCATTGGCAACGAGGCACCAAACTGTCCGAGGGTGTCAGTAAAGTAACCCTCAATATCTCCTTCAGCAACCTTCTGCTCAATGCTCTTGGTTGCTACGGCCATCTCCTGGCCAATCTCTTTAATCTTTTGCTGCCTGTACGCCTGGTCTTCTTCGTCACCACCGAGAACATTCTCAACACTAGTGGCAATTCCATCCCATGCTTGAAGCATGCTCCTTTGAAACCCAGGTCCAAACACATCTGTAACCCCAAGCCATCCCTTTCCAGACTCATTCACATACCCCTCGCCTGTAAGGTCGGCAGCGATATTGTAATTACGGTACAAGTTTTGCTCAATAGACCTGCGCTCATCTGTGTTGAGTTCGCGCCCAAAGGATTGCGTGTACTTCTGAGAAGCGAGGGGTTCTACTTGACTGTTAACGTATGAGAAGGTTTTATTGCCAAGATTTCTTTTGTGCCAATCACCAAACCTATCCGCAAAGTCATCCTCTCTTTCCTCAAGAGACATCGAATCTCGTGGGTCTTCAGCAGCATAAAGTCCCAAGGGGTCTGGGTCTGAAACAAAGCCATCAAGCAACCCTCCATCCTTTCCGTATCCGCTGTATAAGGAGCCCTTCGCACCACCAGACAAGAGGCTATTAACCTGGTTGTACTCTCCTTGGTCTGGAGCCCCATCCAACCCCTTGCCTAGTTCGATATAGCCAGAGTTGACATCGTCGTTCATCAGGTTGTTGATGCCGTCGATGACAGAGCCCCGCTCTAGCTGTAACTGTTCTGGAGAAAGCTGCCCAACACGCTGAGCGTCACCCTCCATACCATTGGTCTTGTAGTAACGAGCGAGGTCAAAGTTGTCTTGTATAAATGATTGACGCTCTGAACCGTAGGCTTGACCATAGTCGTACACCAGTTGCGCATCTGCCCCAGGGATTTGCATACCCCCGAAGTCATACGTCTGGTATGGGTCAAATGTTACTGGCGTAGAAGCCGAAGCTCCACTGTCGTCCTCGTCCTGCTGAGCTGGAGTCGCCAACCCTGAAGAAGAATCCGTAAAATCCACCTCCGAAACTGGCTCCAAGGCTGAAGTTTCGTCTTTTTTTTTTGGGTCCTCGACTGGCTGTGCCGCTTGGTACCCATCAATCATTGCTTGCAGCTCGGCTTTTGAGGCGCCAGCCTCTGCAGCCGCGTAGTAGCGTGCAAGGAACTGCTGTTTTGTCTCCATAGAGACAAAGATAAGGATTATTACTGCACGCCGTTGGTGGTAAGCAAGTCGGTTGCTTGCTGTCTTGCTGTTTGGAGCTGAGTCAACACGTCCTGGTCTATGCCAGTTTGATTCAGCCCAGCATTGCCCAAGCCCGCGCTGTGCCCCCTAATCTTGTCAGGAACAAACTTTAATCTTGCTGCAATCTTAGCATCATTCACGATAGACTGCTGAATTGACTCAAACTCTGTGTCTGTAGAAACAATCACGCTATCCTGATACTTGCTAAAGAAAGCTTTTATCTGAGCTTCCTCGGTAAGATTGCCTGCATTTTTAAGGGCTGCAGTAATTACGTCATTAGGAACCATGGTCCTGTAAGCCTGAACAGTGCCGTCGGGCCTGTAAATGATGTCTGTTACATTGACTCTTCCCGCCCCACCCAGGTCAACCCTTACATTCTCTCTGACAGGTAGGGATACGGAATACCCCTCTTCAACCCTTACACTGCTTTCTTGACCTCTGTCTATAGTCTCCTCTCCTGTCTGGCCAACAGCATACGTAGCTCCAAGGGCCTCGTTCACGGCCTCCTGCTGGCCTGCCTCAGCTTCGGCCTCTGCATTGGCTCTGTTCTGATTGAGTCTTGCAATAGTGTCACGCTGGTCGACAGGCTCCATTCGTCCCGCGATACCTTGAGCCATTGACTCATAGTACCCACCAACAGCTGTGCGCCACTGCTTCATGGCTCTCTTCTGCTCACTGTTCATTGTAGGGATGGCATCAATCTGACCTTCCGAAACATTAAAAACAAACTCGCCGTTTTCATTGAGCCTGCCTGAAGAGATTGACTCCCTGTCGATAGCTGTATTTGCCAACCGCTGGTCATAGGTTGAAAGTGCTGCCTGCTGGTCAGCCTCAGTCATGTAATCCTTGCCTGGATTGTCTCTCTTCCACTGCTCAAAGGACATCTGACGATACATCTGAGGGTTGGTCCTAACCCTGTCCGAGATAGCGTCTGTAATGTCCCCATATAGAGGCTCAGACTCCAGCTCT
>Ga0187219_1000489_pt1 | contig 19125 bp, 33 predicted proteins | sample 13SPOviralmetaG_FD_130162 | JGI IMG/M metagenome (GOLD analysis project Ga0187219, IMG submission 130162) | Marine viral communities from the oligotrophic San Pedro Time Series (SPOT) site, San Pedro Channel, CA, USA - 13 SPOT_SRF_2010-07-21... | ecosystem: Environmental > Aquatic > Marine >... | reverse complement strand
TTTGTCCAGTTGCATGTGCTACGACAACTGTGTTATCGTCACCAACTGTACTACTTGTTACAGTAGAATCATCACTTGCGACACCATCTGCCCAACCGTGTGCATTGCCGTTCATATCTGTGCAATTTGAATCATTATTGACAGCACAATACTGAAAGTAGTTGTCCTCACCATCTTGTACCACAGTCATAGTGAGATTGTCTCCCACTTGATTTATGTAAATTTCGTTTGCGCTACTGTATTTGCTGAATGTCGATAAAGTTAGTACCAACACCAAGCCTGTAATCATAGATTGTTTCACCATTCTGCTCCAAATTTATAACATATCCGTAGTTCTGACTCAAATACAATTCTACTACATGTCTAGTAGATGCATCGACACGCCTAAACTTCCAATTAGGGTTTTCGTCAATTAGTTCGACCCTAGTCTTTGGGTCATATCCAAATTCGATGACCCTAAAAAATTCTTTGTTTTGTTTCTCTAGTTCGTTTGTCAGACCTTTAGCTATCTGAATATTTAGTTGATCTATCATGTCCTCTAGTAGTTCATCGAAGTAAAAGTCCGAATCTTTTAGGTCGGTGAGCCATATGCCTGATATATCATCTACGAGTGCATCATAGTCTAAGCCATCGAATTCAAGAAAATCGATATCTAAGAAGTCAGTCATACTAGTTAGTTGTTGACTATCTTCTGCCGCTTCATCGTATGGAGTTTTCTTTCTTAGTATGAGAAGATTAGTAATGTCTTGTTCATCTAAATCTAATACGAGTGGTTTCGTTGGTCTAGACCATCTACTCTGTACCATTGTAGATTGAAACGCTTGATTCATAATCACCAGTCCAATGTCTGTCTCTACAGATATCTCTCCTGTGACACATTCATTTTGTTGAGATATGATATCGAAGTTACAGCTTGGGAGTAGGGTAACCATAGTACCGCCAATCTCATTGACCACCAGAACGAAGTCTGTTCCTCTAACGCCAATAGTAGCACTGGGAGTATCTACAGAAACATTACGTCTGTTTCTCTTGGCTATTTGTCCACTGGCATATCTTACTGTGCCTAATGTGGCACGTAAGCCTAGTTTACCAACACCAGCTCCTGGGTCGTATACGAAATCGTCAATGATAAGTCTTGTGTGTTCTGTTAGGTCTACACGTGTATCATCTATAAAATCGATACGCATTCTGCCTTGCTCAGTGACCGCAGTATCCATAGGCTCAACGCCAATGTCCACGGCCCCGTCAATAACGGCACGTCCTCTTTCTAGGACTCCACTGCCCTTATATTCCGTTATTTTCCCGGCACTACTATTAGCCTGTACCTTTAATGGATACAGCGTCAGTAGTGCCAGAAAAACAACAGCGAGACAGGATTTCATCCCATCAGTCTACTTGTGTAATATCTACGTCATGGGAATCACCTGTAAATGATGCTACGATAGTGTTATCGTAAACTCCACTTTGAGTGATATCGTAAGTAGAACCACCGCCAACTATCGTTAGCGTAAGCGTGTGTCCATTTACGTCCCCGTTTCCATTCACATCTATAGTCACTGCGTTTCCTTCATCGGAGTTTGAACTTGTAGCTGCCAAACTATTTGCGTTATTCATAGTCACAGTAACGTTAGCGTCTTCACCATCAATGTTGTTGGTTAGTACACTGTTGTCACCAGTGATTGTGAAATCAGCAACTAAATTCTGTGCATCAGCTACTTCACCGATGTAGAATTTTAGATCGTTGTTGTCACCATCTGTATCGATATCTAAAGTTACTGTCTCACAGTTTACTCCAGATGTATCGTCACAAGTCAAGTCAACCGTATTCGAATCACCTAAAAAATCCCATGTACCAGTATAAGTATTACCCTTGATAACAGCCGCTATATCGTTGAAGTTACCAGTTTGTGTTATACTGAAAGTCATGGTATCGCCGTCAAGGGTAACACCGGTAGTCGAATTACCGATTTTATTGTCCTGTCCATCCTGTACGATGTCTAGGTCCAACGTGTCACCAACTTGCGTGATATATATTTCATTAGCAAGCACCGCAGGACTGATTATCATGGCAAAGAGATATGATAAAATAATTGCTCTTTTTTGCATCAGTCTTCCTCTTGTTTATACGCCCAAAGGCCTTTTCTTACCCCGTCATCTATCATTTCTATAACACCTTGTTCAACTGCGGCTCTCACTGCATAGTTGATAGGTTCATTGACGGAATAACCGTTTTCCAATTCCATTAATCTAGTACCCATTTCGTGGAATCTAAAGACATCAAATCCGGACCTGTAACTAGCTATAGACTTTTCTGTTGCTATGCTCATCATAACCTTTCCTGTTGATACACTAACTAAGCGCATGACCACAGTAACAGTGTCTATTCTATACTCTGTAGAAGCACCGACGCCAAGATATCTGGCACCAATACCACCCACAGCCGTATTGCTATCATAACCAACTATTCCTCCTTCAAGTATCAACCCAGCAAAAATCATAGGTTGTAAAGGAGTAGGTCCCGTCTTTGCGTTCTTCTCGTACACTTCACGGGTATTACGTATCAGCTGGCGTTCCTTTATAAGGTTGTCCATACCCACACGCTCGACAACTTCAAACCATTCTCCGTTGCCGACTTCTTGTAGTGCTTTGATCACCCAGGCTTCTGCGCCCTGTGTTACCGCACTAGACAGATTTGCCACTGAGTCCGAAGGCTTTCTTTGTCCCGTCTTATCAGAGAATCCGTAGACTGCTACAGTCAACTTCTCCCCATCAATAGGCGGTACAGCCTCTAGTCGATCACTCACTGGACTTTCTTGTAGTATTGGTGATATCTCAACATTGTCCAAAGTCTGTAGACTAGGGACCATAGCACACCCTTGTAAGAATGCAATCATAGCGAAGATACCAACTAATTGTCTCATATTAGAATCCAAACTCCCCTTCGCCAGGGATTGTAATTTCTGTTACATTGCCATCTTCATCTACAATGGTAAGAGTAATTGATCCAGTCGTAGGATCTTTTACCCATGTAATTGTACTACCTTCAATCTCGGCAGTACCAGTGTTAGAGCAGTTGTCAGAACAATCTGCAAACATGGCATCTACCATTTGTTTTGATAAGGTGGCATAAATTCTTGATTCGATGTTACGTAAAAACTTCGCTAAGGTGGAGTTTTCTAACTCCCTTTCGATACGTCTAGCCTCAGCTTCCGCTTCTTTACGTCTCTCTTCTTTTCGATTGTGTTGAAGTTGTTCTGTACTCAACACGTGTTGTGAATAGCCGACACCACTGAACGAAGGGTTCTTGAAACCCCATACTAGTTCACTAGCGTTAGCTGGAACTGTCAGAAGACTCAGAGTCGATACTGCCAGTACTGTTATAATTGTTTTCTTTTTCATAAGCATTTTCATTTTTGATTCGCTCTTGCTCCTGCAAGATCATGTTTAGTTTAGTATTCAAACGGATAAGATCATTATCCATCATTCGTATTCTGTCAATCAACGCAATCAACGTCATATGAGATTCGTTGATAACAGGATCTACTTCTCTGGTTACCCATATCCATATATAGTAAATGAAGTATCCAAGTCCGAATGCCGCAATAATGGGAAATCCATATTGCGCTATCGCATCCCCTAAAACTGAAGAGTCCATACTACTCCTGTTCTACCTTCATAAGCCAGCCTTCTTCGCTGACCTCAAACTTGTCACCTGGTTTATAGAGATAACTATCTCTTTTTGTACCATCTTGATCGGTACCCATTATCTCTCCTGGCCAATCACCTTTGACTCGCCAATTACTACCCGCTTGTTCAATAGCGTATTCAAGCCACAGCATTTTCATATACCTCTTCAGCTTGGGCTACATCTTTGTCCGTATTACCAATACGTTCAAAATAGCCATTAGGACCAACCCTAAATACGTCACCTACTTCTATTTCTATATCATCAACAACGTAGAATTTATCATCAGTATCTTTCTCATTCAAAATTCTGAATCCGTTATCAAATTTCATAAGCAGTAAATTCTTCCAAATCATCTCAGTCTTTCCTTGCGTCTGTTTGCCCATCTGCTCTTGCTATACGGTCTAAGTCGGGTCTAATGCCAAAGGCACTACACATCAAAATATCAATTCGAACCAATTCATTGTTCATGGTTTTCACACGGTTGTCTAACGATTTGACAAAGCCCCGTTGTGTGGTAATATTATCCAGAACACCTGCAAGAATAAATCGCAATGTTAAAAATACAAAAAACCCGCCTGCTATTGCAGACGCAATGGGAAAACCTACATCAGCTACTAGTTGTAAAAAATCCATAGTTTCCTCCCATGCACACTTATTTATACAAATGAGGTGTATCCAAGGTGTGAATTTTTAATAAAAAAAGGGATCCCGAAGGATCCCCAAAGTTTGAGAGAGGGCCTTTTATTTAGGAAAAAGACCATAAAACCTATTCTAATTATTTTGGCTAATACTTCCAGCTATCCATTTCTGTGATGATATCATCACCTTGTTTGTCCATAGCTATACCAAGTGCCATTGCTTGAATGTCTCGTATTAGTTCTAGACAAGTATTTTTATCGTAAGTTTTTTCACTAAGACTGCTATACTGATTTCTAAGGCGGTGTACCTCAATTGCCTTATCGTGCATTGCATTTATACGTTCTATCAATTGCTCTACACTATGTTGCATTTTTACTCCTCTCTGTCGTTGAATTCTAATATCTCCATTCGCACCAATGAGTTCAAACCATCAGTAAGAATATTTATTATCATCCATGGTGCTATGAACGCTAATACATAAAAATATTCGTTACCGGCTTTTGACAATGCTATCGCTCCTAATATGTGTAGTAGACGTTGCGTCCACATATCTTGCCAAGTATTTTCGAAACTTAGATTAGATGCGGCTTGTCCTGTGACAAGATCGAACACCATCTTATAGAATACTAAACTGAAACATACTAAAAGCAGTGCTACAATTTCAATACCGTAATAAGCATTTCCAAAATACATGGAAGAGATAGCGGCTAGCCCTAAGGCATACTTTAGCATATTCATTCCTTTGTATAAAGAGGGAGATAGTTCTCCCTCGTATCACTATATATCATCCTTAGAACGATGGCTCATCTGATTCTGTGTAAGAGTACTCACCCTCAACCGAAGTGTTAGCCTCATCCATACCAGCATCAATCTTCTCATAGAGATCCAAGAATGCGGCACGTGTATCAGCATCAAAGCGGTTGACACAGAGTTCAATAGACTTCATCTTATCTTCAAAGATAGAGAAGGTCTGAACGATGTGGCACATACGGCGGGTTGAGATGATATCATCGACCCCACCATCTTCGAAGGTCTTACGGATCGCTTGTCCCCACTTGACGAGGTTCTCAGCGAACTCAGTATCGGCAGTGCCAAACTTGTTCATGTGGTTGACAATGATCTTTTTCTCAACAGCCGCAGAAGCGTAGGGCTGTTCAAGAGTCACATTGAAACGCTCAAGGAATGCCTCATCGATTATCGTAGCCGCAATGAAACGACCAGCTTCATCACCTTGACCCTTAGTATTCGCCGTAGCAATAACATTGAACCCTGGGGCCGGATGAATCATCTCACCGGTTTTCTTGATAAGAACAGGCTTGCCCTCTAGTACGCCTTGCAGAGCCATCAACTTGTTTGACCCACGGTCAATCTCATCGATGAGTAATACTGCACCAGCTTCCATCGCCTTGATGACCGGGCCTTTCGAGAAGACGGTCTCGCCATCAAGCAAGCGGAATCCACCAATCAAATCATCCTCGTCAGTTTCGGGAGTAATTTGAACACGGACATATTCACGCTTGGCTAGGGCGCAAGCCTGTTCAACCATCATAGTCTTACCGTTACCAGATAGACCAGAGATGAACATGGGGAAGAACATCTTGGAGTCAATAATCTTTTTGACATCCGCAAAGTAACCCCACTTGACAAACTCAGCAATCTTCGATGGAATGAAGACTTCCGAGTTGACTGTAGACTGCACTTGAGGTGCAGTATTTTGCTGAACAGCGGGCGCTATCGCCACAGGCTGAACAGTGGGCATGGGCACTACATTGCCTGACCCGACCATTTCGTAAACACCACGACCTACACGAGGTAGTTTTTTCATCAGTGTATAAGCGGCAGAGCCACTAAACCCATTGTTCTCAGCGAACTCAAAGAGTTCAGCCCGTTCGAACGTGGATTGCTCTGGATTCGCCGCAACGAATTGGTCCAACAAATTTGATTGTGTATCAGATATTTTCATAATATAGTCTCTCTCAATTGTCATTACTAGTGTATCCTACACCATTCTGTAGGCAATGTCAACCCTTTTTTCAAATAAATTTCAAAAAAGCGTGACGAGGATTTTTGAAGCCGAACATGCCAACTTCATCAAAACCGTAGAGAACTAGCCCATCAGCTGGGTCAGTACCCTCTTCAAACTCAACGAGATCAAAGCCAGCGGGTACCATACCCTCAAACTCTTTGATGTTTTCGATCATTTGGACTTCATAGTTCATACAGTATCTCCTCAATTCAGTCTATATCCTAACAGGATCCACCAGATTGTCAACCCTTTTTTTCACTTTTTTTGAATTTATTTTAGGCGACAATCTCAGCGAACTTCTGAGTAATTACTCGGCTCTTCTTTTTAGAAGAACTAGACTTCTTGAACGCTCGGGCTGCCTGAGCCGCTGTCATAGAACTGTTGACTTCCAGTTCTTCGACCTCAGCACTGACCTGCTCATTCATAAGAACGAAGCGACGGTTGTATCCGAACTGATTGTCCACAGTGTAGACACCCTTTTCACGTAACTCTTTACGAGCCGTACGTAAGATCGTATCATCCCAGCCAAACATTCCACGAACTTGGTACGTGAAGTCCTTAGCACGTTCAGCCACATAGTAGTTGATCGTGGTAACTCCCATTCCCTTGATCACGTCAAGAATGCCAGTGGTGAACTTTCGAGAATTTCCACCGTAGTATCTACGACCAGAATACTCGACAAGCTTACCATCAACGTTGACCATAAAGTCATCAGGAGTAACCCAACGCTCACCGTGATCAACAGCATCATTACGTTGAACATATAGATCATTACCGTAGTTGGTGTGAGGGTAGTTGCTGTCGCCATCCGTAAGAGTCACTAGGTTCATCTTCTCAACGGCATACTTTGCACGGAACTTCTTGAGCAGGTGAACACTAGCCATCAGAGCGGAGTTCAGAGGAGTAGAGCCAAGTTCTTCAACACTTGAAGTGCCTGGTCCCATGTAACGACCCTGAGTTTGCCAGAACAGCATTTTCTGAGCCATCTCGTAATCTGACTTACGCATGGATGAGTTCATCAATTCACACATTGCCAGTTCTTCGAAATCAAAGGTAGTCACACCATTACGAATCTCAACCTTACGGTTCTTTTTGGCTTCGAGCATCTTAGCGATGAATGGGTGATCACTATCTCGGTTACTGAAGGTAGTGAAGTTGTAGACTTCGAATGGAATACCAACTCGCTTGCAAAACATTGCCAGAGCAAGGGTTTGCTTGATCACAGAAGGCATCATGCGGTGCATAGAACCAGAGTAATCGATTACCATCAGCATGCCGTGGTTCTTGGCATCTGCCAGTTGACGTGCCTGCTTGAAGAGGTTGTCTTCATACTTGTACTTGTGAAGCTTGTTTACATCAAGCGTACCACGTGTAGAAGTACGGGCACGGGCTGAACGATAGGCAGCCTTACGCATCTCAAACTCTTTGACCATGAGATTTACCACACGCTTGGTGTCGGTCATCCATTCGTTGAAAGCAACAGTAGGGAAGACAGTCTCTTCATCCAAGTAGAAGTGGTTCTCATGCTTCTTGATAACATCAATACGCTTTTGACGCAACTCAGCGACCACGTTATAAGGAATAACAATGTTGCTCAAATCGCTGGCTTTGACACCTTCGACATAAGCTTTGCTTTTACCTTGAACTAGGTCTTTCTGATTGTCTTCATAGGCTTTATCAGTAAAGGCTTCTTGATCAGAATCACCGCTTGGCAGTTGAGAAGTCTCGGCAACATCTTCTGAGGTCTCACCCTCTTCATCAGTGTCGCTAGATGATTCTGATTCCTCATCACTCTCTTCACCATCACCAGACTCACTGGATGAGTCGCTTGATTCTTCGCCCTCTTCACCTTCTTCAGAGTCAGTAGAAGATTCGCCAGGCTCTTCGCCCTCTTCACCTTCTTCGGTCTCACTGGATGAGTCGCTAGAACTCTCGCCATTGTCATCATCATTTTCAGAAGATAATTTGTCGAGAAGGTCTTGTAGAGTCTCAGGATCGATCTTTAGTTCTTCCGATTCTTGACTAGTCTCTTCACCTTTCTCTTTCAAGAAGGCTTGAATGTCACGGCAACACTGAACTACATCCTCATATGTCTCACAAGCCTTAGCTTGGTTGACAAAGGGAATCTCATCATCATTGAATGGCACGTTTACCATATCACGGGCTTTAGCGTGAACATTCAAACGATCCATGAAGACCATGTTTTCGAAATCTAGACCTTTGATATTGAACAGGTCAAAGTCACCATACATCAGTTCGTGGTAGCCACGCTTGAAGTTACTAACTAGACCGGGGTACTTGCGGAGAATCATCTTCTCAATACGCACGTCCTCAACGATGTTTAGCCAAGAGTGCGGAATGCCCTCTGACATATACTTGTTGAAGTCTGTTGGTGTGAATAGTGCGTGGGATACTTCATGACCGACCAATAGGTCTAGCACGTCTTTACTCATATCTTTCCATAATGGAATTCCGAGTGTACGTGACTTGACATCGAAGTATGCGGAGTCATAATTGCCTTGCTGAACCGTGATATTCTCATTAGCAAGAAGACGGGCAAGAACAGATTTTTGATTGAACATACATCACCTCTCTCAGTTACATGTACATCCTACATGGATTTGATGGGGTTGTCAACCCCTTTTTTCAATTATTTTCACTTTTTTTCAATAAATTTGCCATCTTTTACTGAAAAGACTACATGATCACCACTGGATCTGATGTATTGTCGACCACCATCGATCATCTTGCCATCTATCATAAGACAGTCATGATGACATTGCGAGTACCACATCCAACCATCTCTATCTTCGATCATGCCGAACTCGTACTCTTCTACTTTATCGGCATTAGTAATCATGATATGTTCTTTCCTAGAGAACAGTCCTACATATCGATTACCGAACTCTGGATGAGGATCTTCTCTGTAGTAGATATCTACAGGCGTATCGCTCTCACCCAGGTCGGTAGTACAAACATAATCTATAACAACGCCATCTTTATTCTCTAGATAAGATTTGGCTTTTTTCTGGTCGAATACTGGTGCGTGTTTTATATTCATAATTATTCCTCTTCAGGTACAATCTCAATTGGTTCTACAATAGGCTTTATGGGCTCTAGTTCTTCAACTATAATAGGATGCCCATGAAACGTGTATTCTATCACAGGTTCCTTTGGTGTGTCAATCTCTTCTGTTTGGAAATTAGTTATTATCAAAAGGTATACTATTATACCTATCCAAAATATTATTCCCAGGTTGATCAGATACTTTGGAAAATCTTCGTACTGATTCATTTGCCTTGCCCTCTATAATGCTTGAAGCTAGCCTTCTTTGATTTATTCATCGATGCCATTTTTGGCTTTCTTCCTATAGAAGTTTTCTTGTGGGTCCTAACGTGTACCGCACTAAACGCCTTTGCTTTTGTTGCCATAAGTCTCCTTGTTTTTATTCTTCTTCTTCTGGAACATTACCGTGTTCATCACATTCTACTGCCGTAGTCGTACAGCAAATATCGAATTGACAATCCACGAATGTCCAACCTAACGATTCAACACCTTCCTCGTACTCCTCATCATATGCGATTTGGGCAGCCTCGAGAATTGCGTCCTCTTCTTCCTCGTCCATCACTTCATCTTCATCGGCACTTGGGGTAGAGATAGACCAATCATCCCAACAGCCATCCCAACATTCAATCATCTCGGACTCAAAATCTTCAAGTTCGATGTAATCGTCTTCTGGGTCAGGTAGTAAGTATTCAGCGAGGTCTGGATTACTATCTACGTCTTCATGACCATAGTAGTCCTCTAAACATTCTTGTACTGAATCGTACCCCTTATCTTTTGCCCACTCAAGCTTCTCAGCATCAGTGTCGGGAACTTGAATGAGAAATGATCCCCATCGCCAACCCAACTCTTTTCTAAGAAACTGTGGCTTACCTTCAACTTCACGCCTAAAAATTGTCCATTCTACTACAGACTTCTTATAGGTCGGTTCTATCTTATAATATTTCATAAATCTCTCCTATGCAAAAACGAACCAATTTGGGACACTACGTTTTGTCCATGCCATTTTGAAACGGCTTTGTTTAGTATGATAGAAGGCACGATAAGATTTCACGCTGTCTTCAAACATACACTCGGGATTGGCTTGCATAGCCAATCTGAATTTAGTCAGCCCCACACTCGGAATATTCTTAGGTAGTGGTGCCAAGATATCTTTTAGTAAACCATAGGTACTATGTTGCTTACCGTATCTGTATTCATACTCTTTACACAAAGCGATAAAATGCTTGTAGTGCCACTTGTAGTTATCGCTAGACTCCATTGTCCATACGGTGCAAGGATGAAAATGGTGTACTGCTTTATATAGTACACCTTCGTAGTTATCATTTGGATGAACGTAATATTTTACCATGCGCTTACCAGACTTAGATGGTCGTAGCTCCATTGTGCCGTCAAGCATACGATGGGCTGTAGATAACATCTGGGCAGACTCTACAATCATTTTGACCACGTGCTTGTCACACTGGTCTTGAGCCGCTTTGACTGGATCGTCATGTAAAATAAATATGTTCATCTTTTATACCTCGTTATATAGAACCCTTCTTTTTGGTTCAGTGCTTCTATCATATCAGAAAACATCTTCGGTGTCAAGCAAATCAAATCAGCGGGCAGATGATCTTTCTCTGTCCACTGTTTGATATACACCATATCATCTTCAATGATAAGTTCCACATCCTCTAACTTACCAGTTTCATCCATAACAGTTGTGATACTGGCATCCCATTCGAACTCGTTAGTGAACATTACTCAGCAAAGGCTTTCTCAAAGGCATCGATAACTGCCTGCTTTTCGTGCATCATCTTTTCCAAAGAATAGATAGCCGCTCGCTTTTCATCACTGGCACCTTCGTCCATTGCAATCAGCACGGACTCGATAACCATAACATCATTTACTAGTTCACTAATCATTTAGTTCTCCTCAAATTTACAAATAATCTTCAAGTACGGGCTTACCAAGATCGGGATTGTGAACGCTCTTGGAATAGTCAACGTACATTCTGGTCAACACATCATTCTCTTGAATGATAGACTGAAGCTTTCGATTGGCTTCATTGCCCGCAGTCCAGACACGATGGTCGTCTGAGTAGCTATAAAACCAATCATGCTGTTCAAGCATTGCATAAAACTCTGTCGGAGTTATCACTACACGATCTCCTCAAATCCAAATGCGGCAACCTTGTATTTCTTATTGCCGATCAGCATTTGGTCACCCATCGAAGTAGATCGAAGACCCATCCCACCTTCACCTAAAGATGCCATCACAGTTACGTCTGGATTGTAGTCACCGTTATCTTCGATATCAGTTCGACTCCAAGAACCCATCACGTTATTAGTCCAACGATAGGCATACTCTAGAGCCTCATTAGTCGACCGAGCGTCTTCTGGAATATTTACCAGGGCAACGGTACGTGGACTATCTTCGAAGGCGCTGTGAATAACTGCTACTTGCGACATATTTGTTTCCTTTACTTTTGGCGGATAGTGGATTATGGTATATTCGGTCTTGTCGATTTTTCCGGCAGACTCAAATGATTGGGCATCTTCAAGGCGAGTGCAAAGGCAAACTGTTTCGCCTTCGCTATTCTTTACTTCATACATTATGCAGTCACCTCATAAGGCTTGTTCCACTGACCAATGTTGATGTCAGTGTAATGTGAACGACTAAAGTAGTCAGTCATTGCATCGTCATTGTTGAAGTAGTTAGGACCTTTCATTGCCGCTAACAACTTGTTCAGAAACTTCTGAGCAACACCTTGGTAATGCTCATCAATCCAGTACTCATTGACTTGGATGTAACGATCACCGTGGGTGTAGTTCTCAGAGAAGTCAATCTCACCAGCTTTGATATTCACACAAAGAGTTGAGTGGTTGCGAACAGAAATACTGCCCTTCATGCCGAACTCTTTCAGAACTGCTTTGATAGCAGGAGCGAGTTCTTTCTTCATTTCTTGTGATACGTAAGCCATAATTTTTTCTCCGTTTCTTTTGATTACAGATATATAATAGCAGGTTGGACCACATTGTCAACCACTTTTTTCAAAAAAAGTGAAATTATTTTCAACTTTTTTCCCACAGCTTATCTAGAAGTTGCCAATCATAGGTGATCTTCTTAGTCTTACGACAACGGTCATAAGCCATCTCAATACCAGTGTACTCTTCTAAGTACGCTACTGCTTTCTTGACATCTTCGAATTCTTTGATGCCGTTATTATTGTTCAGATTCGGTTTAGCTACCCACATAGTTTGTCTCCATTTTATACACTTTATAAGCTTCAGTTACAGTCAGGTTCTCATCAAAGCCCTTATCCATAGCATCAACAAGCCACTCAAAAGTTTTGCCGTAGAACTCGGTTGCTCTACGGGTCAAAACAGTTATTGCACGATTATACGTCATCATTCTTCCTCCAAAGTTATCAATTCTAATAAGACACCTGTAGTGTCCATTGCAGTCAACAAGGCTTTGGTCTCTGTCTTGAACAGTTCCCAGAAGTTGGCATCGTACTCTTCGATGCTCTTGCTGTTGTGATGCATGTCACACGTTTTGATGATCTTGATGATTTCAGGCGCTTGGGCTAACCGTGCTTCGCACAGTGCTTTCCGTTGAGCCCGATTTCCCACGAAAGCGGGAGTCTTGGTAAGAAACCAGACACCTTGAGCAACATCAGCACCAAAGAGTTCTTCGATCTCTTCGATGGTAACGTCACAGTCTTCTACAGTGTCGTGGAGTATAGCAATTTGCATAGCAGTTTGAATCTGCTCTTCTGTATAGCACTCTTTGCTATCTAAGTAATGTTCGACCATATCTGCAACAGCAACAGGGTGAGTGATGTATTCTTCACCAGTATATTTCCGAACTTGCCCTTCGTGCGCTTTAGTCGCAAACTTTAGGGCTTCATAAACATTCATAGTCATATTTCCTCTCAATTACTAGTACATTATATATGGAAATACAGAGATGTCAACCCTTTTTTGAACTTTTTTTACTTTTTTTCGCTCTCTAGGTCTTCACCATAACGACCTCTATCACGATTTCCATCGCCATTGAGTTCAGTCATGTCTTGCTGTTTATGTCTCTGATTCTTCTCACCAAAGATCCTATCCCAGTTATCTCGGCCTTGCTGAGACAGTCCTTTAGACTTGATGGAATCGCCAGTGATGTCGTTCTTTGTTGCCACTATTCGTCTTCCTCGATTTTGTTGCCGTAATAATCGTGGGTGCCTGCTCTGTATGCTTTCTTACGTTCATCGTTGATGAGTGTGGATACCCACAGAATTTTCGCACCTACAGCGACTAATACAATACCGACTAAAGTTTCTATAAACGTCATATACCTTTTACCTCTGCGTACTCGATTCTTATTTCCAGTAACTCTTTGAGATAGTCAAAGGTGTTACCCGTAAAGACTTGTGGTTCATTATCATCTACTGCAATGATAATAGCAAACTTCTTGATAGGAACACCAGTTCTCTCATAGAAGGCCGCCGCATAGAAAGCCGCTTGAGTGAAGTAGCCTTGAATCCACTCCTCTTTCTTTGGCTTACGTGATGTCTTGAAATCGATGATTGTCAGTTCATTATCGAACTCGGCAATACAGTCTACTCGACCAGCTATCTTGAACTTATCAGAATATAATGGGACTTCTTGTGCCCAAATATTGTTGACTCGCTCATCTAAGATGGGCTTGATCTGATTGAACGAGAAGATATTTGCTGGCATAGCTTTCTTAGCCCAGTCTTCTTTATTGTTCAAATAGTCTTCTGCCAGTGTGTGTACCGCAGTACCACGTGTAGCGGCTTGCCGACTGATCTTATTAGCAACTTCTTCTCCCACTCTTTTTCTCCAAGCGAGAATACCTTCTTTGCCTCTGAGACTCAGAACTGTAGTGATCGATGGGTACTTGTTGCCCTCTGGTGTTTGATATGTCCGACCAGTAGGAAGAGTTTCGCACTCTAACTCTGGGACATTGCTTTTATCTAACTCTACGTGTGTGAACATAATAATCCTAATTTATTCTATGCTATAGAATAACACATTGGTCCGTAAATGTCAAGCTTTTATTCGGGAATTGATTCCAGCTTCTCACGAATAGCAAGAAGTAGTTGTGGATCGCCAACAGAAGTAAACGCTCTAGCAAGGGCTAAGTCATATATACCTACCTGACGAATGATGCCTTCTGCCACTTCCTCAGTCAATGCGACTTGTGCTAGTGATGTTCGTTCTACGTTGTTTGCGGCAAATCGTAGGATACTGATTTCATAATTGTCTATATTCATAATAATCTCCTATACGTCTAGATAACGATATTTATATAATTCCCAATCAAATGAGAGTGTTGGTGCAGTCATACCCTGAGAGGATGCATACAATGGGTTAGCATAGCCTAGATTTGTTCCATAATAATGGAGTCTCACTAAGTATCCGAATTTACCATGAGGAGCGATAGATAGTGTTGTTTGATCTGAGGCTGGTGTGTTACCGCTAGGATATCCCCTAATGTAAATAGGCACTACAGCATTCGCAGGCTGTCTTACGTTATTCAGCGCAGAGGCTGGATCTCCAAAATCAGATGATCCTGTGATGGTGATATACAGAACGGGCACTTCATTGTCTTCGATTGCCGATGCCAATTGTATGTAGTGCTGTTGTACAAAAACTGTTGAGCCGGCACTGTTTGTGCCTGTTCCCATATCTATAGTTCCGTATTCATATCCAGCAACATAGAGTAGAGGCTCATCGGCACTAAACTTAGTTACTCCAGAGGAGTTCAGAATTTCTATATTACTTGATGTTACTTTTAGTGTCATGGTGTCACCGCAAAGTCAAAAACTAGTGGGTCAATTTGTCCGTAAACGGTGTTGAAGTCCTCGGGAGCACCGAAACCAGAAGTCACACCCGAGTTAGTAATATCAAATCTGTCTGACCAATTGCTAGGAAGATCCCACTCGTTGTAGCCAGACCGCATTAAACCAAAATCTACTCTCCACTCTATAACATCAGAATCAGATAATCCAACTCCAAACCCTGACATTTGACCAGCACCGCCATCTGTAAGTCTATCGTGTAGATTGTTGTAGTTTAGGTTGCCACCCATGATCATAGATGCATACAGAGTAGTGTGATATAATATATTTCCAGGCACGCCAAAATATACTCGACCTTTCTTCAAAACTTTTTGACCATTCACTGTAGTAGCAAAGTAATCCATCTTAGGTCTAAATGACAACGCCTGGGCTGAGTCTGTATTTGAAAGTTGATGACCGGATTGTCTTTGCATGATAGTGAATTTTTCTTGTCCACCATTTGAGGAGTACTGAGTGCTATTAGAAACGCTTAGTGTCTGTACATTTCCAGCTTCATCATACGCTTTATATTTGAATGTTGGTGCAGGCGCCCAATACATATTGTCGAATAAATTGATAGGTGGCGCAATATATCCAGTACTAGGTATTTTCACGTCTTGGTGAACAAGCCCGCTGAACCAATATGTACTAGTACTATTCAAGTCGCATCTAAATCTACGAGAGTATGTCACTGGTGGGTCTTCTGGATAATATACAGGCGCAATTTCTCCGTGACCCAATTGTGCATTGTCTGGTATATAGCCAGTACTACTTGCTCCGTTGAACACAGGACATCTTTTTAGACCACCTGTTTGAAACTGACCTGCGGGATCTTTCTTTAGATACAGTTTAGATGTAGTGAATCCTGTTTGAGTGTACTCGTATTCTTGATACTCAGTGTTGCTACTTGGACTTAGAGTTGAAACTGCAAACGTGTATATGCCGCTAGGACGCATTATCATATTCTGAAGTATCATTGGCTTGAATAGATTATTTGCGTGTGCGTATCTTTTTCTAACTTCGTACTCTGACCATTGGGCACTAGTGGCTACACCACCATCTAGCGTAACGAATGATCTCCACTTCTGCGCTAAAGAAGCAGTAGGTGTATAGTACCCAGGCATCTGCCAGAATTTCCAGTTACCAGGAAAAAGAACTCCGTTCATTATCTGATACAGATCGTTCAGAAAGCCGTCAGTGCTACCACCAATCTGATCTTCGATAACATCTGCGATAAGATAACAATTCAAGGCCGTAGCCATTCCGTAAGACTGTACTTGTGCAGTAGTAGTTGGGTTTGCAGTTTTGAAATCTTCCATCAACTGCGCCACATACTCTATAGAATCCATCGCTCTATTGAACGTGGTGCTGTATGCGTTTGATGAAGTAATTATGCCATTTCTTATTTCAATAAAGCGCAAAGCGTCAGTAAATGAGGGCAAGCTAGAATCGTTGGCTGAAATTCTACCCACTCTTCTGCTAGTTCCTGGTATAATCAATCTAGAGGTATTCAGTTTATCGCCTGAGTAACCAAAGTCAGAGTCTATACTACCTCTGGCCATGTTCATCAGAGATACGCCTTTATAGTTCTTTATTCCAGACACTACTGAACTCCTATCACTAAGACTTCAACATTCGATAGTGTTGTGGTGGGCATATTTGTGCCGTGAGCAATATCAATGGATGTTATGTAGATATTGTTATTTGTGGCGTTATATGTTGGAAATATTCTACGAGTGTAATTAGTGTTTACCAAATCGTAAGCGTCACCATAAATCACTCCACCAATTTTCAATAGTAGAGATGTAGGATTTGATATCGGACTAGTTCCTATTAGAACTGTATTTGTCTGTAGTGTTGGTATAGATGCTGATGGCAAATCATTCTCCTAGATAACCTTTAGCCACATCACACATTGATCTGTATGTATGGAGTGCTTCTTCATTCTGATCATTCTCTATTTCGGTTACTGCTTTCATAATATATTTATGATAAAGTTCGCTATATGCTTCTATAGGATTCTCTAAACTGTTCATGGCATCTACAACACCAGGTGCCATTTCATAATACTCTTCTACAAGCTTTTTACCTTCTTCTGTTTCAGACATCCAACCATCACGATAATCTCTTAGAGTTTGCAAAGCTGGACCGTAATCGTCTAGTCCCATGATCTCACATGCCGCAGTTGAGATAAAGCATTTACCGCCACTGCTCCAACTATGCACGTTTCTAGTGTAAGCTGGTAATGTTACTGTAGCCTGCGTTACTGTGCCAACGATTGTCAAGAAGTTGAAGTCGCTGTGGAAGATCAAGTCTTGGTTCGTAGTCGATGGACTATTTGCTAAGTTTTTCAGCGATGTCTGCGTGTCACTGCTATCATAATTCTTGATAAGCATTTTACCAGATTCGGCTGATGTAAAAAATGTGTGATTAGGCATGAATGCACCTATATATTCTGATTACTTTGTTTCTGTCTAACGGGTCTTCAGAAGACATCTTCCCAGGATCGATTGTAAGCAACTTCTCATCTCCGATATAGACTCCTATGTGTGGGCTTTGTAGATCATCAATATCCCATAGCTGATATACAAGGACATCATATTTTCTAATATCATTATTATCTTCGACAATTTGAAAGTCAGGCATATGCTCATCAAAGTATCCTGCAATACCACTGTGTAAGTGATTTCGATAGAACTCACCCTTCACTTCGTTCATATAGTATTCCCAGTAATTAGTACCGAGACCCTCATCAATATATTCTGCGGCAAGACTAACACAGTCTACTTTTCTAAATTGCCATGCTTTACCTGACCACTTCTTAGTACATAGTATGCCAGAACTCAAGTGAATAGTATCTTCGATACCTGATTTCTCAACAACTTCAAAGTCGCCGTTCACGTCATCTTGTTCCCACTCACCATATACCACGGACCATTTTTGTCCTAATTCGAATTCTATAGCCATAATTTTTACCTCATACTGAAATTGTTATTGTACCATTATTTAGATCGATGAAAAATGTACCTGAAGCGTTTGACAAAGTACCCGCTTCAATCGTTCCTAAGTTTGCATTGATAGCTGATAGATTGATTGCATTGATAGATGCGGCTGTGATAGACCCTGGTTTGATAACAGCACCGTTCACGTAAACACCAGCATCTGTCCCAGTAGTGATAACAGCAAATGGAGCTATCTGATCGGTGGTATCATTTGGATTGATAATGTTGAATTTATCAGCCGCAACTGTGAATTCTGAAGTAGCGTTTGATGAGTCTTCTGCAAGTGTTGATACTAATGAGAAGCCTGAGATGTGTCCGTTATTATCTACAGAAATACCATAGCTACCTTTGATACCGTCTACAGAACTTGATAGAGTACTTACTGATGTGTTCATGCCGTCGAAAGAAGTACTCAGACTAGAGAAGTCTGAAGCAAGTGACGTGTTGACATTAGATATCAGTGTAGATAATGTGGATATCTCACTAGAAATAACTCCTCGTAATGCAGTGTTTACAGCGCCAGCGGCTGCGGCTGCGGCTGCCGCACCAGCGGCTGTAGCGGCGGTCTGTGCGTTATCGGCGGCAGTGGCAGCGGCAGAGCGAACTGAAGTGTTCATCGTTGCAACTTCTGTTCTCATTGTAGACAGAACGCTCACTGAAGCGGAGTTTGCGTTAGAAGCAACTGTTGCTAATTCCGTCTTTGTGGCATACGTGTTTGCAAAACTTGTTTGTAGTGTTGTCAAAGAAGATGCAGTAGAAGACGATAGATTAGAAACTGCATCTTGAACAGTAAGAATAGTTGCTTTGTTGTCTTCTGCTTCTGTCACGTCCTCAAGAGTCAACTCATCTACTAAGGTAATATAAGAAT
>Ga0187219_1000486_pt1 | contig 19192 bp, 12 predicted proteins | sample 13SPOviralmetaG_FD_130162 | JGI IMG/M metagenome (GOLD analysis project Ga0187219, IMG submission 130162) | Marine viral communities from the oligotrophic San Pedro Time Series (SPOT) site, San Pedro Channel, CA, USA - 13 SPOT_SRF_2010-07-21... | ecosystem: Environmental > Aquatic > Marine >... | reverse complement strand
TGCGGAGGCTCCCAGGGGAACGGTTGGCTTGTGATTATTGGCGCTGCAAATCGATTATTGATCTGCTTCTTCATGTGGTCGTAATGAGTGTCACTCCATATAGCTTCGAGCCAGCCGACAACTACCTCTTCTGTTAACTCATCGAAACTTAAAAAAGAATCTATATTGTCCGTGTCTAGCCGTTGTGAACCAAGGTAGCTGTGTGCTAGATCGGTATCATCAAGACCGACATATTCATAATCTATGTGGCATACGGTATTAGGCTTATCCTCAAGCTGTACGACACGTAGGTCGTTAATTCTTAGGGTAAAGGTAATCATTTAATTTTCTCCAATAGTGATTCAACTAGTGACTTTATTTCTTTCAGCTCTTGCTCTTGCTCTTTGACAACACCTAAGAGAACAGCAGCTAAGTGCTCGTAGCGCACTGCTTTTCTAACTTCATTCGAGTCCGTGTCTATTAGCTCATAGACAAGCTCAGGCAACGTCTCCTCTACCTCTTGAGCTATCACGCCGATGAGATCGTCATCCTTACCGATGTAGTTAAATCTGTGGACGTTAACGTCACGGATTAGGTCGCGAGCACTCTCAAACGGGCGGATGTTTTCCTTTAGGCGGCGGTCTGAGTACGTGCCATAAGCTGTGACATTTCCGGTTGCAACAAAGTCGCCGTTGGTTCTGATAGCGTTACTGATAGAGCCAATTTGATGGTAGCTGTCACCGTCCCACCAGTTTTCTTGATACTGTCCGTATCCATGTATTCCGTCATAGGTGTACTTGTGCAACATGGAGTGGTTGCCAGAGTTACGGCAGTCCATGTGGGCCTGAGCGCCGTTCGGAGAGTAGTAGTCAATGTTGGCCCCGTCACTACTGTTAGCGGCGTAAGAAGCGTGTCCTTGCACGGCGCCTTGTACACCGTGCTCAGTGGTACCACGGTGATGAACTACCCCGTTGCCTTTGACAAAAAAATGAGCAATTCCAGCAATAGACGCTTGCAGTAAATATGTAGTGGAGTCGGACGCATGGCTATCAATTAAAAGCCCATATCTTTGCGTGGATATTATTTGCGCCCAATGTGACGCCACTGGCTGATTTACGACTAAGGCGTGAGCGTTCTGGCCGTTGGCGTTAGCTACAAGCGTGGGCGTTGTAGACCCAGAGGTGTGTGAAGTAAAGGTCGGAAAGTTTGTACTAGTGGACGCATGAATGCGGGTTGGTGTGTACAAACTGGTGAGATTATTAGCTGTTTCTCCAAAAGTTGCGGCAGTAAAGGAGTTATTGTTAGACCAAAGCTGTAGCTTGCCAGCTCCGTTAGTATTGCTACTGCTGTTCGATATCAGCCACCAGTCTGTGCCATTCGTATTTGTAGAATGAATCTTGATTGCTGGGCCGCCGCTTTGGTCATTTGTTACTTTTATACCTCCACTACTAGTCGCATTCGTAAAAGTGTGATCGCCGTTGAACGTGTTGGCTATCTGGCCGCCGTTGTGGAGGATGTTGTGTTGGCCAGCCCCGTCCGAGTAGTAAGGGTGCGTTCCGCTGTTACCTGTGCCAGAGCCTCCAGAGTAAACGTATCGGCCACCTCCGCCGATGTAGGTGCCATAGCTTCCGTTATATCCAATCGCGTCAGTAAACGAGCCGTGCGAGAACATCGTTCCGCTGGATTTTGAAATAACGAAACTGCCGTCGCTGTTCTGGTAGTTACCGTTGCCGCCAACGTAGTTGACCTGATCGCTGTTGGTGTACCCCGAAAGATCGGACTGTTGCTTAATGCCCCAGTTTTTGCCGTCTGCTTCTGCTGAGTTTGCGAAGCCTGTCCACAGATCGCACGCCACAACGATAGGATACGACGCTCCAACCACGGCGGAATGCTTGTATGCGAACGCCACCTTTCCGGTGGTGCTGTTACGCATGACATAAATTTCTGGACGCTCTCGTGGGTTGGTCGTTGTGTAATTCCAACCGAGAAACCCGCCATTATTTTCGGGGTTCCAATACCCCGCCAGATCAATTCTTGCTCGTGTCCTAGCCTGATTTCCTGAATTGCCGCCTGCACTTCCATAGTTGTCCATAACGAGAAGCGTAAAGCCGCCCATTCGGTACTGGTCTTGATTGATATTGGTGTCAATAACTGTGTAGGCAAGCGGCGAGCTGCTATCTGACCCAGCGCACAAAACACCCCAATGAGTGTGTACGTCATAATCTGTTCCACCAGAAGCATAAGCGCTTACCTGATGATAAGTTCTCGCCCACTTTGCAGAAGGGTTATCAATCGTTCCGTCTGCTTCAAAGGTCATACGTGAAGACCCGGCAGATACCGTGCCGCCTGTATAGATTTCTAGTGATTTATTAGTGTTAGTAAATAATGCGACATGGGGATTACTGCTATCACCTGTTGCCCACTGGCTTGAACCGAAACCACCTTTAAAGGTTGTCCCGTCATAGAGCCTAAATGCCGCGCTGCCGCCAACTCCTGTGTCTATCGTCCCTGCGGCACGGATTGACCCACTATTTACACTCAGCCCGCCTTCAGCCGCTGTGCCTACAAGAAAGTTTCCCCCGGCCGAAAACTGCGCTCTCTCGCCTACATTGGTAGTGTTTTGCGTTACAAAGCGTATGCCCGAACTTGTTGTTGTCCTTTGTGCCAGTGTGAGCCAGCCTGCGTCTGCGATGAGCGAGATGCCGTTTGCTTTGTAAGTGGGCGCAGCATCGGTACCGCCCCGAATCAAAAGGTAGCCAGCATGAGTGGCATCTTCATCATCAAACGCAAATCCAGCATAGTTATTCTGTGGTGGTTTGAATCTTAGTGTGTAGTTAGTGCGCGTTCCCGCTGGAATCTGCGCCCATGTATTGCTGTAGCCAGCGTGGAAAATATTACTACCACCGACCTGTGCGGAGTTAGATACGTTTAAAGCGTAGAGCGTCGTAGTGCCTGAATTTGCTACTGATACAGTGTTAGTGCCGCCGCTATTCCACACGTTAAACGAGCCAGACCCAGCCATATAGAAGCCAAACTCGTCGGCGGCGCTTGTGACCATACGAACTTTGGACGCGCCTTGACGGTAGAAATCAAAGTACCGCGCACTGCTATCACTGAAGGTTTCCGATCCGTCGATCATACGGTTCAGGTAGAACATAGCGTAACCGCCAGCACCCGCAGAGAATGCGACAGTCGGGTTTGAACTACTGCTTTTAGAGCCATACCCGTTGATACTGATAGAGCCAGTGCCGCTGGTGTCCGCCCACTGGGTGCCACTACCTGTTTTGAATAGCCTTAACTCGCCTTCGCCCTCTGGCTTGACCGTCAAAATGTCCGATGCGGTAGTCCATGAATACAGACGCCAGTCATCAATAGCCGCACCACCGCCGACTCGCGATTGCCACTTAGTAACGCCTCCGAGCATGTAGCGGTAATGACTTTGTACGGCCGCATTAACCGCGATACCTGTAAGTCTGTCGCCAGAGCTGCTCGGATTTTTCACCTCTAAACCTACATAAGGCTCTGCGCCGAAGTTAGAGTGCGAGATCGTTACTTTGCCTTTAAAAGTAGATGTCTGGTCTGCATTAAGTATTAGGTTGTAGTCAGCATTTGAGCCGCTCACTGAGCTTGTATAGTAAAAGCCTAAGCCACCTGCGCCTGTGCCGTAGCCTGTATTGGTTCCACCAGCAATTAAACGCCATTGATGATTGTCGTTACCATCAGGCCTGAAGTACGTCTCAACATTACCGCCGCCTGTCTGGTTACTAGAGGCGGTAAGTATGCGACCGCTATGGACGTTGATGCCGGAGTCAGCACGTACTGTTCCCGTGCTACGTATGTCGCCAGTCACATCTAAGGGGTACTCTGGGCTGGTGTCTAGTATCCCAACGCGACGGTCAGCGCCCACAACAGCAAGAATTGCTGATCCGCCATAACCGTCGCCTACTTGCACGTTAGCTCTTGAGGTCGGACTGTTAAGGCTGTACCAGTTCAGCCAAAGGTCTCTTCCGCCGTCAGCGTTTAACCAAGTGTTGCCGTTGTCAGCCGTGACCAGTGTGCCGCTTTTGCCCGCAACATCGTTTGTAAACTTAAAGTACCGATCATCGCTGGCGTAAGGCGATGCAGCGTTTCCGATGTGTTGCTTGGTTTCTACGCCACCATAAAGGTCAAAGCGCAAGGCTGAGTAGTAATAAGTGCCGTTGTTATAGACGCTAAAGTCTATTTTGTCTGCAAAAGCCGCCGTATTGTGAGCGCCTCTATTAGCGATTTCTAGCCTAAAATCTTGGCTTGAAGAGTTCTTGCCGCCCAGAAGCAGGAACGCCGGGTTGCTTGATGTTGAGGTTGAATTTAAGTTTAGACTGATGGATTGAGTGCCGTCAGGCTGAAACAATACTTGATTGTTTGAAGCAGTGACGTTGATGTAGTTATTACCGTCGTACCAAGCGTGACGGAAGTTTGATGTAGCGGCGTTGCTTCTAACTCCATACCAGTGTGCGCGTGATTCAATTCCCTCGTCCCGAACATCCATACGTTGGTGCGCCGAGTCGGCCGTTGAGACATACCATTTCTGAGCTTGGTAGCTATTTAAGTCGTAGTACGTCTCGAGTTGGCCCGATGATGTTATCTTGACTCTATTAGTCTCGTTAGTTCCAAACACAATCCCGCGTTCTGCCGAGTTGTGATAGAAGTGCATGTCATTACCGTCAAGTGCTATAGCGCCGGTGTAGGCACTACCGTTAATCTCTAAATGACCGTTAGCTGAAGCATCCATTGAGATGTTGCCACCGGCACCAACAATAGTATTTCCTGCCGTCAGCGACCCTGTAAGAGTGCCGCCGCTCAGAGGCAAGTGACCGACCTGTGAGTAGTTGTAGGCAGTCGCGATGTTGGATATCTGAGTGTCAGTTATGCCAATACGTTCGAGTGTGTCTAAGTTTGTATAGCCTGACGTACTACTCGCTTGCGAGAACGCCCAGCCATCGCCCCAAGATGCCGCCGCATTGCTGGCTAAATACCCAAGATAAAGATCTTTGGCCACCATGACCGTATAGCGGGTGTCATCAAACCCACTAATGAGGAATGCCGTGTTTCCGCTAGAGTTTCGCGCCACTTGAATTGTTGGCTCAAAATCTGGGTTACTACAAACGTACCTAAACCCACCGAAGCCGCCATTGGCCTCAGAGGTAAAGTATCCGTAGATATGAACAACGTCGCCCTCGGAGTGATCGTCGTACTCGTTAAAACAGATTAACGTGAAGCCCCCCATGCTGTGATTGTCTTGAGGAACCGCAGTGTCCAAAATGATGTATGTGGATGCTCCGCTGTTGTCAGATATAGCGGCGTGTACTTGATTCCAATTATTGGTTTTGTTGTTACCGCCACCGGCGGCAGTTTGTTTGAAGACTTGAAAGTCCGTAGCTTTGATCTTGCCGTGTACTTTTAACTCAGTTCCGCTCTCTGGGTCGCCTAATATACCCCAGCCCCCAAAGTCATTTCGATAACGAGCCGCGATACGTGAGTTACTAGAGTCCCAAAAGCCTGTGAATCCTGTCGTAGTATCGGGCGTCCAGATGTAGGAGTCCGATCCCGCCATCTTGAGGTCGCCAGTGACAGAAAGATCGCTAGAAACGGTAGTTGCAGAGCCTAGAGTAATCAGACTTCCAGTATCTGTGATGTTTGAATCGTCTAGGATTGTGCCGTTGTATTTAACGACCTTGTTGGTGACGATGTTTGTGACGCCGAGACTGCCTGTTATCTTGACGCTGTTGCTAATATCAAATTCGTCATGGGTCTCATCCCAGAGAAAACTCGCATCGTCCGCAGTGCCGCGATCAACGATAAGGCCAGCGCCGTCAGATAGTGACTGCGTGTTTCCGCTGTTTACGGTTATCGTCTTGTCAGTAACGTCCAGGTCTGTGACGTTGTACTGGTCGATACTGCCGTTGAGGATTAGCTGACCTGTAATTGTTAGATCGCCGTCGAACGTGTCATCTACGTTGCTACGTAGAAAGGCGGTGGAGTCTAGGTTGTCCAGCGTGTCCGCGTTACCGCCGGTTGATGTAACGCCAGTTACACCTTCGTTGGCTGCAACGTCGAAGGGAACTGTCTGTCCAGTAAACGCAGAGCCGACGCCAGATACGGCGACTCTGAACTGAACGTCTACGTTGTCAGTAAGATCACTACCAGAGCCGCTAGTAAACGTCTTAGTGATTGCCGTGTTGATGTGATAGACCAGGTACGTATAGCCATAATACGAGCTTAGGTCGTACTCGTTAAACTGCAAAGTGTGCGTTTTATCGGCTGAGTTTAAGTCGTTGAACGTACCGTCAGCAGTTGCCTCGAACGTAAGCGTTGCTTGGGCTTGGGCTTGTGTGTAGTTAGTTGTTGTGTAAAAGAAAGTGTTGATGTTGAACTCAACGTCGACATTAGACACACCGTGATCGAACTTATCGGACGAAGTGCCTAAAGTTACCGAGCCACCGGAGGTAGTGAACGTACCTGATCCTTCTTTAAAGTCCCCGTTAGAGCCGCCAACCGAAGACGCCAGCGATCCAAAGATTTCATCTAAAGCATCTTGGGAAAGCATAGCTCTAGTGATAGAGCCGACAGCCACGCTGCTTGCTTGTAGATCACCGAGAACGACTAGGTTTTGCTTCGCTGTAATAACGTCAGCTGTGATATTGCCATCAACCGTCAACGTGTTGTTGGCCGGGTTGAAAAACATTTTATCTTTTAAGCTGAACTTACCGGTGTTGTCGAGATAAAACCCTGTGTTGGAATTAGCCCATGTGCCTGTGCCAGCGTATAGGCGGTTTGGCTCAATGCTAATACCGCCGACAGACCCGTAATCAATGTTAGCAATGGGTGCAAACCGTATGTCGTTAATTGACATTTGGTTGTTGTCGTAAAGCGATGAATCAAAATAAAAGTCTTTAGTCCCTACGTTGCTTACAGTCCGCTTTAGCGTCTCGTTGTGGTAGTAATATACGTTTGTTCCGTCATAGACGATGGACAGCTTGTCCCCAGTGGCGTAAGTAAAAGCACCGCCATTAGGTGTCTGTTGATACCCGCTTTCATAGATCGTGAAACTGTTTTCGGCTTGATAGAAGGCGTAGTCAATAGAACTGTATGAGGTATTGATCGTTGGGTCTTCATTTAAGCCAACCATATACCGTAAACCAGTAGTGCCTACTTCAAACTGAAGCACCAAAGGTGAGGTGTAATGCTCTGACGAATAAACGTGCGTGTCCCATGTGTTGTCAGTGCCACCACTAGAGGTAAAGTTGTTTCCGTTTAGTGTAACTGTCTTAGAACCAGAGCTATTTAAGGTCAGCTTGCCAGTGGGAATGTTGCCTTCGCTAATGATTTCAGAGATGTCTGATATCTGTAACGCAGTAGCACCAGCCGCCGCTCCCGAGGTAACAGTGCTCGCCGCTACGTTGTTGACTGTGCCTGTGTGGTTGCCGCCTAAGATAGTTGAGGTTGCGTCTTGGTTGGCTGTAGCACCAGCCGCCGCGCCACTTACAACCGTGGAATCTAAGTTACCAGAAGCTATGCTTACTGAGCTATCAAGAGTTAAAGATGTTGCTGTTATGCCGCCACTTATTGTGGCTCCTGTGGCGGTCATAGCACCTGCGGTGCTTACCGTAAAGTTGCCGCCGCCGATGTCTATAGATCCCGCGTCGATGGCCCCCAAATTAGAATTGATGGCGGCGAGGTTAGTAGTGCTAATGTTCTCCGCGATAATCGTGGTGGCCGTCATTTCAACGACAGACAAATCTTTTACGAATAGACTGTTTGGCGTACCGCCGTTACTCCAGTTTAGTATCCTTAACCCGACATGCTTATAGGCGTCACCCGCAACCTTTAAATAAGGATGGCCATATGTGATAGAAGCTTGAGGCACTTCATCAATGTCGACATTGGCACCTAGTATGTAAAACACAAAGTTCGTATATGACGTGACGGCAGGGCCACTACCAGTAGCAAAATAAGCATTTGTGGATGTTGTTTCTGTTCTATCTGCGCCAGAGTAAAGCGTAAAGTTAACCTGCGTTTGTACATTGCCTCCATCTGACACAACACCCTGAACGAATGAGGTGTTTTGGAATAACCCGACGTACCAAGACCCACCTGTTTTCTTAATCGTCATGGACACTTTGTAAATAGAGTTCTGGTCTATGACAAAGGTGTCAGAACGCATGCCCACGTTTCCGTCATTACGTAGTTCAAGCGCCTGTTCTGTAGCGTCATACTCAAGCGTAATTCCAGACGGCACCGCGTTGACAACATTACCTGCATCGTCAAAGCCACCCCAACGGTAGACGTTTTGACTCTGCGTGACTGGGTTTACCTTGGAAACAGAGCCTTCAATAATATTTCTTGCGGCGACTGAATCTGCACCCATCTGGCTATTGCCGACGCCGCCGTCTTTTATAATGATTTCGCCGCTAGAGTTTGTGTCCAGAGTTACGCCGTCGATTGCAATATTGTTTGCACTAAGCGTCCCCGTGACAGTTGCATTCTGCACGTCAAGTGACGTAGCAGTGAGTGCGCCTCTAAACGTACCGCTACCCGCTTCAAAAACGCCAGCTTTCGTAAGCTTCCAACCCGAGACACCAGCCTGGTAGTTAGTCGATTGGAGCGACGTATCCAGCTTAGCTATGGTGACGGCCTGGTCGTCAATTTCATCAGCGCTTACTGTATCTAGGTCAGCCAAAGCACCTGTGTTTTGTGTTGCGCCGGACTCGATACCATCAAGCTTAGTTCCGCTGAGACTAGCTACTGTGTGTGTTGTTTCTGTGTAAGCTGATGGCATTAAGGTGCCATAGCTGTTTGTCGCAAAGTAACGCGCTCTCACTGCGTAAGTCTGATTGTCGCGAGCAATAGGTATTTCTGCTTGAGTCTGGTTTTCTGTGTCAAAAACCAAATGCGTTTCGTATTCGGTAGTGTTGTTTATGGCTACGCCAATCTCGACGTACTGAGCGGCTTCGGGAACTTCCGAAAACGGAATAGTCAGCGTTTGTGATGCTGAGCCGTCCGATCTTGTTGTAGTGTTTGTCGCAATTGTTCCAATTGTCAGGTTTGTAGGGTCAGCGTTTACGACTTCTTCCTGCCAGGACAAGCCGAGGGGTTCATTGCCTCTATTAGTGTTCCAGGTGTAGACGCTGCTGTCGTACTCTTTGAGCTGTAGCCCTACATTCATCGACACTAGGTCGACCTGTGTCTGTATGACTCTGAAGTACTTTCCACTAAACCCAGAACTATCGTAATCAAGCGCTACAACATCACCAGGTATAAGACCAAAACAGCGGCTTCCAAATGTGCCGCTAACCGAGAGATTAGAACGACTGTCGCGTACTAAGAACTCAGCCGTGTCTTGTGCCTGGTAAAAGTCGGTACAACCCTTAATCGTAAATGTCCGGTGCAGCTTTTCGTCTTCATCTTGCGTCAGGTAGGTCGCGTACAGGCCTCCGTCTTCGTTGCTGTCTAAGCTCGGCCAGCTCACTTGGTCCGTCTTGTATTGTTTAGCCTGGTTAATAAACTTAACTGTAGCCCGGTTCATCCGCTGTGAGCGGTCGCCGTTGGCTATCTTCAACCCGCCTATGATGTCGTCATCATTAAGCGTAAGTACTGGACTAGCAACGTCGGCCATGTGCACAAAGTAAGTGCCGTTTGCGTAGCTAAGGTTTCCTCTAAACACGTTCAAGATTTCTTGAATGTTGTCGAGTATCTCCTTGGAAGGATCGACCGCCATGTTAATTCTAAAGCGTCGCTGCTTGTTGGCGTTGGTCCCTGTGGTTTGTTGATCGGCGCGATAGTACGGGTAATCACCGTTGACGGTGACAATATAGGTTTCGCCGGTCTCTGGGTCATAGTAGGTGACGACTGAACCTGTATCGTTGGCAAGCCTATGTGGGATGTCGACCAAGACGTCGCACTTATCAGCCGACGTAGCGATGCTGTCGATATCAATTACTGCTAGGTCTAGGCCTCTGCCGTACTCCTCGGAACGCATGTAATCCAAAAGCGCTAGGACGGGGTTATCTGAGTATTCCCAGGTTGTGGCTGTGTCAGCTCGATGCGAGCTAGTGCCTAAGTTAGAGTTGTAGGCTGACGATGTTGAGTCTTTTCTCGGGTCATACAGCGCTCGGCCTTTAACTCTATATCGTGTCTGCGGCTCGCCCTGGTAAGCTGGTTTGTCTTTGTGTAAATAGAGTCGCTCCATTGCGTAGGCGACACCTTTACCCGCAGCGTCACTGGCCCATCCGTAAAAGTCGGACGAGTAAGCGCTTCGTAGTGCCGAAAAGTTTTGTCCGGCTGTAGGACCGACACTGTATGTAGTAGCAAAGTGTTTATTGGTTTTGTTAGTAAAGCGAGGCGATCGGTAGCCTTCATCATCAATCGTTACGTTAGTAATGTCGGTAACAGGTCCGTTACATAAAGTAACAGCACGGTACAACCATCTATTGTTTTTGTGGTCTTTGTTAGTTGTTAGCTCGGAACCAGTAGCGGCAGAGATCGTGGTAAAGCCGCTTTGCGTAATCCTAGCCTCTTTATCGCTAACGTGCTTCCACACAATTGTAGAGCCAACAAGCGTCTGACCGTAGACGGTATACAGACCACGGTTACTGTCGTGGCCGCTAACTTGTACGGCTTTAGCTTCCTGTGCTTGCTTGGCCGCCTGGGCTTCCATCTTCTTCTGCTGGTAGTACACGCCAGCGGAAGCAACGACCGCGATTACTGCTGCAATAATGCCCCAAACCATACTAGCTACCCCATTTAATCGGTAATTTCTCTTGATGTGAGTACTTGAAGATCTCGTCCCCTGGGTAGTACTCCTGCTGACTGCTGCTGTTCGTAAAGCGACCGTTGGTCACTTCAAACGTGGCCCAGTGGCTTGATAACTTGACTGAGAACTCGCTGGTAGTTGATGTCTCATTGAGTTCCCAGGTATCGACCACGCCGGTATACAGCTCTATGACGCTTCCAGAATCCAACAACTCGTAGTTGTCATCCAGAAACGCGAGGTAGAGAGTGCCTGTCTTGCCGACGTGCCTAACGTAGTCAGTACCGCTATTGGTGTATTCCTGGTATGCCGATTTGTCTGCGCCAGCAAAAGTTAGCGTGTAGCTGTTAGCGGCGATGTCCGTCGTCCTGTTGACGTTGCTGGTTTTCAGTACGACCTCATCCGACGTTGTGTAAGTCGTTGAGTTGTAGGTAATCGGCTTGTGATTGTCGGTGATTTTAAAACCAACTCCAGGGAGATGCACCAGCAGTGAAGTCCTGTAGGTGCTGGACGCTAAAGCTGTATTGACGCTGCTAGGTATAGTTATCATTTGTTACTCCTAAAAGGGTGATACGCGCACGTTTTCAGCGCTTATCGACCGGATCATTGCTTCCAGCTCACCTCTTCGTGAAGCAAGAGCATTGACCACTAGGTCTGGGTCAGACACGCCGTTAACTTGTAGCGTGACACTCTCTGGCCCTTTCATTTTACTACCTTGATTATTATTAGCTAGGAAACTTGTTAGATCACGGTTCGCTCTAGTCGACAGAACACGCTCACCTTTCTCAAGCATGTATGTACCTGTAGACGGTAACGAATCCATGCCGTCGTGTGCCTGGCCTTTCATGATGTCCCGGATAACCAAGCCAGTCTGCGCTGTGGTTAATAGAACGCCAGGCAGGTTTGCGGGGAATGGAGCACTGTTCCAAGCTTTAAGTATTGCGGCCTTTCCTTGCATGATTGCTTCTTTCAGCAAGATAGCCCGGCGAATTGCAGCGATCTTTTTAGACTTCTGCGCTCCAGCCATCAGCACGTCATCAAGCGATCGATACTTTTCTTTCAGCTTGTCGATAGCACCACCAGCTCCCGTCTTTAGCGACTGCCAAGCTTCTCCAAACTTCTCAAGTGCTAGTTGCCATTTTTCAGCCCACGACATTGGACCGTCTTCTGCGGCACCAGCTTCTGCCTCGACTGGGTCGGGGTTGCCCCCTTTAAGCACTTGCCAGAACTTAACTAGGCCGGGAAACATCTCAGCCATCTTGGTCATGACGCTGTCGCCCATTGAGTTAAAGCTCTCAACAATGCCGGTGAACATGCCGCCCATGCCGCCGCCTTCACCCCCGTCACCCATACCTAAAGCTGACATCATTTCTGCTACTTTAGTTTTGATAGCGTCAACTGGAGAGGCACCGTCGTCACCGCTTATAAAGCCTATAGGATTGTCGAGAAGAGCTGTGTACCGGGCGTTGGCTGCTTTTATTTGTGTGCCTACTTTGTCTAGCCTTTTTTGCAGCTCAGCAGTGCCCTCATCAGGCGCTATAGCATTAGCTATACTGTCCTGCCCCAGGCCACGCAGGAATCCGGCTATTTTTTCCCCTAGTCCCGCGATAAAGTGTTGGCCACTTAGTAACGCTTTCTCGAAGCCTAGCTTAATACCGGCCAACGCCTCTGAACCTATGTCTTTTATCCTACCGAGAGCAATCCCAAAGTTTTCGAACACAGCGAAACGCTCTTGCAGGTAAATCAGAGCCGCTCCCAACGCTAGAACGGCGGTCACAGTCAAAGCCACAGGGTTAGCCATTAACGCCAGACCAAACTTTTTAAGTGCGCCTCCAGCAAGTTTTAGTGCCGCCAAAAAAGGCCTACCTACTGCTTTAATAATGTAGTAGATCGAGGCCCCAAAACCAGCAATACCAGATACAGTCGCCGCTGTAGACATTACGATCCAAGCTAAGAAGCCTCGAACCACATTGGTGAGCAGTACAGTAGCTAAACCTGCTGCGGCAACGGTTACGATGTGTATGTTTTCCGAAAGCGTTTTAATTACAACTGCGAGTTTATTGGTGACATTAAACGCTGAGTTGACTCGGTCAACCATCTCGGTAAAGGAGTTGTTGAATAATGTTCTAGCCTGGGAAAGTGTCACGTCCATATTCGAGATGGCTTCCCGTGTTCCCTCTAGCTCGCCACGTAGTATCGGTAGGATACGTTCTGCGGTAAGTCCGCCCTCGTGACTGAACTTACGTAGCTCACCGACCGTCATGTTTAGACCATCGGCCAGCATGTTTGTTAGTACGACGTTATTCTCGCTGACGCTCCTGAACTCATCTCCCCTAAGAGCCCCACTGGCTAAACCCTGGGCAAATTGGCGTGCTGAGTTAGCCGCTTCTGATGCCGTTGTGCCTGACATCAAGAATGAGTTCGTGATGACCTCAGTAACGTCTGCTACTTCTCTTTGCGTTGTTCCCAGGTGTTTTGTAGATACAGCAATACGCTGATAAAGCGTACCGACGCTTGATAGGTCTGAGCGCGATGCCTTGGCGATTGATCGTATTTGATTCATGCCTATGGCAACTTCACGGCTTGTCTCAAATGTCGCTTTCATCTTGTTACGCAGGTTGGTCATTTCATCTGCTGCGTTAGCGACTGCCGCCATACCAAAGCCGCTGGCAAGCGTGACGCCTAGTTGTCCTAGGCTATTTTGGAACTGCATAGAGCTCCGACGCATACTCGACGTCATTTTCTTAAAGCGCTTGTCTACCTGGTCAACGTCTTTACGAAAGGCCGCTGAGTTCATCCGCAAGCGTATTGCGAGCGTTCTTAGTACTGAAGTAGCCATATCGTAAGCCTCTTACGGTAGTTTGAATCTAATTATTCGATTCTTTAGTCTTTGTTTTAGTCTCTCTGCTATCTGCACTTCTTTGCCGTCAAATGCTGGGCGCATAAACGGTCGTTCCTTTGTCGGGCCGAAGGCGCTGTCTTCGGTGCCGTACTCGTTTTGCAGAGCGTAGGCTGGCTTTCGGTCACCTTTCTTGTTGGCTGTAGCTCGTGCATTACGTTTGTAGCTACCACGTTTGTCAGTTCCGAATCGAACATCACAGACCAAGTCTTGGGGCTTGACGTGACCGTTTGTGATTCTTCCTGAACGGAGTAGAGACTCAGTATCCGTGAGCCCCTGACGTCGAAGGTTGCCTTTCACGTTTGCCATCACAGGTTTCATAGCTGACGTCATAGCTGACTGACCTTCCAGCGTGCGGAGCTCTTTTTCCATCCGCATGAATTCTTTCTCGATGTCCTTTAAGCCTTCGACTGTGAATTCGTTGTATATCTTTCCGTTACGTCGCCTTATCGTAAAATCATCAGCCATTTTGAAACTCCGCAATCCGTTTAAAGATGTTCATCTGTTGTTGGTTGCTTTGTCGTCTGTTGCTGTGTCGACTGTAAAGCGTAAAGAAATCGTCGGGTTGAGCTGGCTTACCGCCTTTCTTGCCGCCGTTGACGTTTACAAGCGTTGCGGTGATAAGCCCAGCTCTATAGTCCTCGCGGACAGACCCCCAGGGCTCAAGACCAAAGAACACCATCCACTCTAATAGCTCAGAGCTTTCTATCTGTGTCTCTAGCTGCCTGACGGTCATACCCAATGCGAGTGCCAGGCGAAACTTAAATCGCCGCACTGGGTCTTTTAGTTTCCCTCAGCGATTCCTAAGTCTTCGTCTGCCATACCTGACAGCTTTCTGACTTCGTCGAACAGCATGTTGATTACCTGGCCGTTCTTCTTACCTAGCTCTTTTGCCTCGCTAGACTTGAACAGCTTGTCGCCGTTCTCATCGACCAGGCAGTTCACTACAAGCCGTGCTCGCATGTTGACTAAGTCCTGGCTAACACCAAGGCTTGCCTCAAACTCATCACGCTCTGCTGCGGACAGACCTCTCAGCCGAACGCTGCCGCCCCACTCAGGGACGTCTACGTCGACAAAGTTAAAGTCAACCGCTCCTAAAATTTGATCTCTACTTAGTGCCATCTGTTATCTCCTCCTGACCAAAAAAAACGAGACACCCCGTTAGAAGTGTCCCGCTATATTTAACCGCCTAAAGTACCGTCAGTATCAAACGTAACCGCACCATCGATGTTGATGCTCACGTTGACTGTGACGACATCTTCCAGTGGCTGGCTGATGCTGTAACTTTGGACGTACCCGCCGAACTCACACGCAGCTAAGCCTGTGTCAGCGTCCGCCCATACGACAACGAAGTAGACCTTCGCGCCTGATGAGTAAGACGACTGCATCAATGCTTGTGCTGATTGTGTAGACGAGTCTGGAACCCAGTTAAGACTAATATCAATTGTGCCACTGTCTTTCTGGCCTACCAGTTTACCTTTGTATGCTGACCCGTATTTGCTGACTTCGATTACGTTCGCGGAGAGCTCCATGTCTCCGATGTTCTGAACTTCACCGACTAAGTCACCAGAAACGAGGCTGGCGAGTGTATGAGCACTCGCTTTCGCATACAGCTTTGTTTCTTGCCCTGTGAAGGGCGCTTGAATTGCTGCCATTGCGTTAGCTCTCCTTAACGATTAAGACTAGGTCTAAGGTTGATGTATATAGTTGAAGGGTTTCCTCAAAATCATTGACGATGTTGTGGATACGGCACCCCTGGATTAGGTCACCACTTTGCGTTGTAGACAGGCCGTTCATAGAAGCTACGACTGCTTGAGTAATCTCACGCATATCGCTGTACTTCTCTGCGAAGACTGTCAGGTCAACTTGATAACGACGTAACGCCGACACACCCCCAGCGACCAGGCTTTCGATTCCGTCTTGAACCGTATAAACGATGCAAGGCTTGTCGACTTCCTGCGGTAGCCGTTGTGGGTAGACGCCGTTAGTAGCTATCTTTGAAGTGATGGTTGAATCACCAAGGATGTAAGTACGGAGGGACTGGTCAATCATCTGACGTCCTCCGCATAGATCACCACGTTCTGACGTTTACCCTTTGGGTCTGAACTACTCAGAACCTCAAGTAAGCGACCAGCAACGCTGATTTGAGCGCCGGGATTTAACAGCTCAAGTTCGGGGCTATAGCGGAACTGTAGCTCGAACTCGATCCGACTCATTAACTGACCATTTTCTGCACGCTCTCTAAAAGTTCGTTGTTTGATACTGCACTTGTGAGTGACAGAATCAGCAGTCATGGTGTGGTCAAGAGCTCCGTAGGCATCAGGTGAAGTTGCACGTTGATAGATAGTTGCTGTATGCCTCAGTGAACCTGCTCTCATTGTCCCCCCTTACGCTATGCGTAGTCGGTATGGAGAGAGAAGGTCATCAGCACCTTTTGGGGCTTTCACAAGCGCCAAACCAGCATTATCAATAATGCCGTCTTCACGGTACTCATACAGTGATCCCATAACCAGCAAGATAGCTTGCTTGACGGAAGCTGGAACAGAAACTGAACCATCTAGCGCGTAAGTCACCGCAACATGCTTTGGTTCATCAGCGACATCGGTAGGCCAGACCTTACCCATAGCTGGGTAAAGGTAAGCCAAATCTGTAGCGCCTACTAAACGATACAAGGAGCTCGCCAGCGTCTGCTGGGCATAGTCCGAGTCATAGTAGGTTACAGACGTGATGCCGCTGATCTTGCCACCAGGCAAGTACAAACCAAGCTTGTTACGACTACCGCGTAGCGGAAACGCATCGAAGTAAACCGTCTTCGAACCTGTAGACCAGACTCGATTGGTGAACGACTCAGCGTATTCAGTCGCTACAGAAATCATACGTTCGATCTCTGCCTGTTCATCACTGTCAATGGTGCTAGGCAGACGCAAGTGAAGTCTCGCTTCTGCAAAAGTCACGGGGTCTGCCATAGCATTTCTCCTTCAACTGTTAATTAAGCGTGTGTTACGCCCACAACCTTCATTGCCTGTGCGTCAAGGACCATAGAGCCAACACGCTTACGGCTGTAGAACATTACCGATCCTGGGTTGGTGTAGGGGTCACGTAGGACGCTTACGTCAACGCGGTCGACGATCTGGAACGCACGAGCGAAGTCACCAAACATAATTGGTGCGCTGTGAGCTGCCTCATCGATTCCGTCCATGTCTTCGTTAATAACGATTCCGTGGCCGAACAAAGACGTTGCACCAGCTTGCGTGAGATCACGCTGGAGGAAGTACTCGCCATCGCTGTTCTTGAGGTTGATGAGGGCCTGGTGGGTAGATCTGTTCATCATCCAGCGGCAGTTAGGTAGATATGGAGTCTTAACTGCCTTAACGACAGTGCGTAAGAACTCAATAGTGGCTGAGTCTGAAGCTGCCAAAGCGTTGTTAGTTCCTGTGTTCAGAACCTCAAATGCACCCGTGCCGTCATTAGCCGCACCGTCTGCGTTTAAAGTCAGACCGTTCAAGATACCGACGGGCTTGTTGGTGCCGTTGCCAGACAAGAAGGCTACGCCCTCTGCTTCTGAGAACTGACGAGCAACTTCGCCAAGCAGCCAATCTTCTACATTGAAGAAGCCGTCTTCGATGAGGTGCTGATATACACGAGGACGTGCATACACTTCACCAAAGGTTGCAGTGCGCTGAGCCAATTCGGGTGAATCAGTCTGTGCGCGTGCAGTAGTCTCACCAACCCATCCAGAAGCGGCATCGCCTGTGCTAACGAGTTGCTTAACATCTGTAGTAGCGGCCTGGGCGACAGAACATACCTGACGCATCGGTGATACTTCGTGTTGGATTTTGATGATCTCTTGACGGAGCTCTTCTGGCAAAGCGTAGCCGCCTTGAGCATCGGTTGAGATCTGGAGGTCAGCAGCTTTGCTGCGCAGACCGTCAGCGCCTTCCTTGATAAAGGTCTTGAATAAATCTCTAGATTCCATGTCTTGTTTATCTCCAAGATTGCGGATGAAAGTTGGGGCGGCTTGCTTGGCCTTGATCTCTTCGAGATCGGCTTTAATAGCCACTAGTTCTTCTGAGGCTTTTTCAGCTTCAGCTTTGAGAGACGCGTTTTCAGCGGTCACGGCTTCGTTCTTAGACACAACCTCATCGATGGTCTTCTCAACGACCTCGAGGCTGACGTCCTCTACCGATGCAACTAAAACGTCCTCGACAGTTTTTGTTTCTTCTGTCATAACAATTACCTATTGCGTGGGTTTGGATTTGATGATGGTTAGTTTGTCCAGCATCGCCTTGAGTCGCTGATGATCAATCTCGATTTGAGCGTCACACTCATCTTGAGCCTTCTCAATCAACTCCTCTTCATCAACATCTAGCGCCTTGAAGCCGTCAGCCAAAATGGCCTTTGCTTCTTTTCTAGAGAGCCCAGCGTCGCGCAGGACAGTCTCTAATTCGCGGATGTTGATGTCTCCGGCCTCGTCTTTAACAGCCGATACGACTGCCGAAGCGTTGGCGGGAATAGTCACTAAAGAGACCTCATGCAGATCAATCTCTTTAAGGTGATTAGCTTTACTGCGCGAGTTGTACTCCTCATCGCGCACTCGGTAGCCAATAGACATGCTATTTATGGCTCCGTCTTTAAGTAATGCGTAGGCCTCATCGGCATCGCGAACGCCAGCGGTTAATGTGCCGGTGACTCGTAGGCCTTTTTGGTCTTCTACCATCGATGTCCAGCGGCCAATTGGACGCTTTAAATCGTGGTGTAGAAGCATCGCTGGCATAGTTTTCTGTATGCCGTGGTCAGCCAGGCTTTTTGAAAAAGCTCCAGAATCGACAACGTCGCCTTGACGGTCCATATTGCCAAACGTGCTGGCGTAGCCTTCGAATTTGCGCTCGTCGTTTTCTTGATAAAGCTTGACGTTTTCAAGGTGAAATACCTTTTTCATAGGAACCTCGTTTGATTTCTCTAGTTCTGTTTGCTTTCGTTTAGCCCAGGCATAAGCTGCGGGGCCTCCCCAAAGTAGATTGGCGATCTTTCCAGCCGATGGATATCCTGGCTCACCTGATCGGTAGCCCTCAGCCTCAGAATCAACTGCGTGACGCGCAAAAAACGAAACCATGCGGTTTACTGTCTTAGGGCTAAGCTTTTGACGATTGGCAATGCTTCTTGCCCTGGCTACGCCAACTGCTGTACCACCTCGGTTGTACTCACGCCGCATCGCTAGGCCGCGTTTTGCATTTGCGGCCATCTGCTCAGTAGGAACTAGGTTCACCATCTGGTGTGTCCTCCTGGTTCTGCTCTTCTTGGGGTTGTTCTTGCTGAGGCTCGTCTTCGTTACCGAATGTCAGGTTGTTACTGTCGCTGACATAGTCATCCCCACCTTCGCGGGGGTTCATATCCAGGCGTGACCTAACTTCGTTGGGAGACATAACGCCCATAGTCAGCAGTTTGCTGTAAGCCTCAACTTCGCCCTGGAAGTCGCCACGAATTAGCTCGGAGACGTCAAACTTAAAGCATCGAGTGCTGTCGCC
>Ga0187219_1000485_pt1 | contig 19214 bp, 24 predicted proteins | sample 13SPOviralmetaG_FD_130162 | JGI IMG/M metagenome (GOLD analysis project Ga0187219, IMG submission 130162) | Marine viral communities from the oligotrophic San Pedro Time Series (SPOT) site, San Pedro Channel, CA, USA - 13 SPOT_SRF_2010-07-21... | ecosystem: Environmental > Aquatic > Marine >... | reverse complement strand
TTAGTGAAACGGATATACACACCGCCCTCGCCATCGTCATCAAGCAATTCTTGGTAGTCTACATCCGTATCTTTGACCATCTGCCATAGGGCGTCAAAAAAATCTTCTCTATCCATGTTCAAATCCATATGTTACACACTCTACATGATACCTAGACACTACGTCACCAGTATCCAAGGCACGGTTGGCACGATTGCCAGCTACATAAATACACCATGTATTCCACCAGTATTCAGCCGTTGAAAGTTCATGGTTTTCTCCATGGTCTGCATAAGTATGGCATAGGTGAACGTAGGAATCAATCTTGCGAAGTATAGTAGCTTCTTTAGCTTTCATGTCAATCTTAGTTGCATTGACAGGTATCCCAAACCGTTTGAGGTTGTGGACATCTAAACAGGCGGTGTCAAAGCCTAAGCACTGTGCCATAAATGCTGCCTTGACCATGCCAAAGTTAGGTACATCGACAAACAAACGTATGATCTCAATGCATCCTTGCTTGGATTCATAACCGTGCTTGTCTGCAATCTGATAGACTTTACCGTACAGGTAATCCTTGTGATCAATTAGGTACTCAAAACCTTCACGTTTTTTACCCCATAAACAGTCGGCACTATTGCCATCAAGCTCAACCTTGCGCATGGCACCACGGACTGTGGACAGGCCAGCTTGTATTGTAAGCAGAACGAACAGGCCAGTGTTTACCATTGCATCTGGGCCACGCCATTTTACGAAGGCTTTGATCTCATTAACATCACGTTGATACATTGTATGTATCCTTTCTAAAGTGTCCAACATTGGACGGTTTCAATTAGGCAAACGCCTCATTCCATTCGGCAGGTGTGATACCTGTCATCAAGAACTCACGTTCTTCGGCAGACAATTGTGGCATAGCGTCTTGAATGAGCATACCACCGAACTTCCAGTTGTCATACTGGCGATAGGTGAAGTTCATCAGGAGACAGTTTTCTTCGCCTGACATAGATGATGTTTTGGTTACCCAAACAACACCAGCATCGTGACCATGAGGATAAAGCATTTGCATTGTATTTTCCTTTTAAAGTGTCCAACATTGGACGGTTTTAACCAGCTATTCCTACTTCTATTGTTGCATATTCAACAGCTTTAGAAAACGTTTCAAACGTGCGAGGAAATACATCTTGTCCCATTAGGGTAAACACGCCATCCCATTCGCCATCTTTATTTTGAAAGATGATTACTGGTTGCGAGGCATTAACTGCTTCGTATACTCTAACACCATCGACAATTTTATTTTTAAATCTCATTATAACATCCATTCAAAAGTGTCCAACATTGGACGGTTTCAATCAGTGTTAGTATTAAACATATGTTATATAACACTTTCACTAAAGTATCAGTGTTATATAACTATGTAATACTACTTGTCAAGAGTCATTTTCAACATCCTTCCAACCACTATCGTGGATCAACGTGGGAATACGATGTTTCAACTCCTCTGGGGTGAACGTGTTATCAATTGAAGTGTCCAACATTGGACGGTTTATCTCTTGTGCGAGATCGTGGAACTGTGCCATAGCTGTGTCAAGCATGTCTTGCTCAACACTAGCCTTGACTGTGGATACTTTGTATCTCATGCCGCTTGACGCTGTTCGAGAACTGACATCAAGTCTGTAATAATCTCTTCGAGATCCAGATTATTCAATTCGGTTTGAGCAAGGATGGTATTAACCATCACCTTGTGAGTGATACGTGGCTTGGCTGTTTCAGCCTTTGGCTGTTCTGCCTCAGACTGTCCAACATTGGACGTTTCACCTTCGGTGGTTTCTTCTGATGCCTTCTCAGCATCCCGCATTGCTTTCTGCAAAGCAGTAAGTGAGGTGCCTTTGAACTTACCATCTTCGATGAATTTGCGGCACTCTACTTCGTTTTCAACGAACCACAAAGCTTCAGAACGACGACGACGATCAATGATATTGATACCGTACATCGTCAGAGTTTGACGGCTAATCTGACCACTATCCAAAGTGGATTGAGCCTTTAACTCTTGTAAGAGTTTACCAAGTCTGGTGTCGAAGCCAGAGGCTTTGATAGTGTGCTTTAGACTGTTAGTCTGCTTCCAGATTGATGCTAAGGCTTTGCCTTCCTTAACGAGGATTGAGATTGTAGTACCTTCGGTAGTTACTGTTGCTGTTGGATTTGTCATTTGGCAGTTCCTTTATCTATCTTCTATAATTATATGAGAGAACCTATATCTCTCACAAGAAGTGAGATATAGTTCTATCATTAATTATGTAAGAAGATAGTATAAGTTTGTCAAGTCGGTTCTCATAGCGCGATCCTCTGCGCCTGCCGTTTCACGCGCCACTGCAGTAATTACAAGTAATTACGAAGTACCTGCGCTAAACTCGTATGAGGCTCAGATTGTGGTAGGACATCAATTGTGTTGCATCAAAGACACATCTTTAGATGTAAAGTGTCCAATGTTGGACGGTCAGTGAGCCATTGGCAGAGCGGCGCACGGCTCGTATGATCATACATCTGACCACCTTCAGTGGTGGGGTAGGGTATTTTGTGCATCGTCGCTGCAACACATCTCTGATGTGACAACTTAGCCCATCTTATCACCACAAGTGGTGGCAACTGATTGCATAACAGTTGTCGTAGACAAGTAACCTATTGAAACTATGTACATCTATGATGTAATGGTGGAATGAGGCACATCATTTGCCCTCACCGCAGGTCATGCAGTCGCATTATGGGCGCATATCACGCGCAGTGAGGCGGGGGTTGCAGGGGCCACGGGGGGTGGGTGCGTATATATGCATGTATATCTACACAGATCAGTAAAATGGGGTGTAAACCACTTTACATACATGGTGATTAACACACAAGCTGGTACTAAATGGGTGTCTAAACTGGCTATATATTACAGAATAAGTGTATCACGCTATGTTACAAGGTGTCACGTTATGTTACAGTATGCATTATAGGGATTGACATGCTATATTTAATGTGTAAAACTATATATAATAGAATTTGGGTTGGGTCACTTAAGTGATACACGTACAGTACATACTATAAGTACTACATTTACTATATTATAATTACATATAAGTATATATCATATAAGTATACACGTACAGTGTAGGTATTTGTATAGATATATACGTGTTAAGTCGCGTAAGCGAGAAGTTTTTTGTATATTAGGGTTGACAATGCAAAGAAAATCAGTAAAACTATACACTGATGATGTTCTTACAAAGTTTTATGAACATCTTATGAACAATAATCTAGAAAATTTACATATACCGCATAGTGATGTATTCTATGTACGAGAAGCTGTACAGAATTATTACGGTAAGCCGTTTACATTAGAGCATGTAGAGTGGGCTATGCGTGAAGAAGGATGGAGAGATGGCTAAAGACCCTAGACTAGAACGTGCAGGTGTATCAGGCTTCAACAAACCTAAGCGTACACCTAGTCATCCTAAGAAGTCACACATAGTTGTAGCTAAAGAAGGTGATACTATTAAAACTATTCGCTTTGGTGAGCAAGGCGCGAAGACTGCGGGTAAGCCCAAAGCAGAAGAATCAGAAAAAATGAAAAAGAAACGTGCAAGTTTTAAAGCTCGTCATCAGAAAAACATTAAGCGTGGTAAGTTAAGTGCAGCTTACTGGGCAGATAAAGTTAAATGGTAAGGAACTAAAAAATGTCAAAACTAAGTAGGGCAGCTAAAGCTTTGGGTGTTAAAGGAAGACCTCGTAGGACAACTAACCCAGACGCATTCACTACAGAAAAAACAATTGCTAGGACTAAATCTCCTACATCATACACAGCTATGACAGAAGGTAAAAGTCTTGCACAGCTAAGTATTGCTATCCGTAAACTGGAAGCTAAAGACTCCTTGAGTGCTGATGAAAAAGGTATGTTATCTGCGTTAATGAAGGCAAAAAAGAATATTGAAAAAAAGCAGGCTTCTGAAGTACCACCATCTGCCGTGCGGCCTAAAGGTAAACGAGCACCTTCTAAGCCTGATATGAGCATGGCTATGAACAAAGGTGGTTACGCTAACTGTGGTGCTTCTGTAGCAGGAACACAAGGTAAGAAGTAATGTGGCTGGCTGTAGTCCTTGTGTGTGCTAATCAAGCTGCTTCCTCTTGTCAGGTAATAGCTAATAGTAAAAAATTACACATGACTGAAGCTGTTTGTTCAAAAGATGCAGGTAAGATGGCTGTGTACTTAATCAACAAAGGTGCTATAGCTGTGCCTTCTTGTGTACCCGTAGGAAGTAATACATAATGGTAGCTCTAACGTATACTACAAATTCTGAAAGCATTAGTGTTACTTCCACTACTACGGGAGGTACAGCCACAACACCTAATGGCGATACTCTATATACGTGTCCTGCTAACCATGACTCAACTCTAGAGTATTTAGGCATAGCTAATGGGGGTAATTCTACAGCTAAGATAACTGTAGAGTTTTTCCATAAGGATACAGAAGAATATCATAAGCTAACATCTGCACACAGTATAGCAGGCAATGATACCTACCACATGCTAAATGCTGATAGGTTTCATCTACACGCAGGTGATAAGATAATATGCAGCAAAGACGCTGGCACACTAGATGCTACAATTTCTTGTAAGGAATACTTTAACCCTACACGTTAATTGCATAACGGGGTTGCACTATTGTCTGTAGTGTGGTATAACTAAACATGATATAACTATCTCTATAGGGTAAGTAATGCTTACCTAAACATAAAAGGAGATAGAATATGTTTAAACGTTTTTTTAAAAATCTACAGACCAATCAACAACGCAGAGCCGACTATTGGCTTCTAACCCATATGTCAGACAAAGAGTTAAAAGATATAGGTATTACTCGTGGCGAAATCAAAACCAAAATCCAAGGTTAATGAGGCAGGAAATTATACTAAGCCTGCTTTGCGCAAACGTTTGTTTGAGCGGATTAAACGGGGAACCAAAGGCGGGAAGGCGAATGAGTGGTCTGCGCGTAAGGCACAGCTTCTCGCAGCCGAATACAAAAAAGCAGGCGGGGGCTATAAATAATGGCCTTCGCTAAATCACAAAAGTCTTTAAACAAATGGACTAAGCAAGATTGGCGAACTAAAAGTGGAAAGCCTAGTGCTAAAACTGGTGAGCGTTATTTACCTGCTAAGGCTATTGAGTCTCTTAGCAGCAATGAGTATGCCGCTACAACCAGAGCTAAACGAAAAGGCACGAAGGCAGGTAAGCAGCATGTGGCTCAACCTAAAGGCATTGCAAAGAAAACCGCTAGATACAGAAGGGGATAATGATGGCACATACTATTATTGATGACTATAAATTATTTCCACGTATTATGATGTTAGTTGTAACTGTACTAACGTACCAATCTGTACATTGGTATATGGCATTGCCTGATCCTACTAATGGACAAGCGGGGCTGGTGTCAGTTTGTATGGGAGCACTCACTGGTTGTTTTGGTATTTGGATGAATAAAGAAGCTAAGACAGATAGAAGTACTCCACCAGCACCTAAAGAAGTATATGTAGATAAGGATTCCAGATGATACAAGCTCTTATTGGACCTATCGCTAATTTAGCAGGAACATGGTTAAATGGTAAAGTTGAAACTAAAGCTGCCGAAACTAAAGCTAAGGTTGCCAAATCTGAAGCTGAAGCAAAGATTATGGTCAGTCGTGCAACGAGTGAAGCAGATTGGGAAAAGATTATGGCTCAAGGTAGCCAAGCTTCTTGGAAGGACGAGTGGCTAACTATTTTATTTTCGATTCCTTTAATTCTAGTATTCACTGGAGAGTGGGGGAGGCAGGTTGTGCAAAATGGATTTGTCGCATTAGATACTATGCCGCAATGGTATAGTTATACATTAGGAGTAATCGTGGCTGCGTCCTTTGGTGTACGTTCAGCCACTAAGTTTTTTGGGGGAAAGAAATAAAATGCCATTACCATTAATCGCAGCAGGAGCGGCAGTAGTCGCAAGGTACATTGCAAAATATGGCTTACGGGCTGCGGCAAAGAAGTATACTAAGAAAGCCATTTCTGAAGGAAAGAAACACGCTCAGGATATGGTTACTAAACCTAACGCAGGCCAAATTCAAGTTAATGCCGCTACGAAAGGGCAACGTGCTTATCGCGCTGGTACTCGCGCTGCCGCTGGAGTAGGTGCTGTGGGGGGTGGTATTGCAGGTGTAGCAGCCATGCGTAAAAAACTTAAAGCTGAGACAGACGCTAAAAAACGTGCGCAGATGCAAGTTGCAATTGAAAAGACTATAGCTAAAGTTGAACTAGAAAAACAAAAATCAAAGCCAACTACACAGGCTCCTAAAAAATCACCTCGTCCTAAAGTGCGTCCTAAACCAGTTCGCCCTAAAGCGAGGCCTGTAAAATGAGTTTTAAATTATCAAATCGTAGCCTTGGAAAAATGGAAGGCGTAGACGATACCTTAGTATCTGTAGTTAAACGTGCTATTGAATTAACTAAAGTAGACTTTGGTGTTATCTACGGCCTCCGTACTGTAGACGAACAAAAGAAACTTGTGGCTGCAGGTAAATCTCAGACTATGAAATCAAAACATCTTGAAGGTCGTGCAGTAGATCTCATGGCTTATGTAGATGGTAAGGGTTGTTGGGAACTGAATGTTTATGACGATCTCTGTGACGCAATGAAAGAGGCAGCTAAGGAACTTGGTGTAGCAATCAAGTGGGGTGCAGCTTGGTCAGAGGGTGACATCCGTACATACGAAGGTACAGCGGAAGATGCAATGATGGCATACGTAGATTTGCGTAGGTCACAAGGCCGTAGACCTTTTATTGACGGTCCTCACTTTGAGTTGATGTAAGGAATAATTATGGCTCGTGAATTAACAGAACGCCAACAAAAGTTTTTAGATGTACTTATGGATGAAGCAGGTGGAGATATTACCACCGCTAAAAAGCTTGCTGGATATTCACCTAACACAACTAATACAGAAATAACTAATAGTCTTAAAGAAGAAATACTAAACGTGACACATAGTTACTTAGCACGTAACGTACCTAAAGCTGCTATGGCTATGGTAAGTGCTTTGTATGATCCTACTGAATTAGGTATTCGTGATAAGATGGCTGCAGCAAAAGAACTGTTAGATCGTACTGGTCTTGTTAAAACAGAGAAGATGCAGGTAGAAGCTAAGGGCGGTGTAATGCTTATGCCAGCTAAACAAGCACAGGAAGAAGATGACTAAACCATTAGGACAATGGAAACTACCACAACCAACAGACCTACAAGAAGAAAATGAATGGGTTCCAATTCCACGTGTAGCAAGAACTGTACCCTTTGGGTATAAAATAGATCCAAAAGATAACGGAATACTCTTGCCAATTCAATTAGAACTTGATATGCTTATGGAAGCCAAGAAGTACATAAAACAGTACTCCTATCGTGAAGTAGCCAATTGGCTTACACGAAACACGGGCAGATCTATTTCCCACGTAGGACTAAAGAAACGGTTGGATAATGAACGAAGAAGAAAAAACAAAGCTGGAAGCCTACGCAGATGGGCAGACTATGCGAAAAAGGCAATCGCCAAAGCGGAAGAAATCGAAAACAGCCGTATCGGAGCAACCTCCCAAAACAAAGTCTCGCAAGAAAACAGCGCAGCCTAAACCTGCAAATATAGTAGGTGACTTAGCTCCAGTAGAAGAGCAGCATAATATTATATTTAAACCTAATGATGGGCCTCAGACAGAGTTTCTAGCAGCAGGAGAGCGTGAGGTCTTATATGGTGGCTCTGCAGGGGGCGGTAAGAGTTACGCTATGTTGGCAGACCCATTACGCTTTATGGGACACCCAGCCTTCTCAGGATTGCTCCTACGGCATACTACAGAAGAACTAAGAGAGCTTGTGTTTAAATCACAAGAAATGTATCCTAAGATCTGGCCTGGAATTAAGTGGTCAGAACGAAAGATGCAATGGACTGCACCATCTGGTGCTAGACTGTGGATGTCTTACCTAGATAGAGAAGATGACGTATTACGCTATCAAGGTTTAGCATTTAGTTGGATTGGCTTCGACGAACTTACTCAATGGCCTACTCCTTTTGCATGGAACTATATGCGAAGTCGCTTGAGATCTACAGCAAAAGATCTTCCAGTATACATGAGAGCAACTACTAACCCAGGAGGTAGAGGTCATCATTGGGTTAAGAAAATGTTTATTGACCCTTCATCAACAGGAAAAAGTTTTGATGCTACTGATATTGAAACTGGAGAAGTTTTACGGTATCCTGCAGGACATGCCAAGGCAGGTACATCACTATTCAAACGTAGGTTTATACCTGCACGGCTTTCAGACAATCCTTACCTAGCGGAGCAAGGTGACTACGAGGCAATGTTGCTGTCACTTCCTGAGCAACAGCGTAGACAGTTACTAGACGGTGATTGGGATATTAAAGAAGGCGCAGCCTTTACTGAGTTTGATAGAAGTATTCATGTAGTAGAACCGTTTGATATTCCGCATAACTGGATTAAGTTTAGGGCATGTGACTACGGATACGGAAGTAAGTCAGGAGTTATCTGGTTTGCGGTTACGCCTAGTGAGCAGTTAGTTGTCTACAGGGAACTTTATGTAGGTAAGGTTCTTGCTGCGGATTTAGCAGACATGATATTGGAAGCAGAAATTTCCGATGGCAATATTAAGTATGGAGTTCTTGACTCCTCTTTGTGGCACAAACGTGGTGATACTGGTCCTAGTCTTGCTGAACAAATGATTATGCGAGGATGTAGGTTCAGGCCATCTGATAGATCTAAGGGATCTAGAGTATCAGGTAAAAATGAAATACATAGGCGACTACAGGTAGACGAGTTTACAAATGAACCTAGACTAGTATTTTTTAATAACTGTCTTAACACAATATCTCAGTTACCTGCACTGCCAATAGATAAGAAAAATCCTGAAGATATTGATACTACATCAGAAGACCACTTGTATGATGCTTTAAGGTATGGTATTATGTCTAGACCACGATTTAACATATTTGACTTCGGGGATTCATCTACACTAAATAAATCTAGTATGCAAGTAGCAGATAGTGTATTTGGCTATTAAGGAAAAATAAATGGCTCAAGATAATGAAATTTTTATAGAAGATGACTCTGTTGCTTTAGAGGACATCGAAGATACTGAAAGTACGTCAGAAGATAGTTCTGTGTCTAGTATTATTCCTTATGTTATGGATCGCTATAAACGATCTGAAGATTTTAGAAATCAAGATGAAGAAAGATGGTTGCGTTCTTATCGTAATTATCGTGGACAATATGGAAGTGACGTACAGTTTACTGAAGCAGAAAAGTCACGAGTGTTTATTAAAGTAACTAAGACTAAAACATTAGCAGCATATGGTCAGATTGTAGATGTACTATTTGCAAATAATAAATTCCCACTTAGTGTAGACCCCACAGAATTGCCTGATGGGGTTGTTTCTAATGTAAGCTTTGATCCTAAAGAACCCGAACAGTTAAAGTCTAAAGGTTCTGAAGATACTGTGTCTCCTTATGGGTATAAAGGAGATGGTAAAGAATGGTTCAAGGGTGCAACTGAAAAAACTCTTATGGAGAGTTTAGGTCCACTAGAAGATAAACTAAAAGATGTAGAAGGTTTGAGGGGAACTACAGGACTTACACCTTCCTCTATAACCTTTAGTCCCGCTATGGTGGCTGCTAAAACCATGCAGAAAAAGATACACGATCAACTAGAAGAGTCTAGTGCGTCTAAGCATTTACGTAGCACAGCATTTGAAATGTCTTTATTTGGTACAGGTATTATGAAGGGTCCGTTTGCTGTAGACAAAGAGTATCCTAACTGGAATGAAGATGGGGAGTATTCTCCTACTATTAAAACTGTTCCTCAAGTGTCTCATGTATCTGTTTGGAATTTCTTTCCAGACCCAGATGCAAACAACATGGATGAAGCTCAATACGTAATAGAACGTCATAAGTTATCTAGGACACAACTACGTGCTTTAAAACGCCGCCCCTATTTTAGATCTGCTGTAATTGATAATACTATTGCACTTGGTGAGAACTATACTAAAAAATATTGGGAAGAAGATCTTTCTGATTACGCTCCTGACGCAGGTATAGAACGATTTGAAGTACTTGAATACTGGGGTATGGTAGACATTGAACTTCTTGAAGAACAAAACGTTGATATACCTGAAGAGTTAAGAGGCTTTGACGAGCTACAAGCAAACGTTTGGGTATGTAATGGTAACTTACTTCGCATGGTACTAAATCCATTCAAACCATCTCGCATTCCTTATCATGCTGCACCCTACGAATTAAATCCTTATAGCTTCTTTGGTGTAGGTTTAGCTGAAAATATGGATGATACGCAAACATTAATGAACGGCTTTATGCGAATGGCTGTTGACAATGCTGTATTATCTGGTAATCTTTTAATTGAGGTAGATGAAACTAATCTAGTTCCTGGACAAGACTTATCAGTATATCCTGGAAAAGTCTTTAGGCGTCAAGGGGGTGCTCCTGGACAAGCAATCTTTGGAACTAAGTTCCCTAATGTTGCAGGAGAAAACTTACAGCTATTTGACAAAGCTAGAGTCTTAGCAGATGAGTCAACTGGCTTTCCATCGTTTGCGCATGGTCAAACTGGAGTCAGTGGAGTAGGTAGGACAGCATCAGGGATTAGTATGCTTATGGGTGCTGCGCAAGGCGGCATTAAAACTGTAATTAAAAACATTGATGATTACTTACTTCGTCCATTAGGTGAAGGTTTGTTTAGTTTTAATATGCAGTTTGATTATGATCCTGCAATTAAAGGTGATCTTGAAGTTAAGGCACGTGGTACAGAAAGCCTTATGGCTAATGAAGTACGTAGCCAAAGATTAATGCAGTTTTTGCAAGTAGCTTCCCAGCCTTCTCTAGCACCATTTGCAAAGTTCCAATATATTATTCGTGAAATTGCTAAGTCTATGGAGCTTGATCCAGATAAGGTTACTAATAATACAGATGAAGCTGCACTACAGGCGGAACTTATGAAAGGTTTTGCAGCACCTGCGCCCGAAGGAGCACCTGCACAAGGCGCAAATCCTATGGACCCAACAGGCGCTGGTGGAGGAAACATAGGAACAGGTCAAGTACCGACACCACAAGAACAGGGATTTAGTGGAAATGAACAAGGACAAGGAGCACCTGAGCAAGCTCAAGCCGCTGGTCAACAACCCCCAGCAATGGAATGATTTTAAAGAGTACTTAAATTTTATTATTGCTCAACAGCATCGTGCAATAGAACAGTCAGATAATGTCGTGGCAATACATAGAGCACAGGGTGCAATCTATCAGTTACGTAGACTACAGTTACTTAGGGATGAAGTATTAAAAAATGGCTGATGTAGGTAAAAGAACAGGTAAACAAACACAAGCAGGTAAAGATGTTTACGAAACTCCTGAAGGTGAAATGGTATCTGAAAAATCTACAACTATTGAATACAGAGGTAAGTGGATTAATGTTCCCACTATACATGGTGGTAAGCAATACTCCGAAAGTGAGTTACTAGCAATGTTAGACGAGGGTTTAATAAAACCTACTAGTGTGCATAATGAATTAGAAGAAGCTATTGAGGCTGCGCAAAGCCGTAGTAATTCTCTTGAGTTTAGTAAAGGTGGAGCTACTATGAAATATCAAATGGAACTTTTTGAAGATGGCGGTCTTAGAGATGAGGGCGGTATGATAGATGAAGAATCTGGTAACGATGTCCCATCAGGAAGTACTCGTAAAGAAGTTCGAGATGATATACCTGCAATGATCAGTGAGGGTGAGTTTATTTTTCCTGCAGATGTTGTGCGTTACATTGGCCTAGATAAACTAATGCGTATACGTCAAGATGCTAAGATGGGTCTAAAAGAAATGGAAGCTATGGGTCAGATGGGTAACTCTGACGAAGCTACTATGCCTGATGACTTACCATTTGGTATGGCGGATTTAATTATTGTAGAAGAGCCAGAAGAAAAAGCTCATGGGGGAATGGTTGATGAATATAATACAGGTGGTATAGTTTGGCCTACACATCCAACTATTCCTGTTGAAACTGTAACATACCACAACCCAGAAACAGGTGAAAAAATAGAAGTGCGTACACAACAAGGCGTACCCATAGATGCTGTACCTGAAGGATTTGTACTATTTGATTCTACGCCTGTCACTCCTACTACACCTGCTACACAACCTACTGCATTTACAGCGCCACAAAGAGCTGTTAGTAATGATAATGATTCCACTCCAACACCTGTAAATAAATTTGTAGAAGCAGGTGGTTGGAATAGTGCACCTTTAGAAACTTATATTAGTGAAGCAGAAAAAATTACAGGCTTAACTGGTTCTATTATGTCAGGTGTTGTCGCGGTTATTGGCGGTCCTGTAGTTGGTATTTTTGCTCACCTAGCACAAAAAGCTAATAAGAATAAAATACTAGCTACTATAGACGCTCGAATTGAAGAGGCTAAGAAAACTACTGTTCCTGGACAAGTAGCTGCACTAAGGGCTATGAAAGATAAACTAGAAGGTAAAGCGGATAATCAAAGTATATTAGGTAAAATAGGTGACGTGCTTTCTAATGTTGTAGATAGTATAGGTAATTCTTTAGGTCTTACGTCTGATCAAAAAGACAAAGTTAAAAAGGTTGCTGTTGCTGCGGAAGGTACTCCTACTACTTCCGCTCCTACTAGTTCTACATCTGGGCCAACATCTTTAGGGGAAGGAGATCAGGAAGTTGTAGACGCAGTAACAAGCGGTGGAGTGGAACCATTAACGCCAGAACAAAAGCGTCAACTTGTAGCTGCCAATTTAGATCCAGGACTTGCTGAAGCTGCTTTTTCTACTATAGAGAATATGGTTATAGGTTCTTCTTATGACGAAATTCCTTCTTCCATGAATAGACTAACAAGAACAATTCCTGTAGATCCCAGCGATCTTGTATTAGAGATGTTTAATGTAGAAACACAACCGAATGACGCTGAAACTGCTATGGCTAAAGTACAAGACTATCCACCAATTACATCTGAGGGAAGAGATGCTGCTGGTGACATGGCAGTAGGAGTTGCTGAGAAGAACGCTGAATATAGAGCTAATGGTCTTCCTATATACTCCTATGAAAATCCTTTACTTTCTTTTTCACCTAAAACAGGCTTTCCTAACTTCGTTCAAGATGAAGCTTTGCGGCGAAGACAGATGCCAGATACTAGTCCTGTAACATTATCCCTAGATGGTGCAGCAAAGACAGATGCCAATAGACCCCCATCTCTTGTAAATCCCGATACGTTAGCATCTAGGACTAGCATTGCACAAAATAATGCAAATGAGTTAATCGCTAGAAATTTAGCTAGGCAGCAAAGTAACTTATCAGACAGGATTAAAGAACTAGTAGGTATCAACACACTAGGAGATGCCCCTATTGCAGGTACAAGTAAAGATCCTCGTGTTACACCTACCGTTGAACCAACCGTAGATATAGCTTCAGATAATTATAATACTAACAGGGCTGAAGAAAGACGGAAACAAATACTAAAGTTGACAGGGCAAGATAGTCAAGATTCTTCCCCACCTACTCCAGCAGAACCTGTAGTTACAGCCCCAAGAGTAATATCTAGAAATCAAAATAGTGGAAATGACGATGGCCCTTCTAATGTGTTTAGTCCTCAAGCTGTAGCTAAAGCAGCAAAAAAAGCTACGAAAGAAGCTTCTCTTAAAACATTTAATTTATCACCTACAGAAAAACAAGGTGGTGCAGCGTTAGATAGTGCCTTTGGTATATCTGGATTATCAAAAGGTGGTATGCCTAAAAAGAAACGTGGTTTAGCAGTACGTAAGTAATCTGTTATATTTGTCTGGCTACTCATCCCCCTACCAACACTAGGCTACGGTGGCCCCAGAAGGAAGTACTAAAATGAACGATACAGTTATGGCAGAAGAAATGCAAACTCCTAAAAAGGTAGCATTTGCCAATAAAAAATATACTAACGAAGAAAAACGACAACGTGAACAAGAGGAACTAGATCAGTTAATTGAAGCTAGACAAGAACCTTCTGTAGAAGTGGTAGAACAAGAGCCAGCTAACGCAGAAGAAAAAAGTTTTAAAAAACGATATGGTGATTTACGACGACACACACAAGAAAAAGAACGTAGCTACGAAGAACGTATTAGTGTTTTAGAGGGCCAGCTTAATCAGTCAACTAAGAATAACATTAAGTTACCTACATCCGATGAAGATTTAGAGAAATGGATTTCTGAATACCCAGATGTAGCTGCTATCGTAGAGACTATTGCTATTAAAAAAGCTAAGGAACATTCTGCAGAATTAGAAGATCGTGTAAAGATGATTGATGAAATGCGGTTTGAGGCAACTAAAGAAAAAGCAGAAGTAGAATTACTTCGTATTCATCCTGACTTTACAGAAATTCGAGACAGCGATGACTTTCACGAATGGGCAGACGAACAGCCTAAGTGGGTTCAAGATGCTTTGTACGAAAATTCAGAAGATGCCCGTTCCGCTGCACGTGCCATAGACCTATACAAAGTAGATCGTGGTATTACTAAGACTAAAAAATCTTCTAATAAAGATGCAGCCAAGTCTGTGTCTACAAAAAATACACGCAGCGCTCCCGACAGTGCAGATTCTAATATAGCATATAAAGAATCTCAAGTGCAACGAATGTCACCAAGTGAATACGAAAGTAAAGCTGACGACATTATGGACGCTATACGAACTGGAAAATTTGTATACGATGTATCGGGTTCTGCGCGTTAGACTATTGACATATAGAATATATATGATATAACTATATGTACAATCCCTCTGTGGCCCTGCTAGGTATTAACTACAGTTACCCACACAGGATTAACTATACTACAGCAAACAGCAATAAAACCTTACGGACAACCTAATGTCTTATGGCCCATTAGCTTAAACATTGGCCGATGTTTATAATAGTGCACCCAATAAAGCTTTAGCCCCTAATAAGATATTGCCAGTTTGCATCTGTGATACAATGCTAAGGAGAAATAGAAATGGCATTTACATCCGCTGCTGGTTATGGCAACTTACCCAATGGTAACTTCTCACCAGTAATTTATAGCAAACAGGTGCAGCTTGCATTCCGCAAGGCATCTATTTGTGAAGCAATCACTAACTCTGATTATTTCGGAGAAATCGCTGCAATGGGCGACTCAGTTAAAATTATTAAAGAACCTGAGATCACCGTTAAAGCATATGAGCGTGGTACAACTATCACACCACAAGATCTTGACGATGAAGATTTCTCATTAACCATTGACAAAGCTAACTACTTTGCTTTCAAAGTCGATGATATTGAGGAAGCCCATAGTCACGTAAACTTCCAAAGCCTTGCAAGTGATCGTGCAGCTTATCGTTTGTCAGATCAGTTTGACCAAGATGTACTTGGCTACTTGACAGGTTTCAAACAGTCAGCTATTCACGGTACACCTGATACGGTAAACAATGTGGTTAATGGTACAAACGCTGTTGGCACAACTACTGACGAATTGCTTGCCAATATGAAAATTGATGCAGCATCCTTTGGTGGTTCTGCAGGTGATGCGCTTGCCCTTCAGCCTCGTGCTGGTGGAGCAACCGATACTACTCCTGCCGCTGGTGATACTTTCCCATTGACTGTCATTGCACGTATGTCACGTTTGTTGGATCAACAAAATGTGGATACTCAAGGTCGTTGGTTGGTAGTAGATCCTGTGTTTATGGAGTTGCTTAAAGATGAAGACTCACGTTTGTTTAACGCTGATTTTGGTGGTTCTGGATTGCAGAACGGTCAAGTTGGTACAAACATTCATGGTTTCCGTGTTTATCAATCCAACAATCTACCTGCCGCTGAGAATGGGCCTTCTCACACAGGAGCAAACTCATCTACTCACTATGGTATGATTGTTGCTGGTCACGATTCAGCCGTTGCAACTGCAGAGCAGATCAACAAAACTGAAACTTATCGTGATCCAGATTCATTCGCTGACATTGTTCGCGGTATGCATCTATATGGTCGCAAGATCCTTCGTCCTGAAGCTCTTGTGAACGCTAAGTACCACTTGGCATAAGGGAGGAATAACAAATGGCTTTAGAAGGTATTCGTAATGTTTCTGTCGAAGTTGCCGCAACTGCACTGAGTGCAGGCGCTAATAGTGTTATGTCTCTTCCTGCACAAACAGTCGTACTGGCTGCTGGTGTTGAAGTTACTGAAGCACTAACTGGTGCGTCTTCACTGGTTTTCGACATTGGTGCTGCCGATGATGATGCTTTTGTTGCTGCGTATGAAATGGCTAGTAAAACTGTAGGTGCTGTTGCACCTTCAATTGCTGGCATTTCATACATGGGAGCGGCTGACACATTGGACATCACCGTAGACACACTGACAGGCACAGCAACTGCAGGTAAACTGCGTGTTTGGGCTTTGTTGATGAACGTTGATGGAGAAGGTGCTGCCGAAGTAGCACGTGATGCATTAGCATAAATTAAGTTCGGGGCTGGCTTAATGCTGGCCCCTTACCCTTACATGGAGAAAAACAATGGGTGTAACAACGGCAATGTGTAATACTTTTAAGAAAGAACTTCTTGAAGGTTTGCACGACTTGGACAATCACACAATAAAGATTGCATTAATTAAAGCAGGCTCAACTGAATCTTACGGTGCAGAAACAAAAACATATGATAATGCAGATAGTACGTATTCAGGCGGAACACTTCCTGCAGGTGCGGGTCTAACAACTGGCACAAACGATGAAGCTAGTGTTACAGGTGCTGCTTATAGTGTCACTAATAATACTTTAGCAGGAGTTTCTATTGCACTTTCTACAGCAGATGACCGTGCATACGTAACTTTTTCAGATAAAGTTTGGGCAGATATTACAACTTCAGCAGAAGGTGCTCTTATATATAACCATTCTTTAGCTAACCATAACGCTATTGCAGTGTTTAGCTTTGGTCAAACGGTTACATCTACAGCGGGTAACTTTACAGTAGACTTCCCAGCAGTAGGTTCAGAGGGCGCAACAGCACTTATTCGACTAGTTTAATTAAGGTAGAATTATAGTATGGCATTTATATTAAAAGACAGGGTTAAGGAAAATACTCTTACTACAGGTACTGGAGCAGTATCTTTAGAGGGTTCTTCTGCAACATTTGATTCATTTCAGTCCTATATGACAAATGGCGATACTACTTACTATGCTATTATAACTACTGTCTCGGGTACAGACGAATGGGAAGTAGGTTTAGGTACATGGAATACGGGTAATACTATTACTCGTACTACAGTGCTGTCTGGGTCTAACGGAACTAATGCTGTAAACTTTGGTGCAGGTAAAAAAGATGTCTTTATGACATACCCTTCAGACAAAGCTGTATATACGGATGCCAATGGTAATATTGATATTAATGGCGGTGCTATTGATGGTGCTATTATTGGTGCTGCCCAAGCTGCCGCTTCTAATTTTACTACGGTAGATGCTACTGGAAATGTTACTGTTGGTGGTCAACTTGACGTAGATGATTGGATAGATCTTGCTGCACAAGCATCCCATCCTGCGCATGGTGAAGGTCGCTTATGGTATGATAACGTACATAAAACGCTTAACTACTACTCTGACGATGCGGGAGTTGTACACGAGTTAGGTATTGAAGAACATGCTAGAGTGTACAATGAGACAGGTGCTACCCTGTCAAAAGGTACACCTGTATATTTTGCAGGTACTAAAACTTCTAATGGGACATATGTACCTACTGTGGCTGCTGCTAATGCTACAAGTAGTACAAAGTATAAATCAGAAGGCATGATTGCCGCTGATATAACAAACAACTCTTATGGGTACATAATTACTGCAGGCAGGTTAGAGGGTATTGATACTAGCCATTTAAGTGTAGGTCAATTCTTTACTGGTATTACAGATGGGGCTACCCAAACTGCTGCTCCTGTTTATCCTAACTTTCCTATGTGTCTTGGTTTTGTTGTTAGGTCAGATGCCACAAATGGTGTAGCCTTTCTTGCTCAACAAAATCACTCTATTAAATCTTTCCGTGTTCAAATGGATCAACATATTGGTGGTAGCCTAACCATTGATGGTGATTTGAACGTCACAGGCTCTACAAATACAACCTCTACATCTGATGTTACTGCTGGTGCGCCTTTCTATCGTGCCAATGAAGGTGATGCTATTGGTGATGCCAACACAACCTTTACAGGTTCTGGACTAGATGATGCCTTCTTTGCAGGCCACTTTACAGGAACAGCGTCTACTAATTACTATGTAAAAATTGATAGTGTAGGAACGCCTGATACTTTTGCAGTAAGTACTGATAACTTTACTACGACTATTACTACAGGTAATGCTATTACTGGTAGTGAGCAGATGATCCACAGCGCAGATAATATATCTGTAAAGTTTGGTGCTACTACAGGCCACACGCTTAACGATGTTTGGACAGGTACAGCCGCACCTATTAACGTAGATACAGGTTTCTTTTCTAATAGGAATACAGGTACAAGCGGCGTAGGATACACTCATATGGGTTTGTTCTATGACGCAAGTGAATCTAAGTGGCGCTTAGTTGATGAATATGACCCTGTACCTGCAGGTACTATTAACACAGGACATTCAAGTTATGCCACAGGTACTATTGTTGCAAACTTAGAAGGTAACGTAACAGGTAATATTACAGGTAATGTTTCAGGTAACGCAGCTACAGCTTCCGCTCTTGAAAGTGCACGTAACATTGGTGGCGTATCTTTTGATGGTACAGCTAACATTAATCTTCCTGGTGTTAATGCTGCAGGTAATCAAAGCACTACAGGTAACGCAGCTACAGCCACAGCACTAGCTACAGCACGTACCGTACAACTTTCTGGCGATGTAACTGGTAGTGCAACCTTTGATGGCTCTGCTAATATTAACATTACTACTGCTGTACAAGACGATTCACATGCTCATGTTATTTCTAACGTAGACGGATTACAGACTGCACTAGACGCTAAAACTAATACTTCAAGACAACTTATTGCGGGAGATGGTTTAACTGGTGGTGGTGACTTAACTGCTAACCGTACTTTTACTGTAGGTGGTGGCACAGGCATTACGGTTAATGCTAATGATATTGCTATTGATACTAGCTATACAGATGGTCGTTATGTGAATACC
>Ga0187219_1000483_pt1 | contig 19253 bp, 20 predicted proteins | sample 13SPOviralmetaG_FD_130162 | JGI IMG/M metagenome (GOLD analysis project Ga0187219, IMG submission 130162) | Marine viral communities from the oligotrophic San Pedro Time Series (SPOT) site, San Pedro Channel, CA, USA - 13 SPOT_SRF_2010-07-21... | ecosystem: Environmental > Aquatic > Marine >... | reverse complement strand
TATTCGCCAATGGTTGAGGAAACGCCAATTATTGAGCAATTTCCAGACAATTTTTCTTACGATCAATGCGCTGAATTATTGAATGGAGTTGGATTAACAAGCGTACCTTGCTGGATAAGACCTGTATATACTTTGTCCAATGGTCAAAAAGCAAGGGCAGAGATTGCATTGATGTTGGCCAGCGATAGGCAAATATTGGTAATAGATGAATGGACTAGCGTAGTGGATAGAGTAGTAGCTAAAGCCATGAGTAACAATATACAGAAAATGATAAGAAAGTCTGGCAAGAAATTAATTTTATTATCTTGTCATTATGACGTATTTGAGTGGCTGAATCCTTGTTGGGTTATAGATTGTAATAAGCAATCATATATTGATCGGAGGTCTCTTTGGCGAAATTATGAGCGAAAAGAAAGACTTGAGTTCAAAATTTATGAAACCGAACGGAGCAGTTGGAAACATTTTAGCAAATTTCACTATTTAAGCGAAAGATTGGGCGGTGCATTTGGTATATATTTTGGATTGTTCTCAGGGCAAGAGCAAATAGGTTTTCAAGCATTTAACAATTATGTGCCATACAGAAAAGATGGAACAAGAATGTTATTGCATTCTAATCGCTGTGTTATACACCCAGATTATGTTGGTTTAGGTTTAGGTGGTATATTGGTTAATACAACCAGTGAATTATTAGCAAAAGAATATGATATAAGGGCTAAGTTTTCTAGCGTACCAATGTATAAGTTTAGACAGAAATGTCCTGATAAATGGAAATTGTTGCAAATAAATAGACAAATCAAGAAAGTGAAGCATGGCGGAACAATGGATAGAAAAGGTGGATTCAGAGAAAAAGTAAAAACATATAGCTATAAATGGATAGGTGGCAATAATGATACTTTATGGAAAAATAGATAAAATGCGGTCATTGTCCAATATTAAAAGGTTCAAACATGAGTGATAAAACTATTGAGTTCAATTTAGATAATCTTAGAAACCTTTGCGCTTTGAATTGTACGCATGACGAAATAGCATCTTATTTCAATGTAAGCACTAAAACCATTCAGAGAAGGATTAATGAAGAGCCTGAATTTGCTGAAGCAGTGGAAATGGGTAAGGCTAAAGGCAGATTAAGCTTAAGGCGACAACAAATGAAGTTAGTAGAAAGTGGTAATGCCACTATGGCTATATGGCTTGGCAAGCAATTATTGAATCAAACAGATAAGCAAGAAATTGATCAATACAATCATGGCGATAAAATATCCATTGAAATAGTTAACCCTGATTCTCTTTAATAATCCCATGGGTTCTCTATGGCTAGATTATATCCAACGAAACCTCAGTTTAAATACATAAATTCCTCCGCAAAGTTTCCAGCGTTAGTTGCTGGCTTTGGAGCGGGGAAAACAGAAGCCGCTGTTCAACGGTGCATAATAGGAAAATTAAGGAATCCAGAAACAAATAGGGGTTTTTATGAACCCACTTATGACTTGGTGAGAATGATTGCATGGCCTCGCTTCGAGGAAATACTTACTGAGTTATCAATACCTTACAGATTACATAAGTCGCCACTGAATTGCATAGACTTAGGGCGTTATGGAAGAATTATATTTCGTTCAATGGAAAACATTGACAGGATAATTGGTTACGAACACGCTGATGCAGACATTGATGAGTTAGATACTCTTAAAACGAATGATGCGGCAAAGGCGTTCAGGGCTATTATGGCAAGGAATCGTCAAATAAAACCAAGTGGAGAACCTAATTCTATAGGTGTAACAACTACTCCTGAGGGATTTAAGTTTGTTTATCAAACATGGAAAAAAGACCCAAAGCCCGGATTTGAGATAATACAAGCTCCAACTGATTCCAACCCACACTTACCAGATGATTATGTTTCTAATTTAAAGGCAATTTATCCAACACAATTATTGGAAGCATATATAAAAGGAGAGTTTGTAAACTTAGCGCAAGGCACTGTTTATACTGGATTTAACAGAGATTCTAATGCCAGTAATGAATACGTTATGGAGGGAGAAACATTATTTGTTGGAATGGACTTTAACGTAACAAATATGAGTGCTGTGGTTTATGTGGAAAGGTCAGACGCTTATCACGCTGTTGATGAATTTATTGGAATATATGATACGCCAGCTATGATTCATGCTTTGAAAGAAAAATTCATTAATAACTCGGTCATTATTTATCCAGATGCAAGCGGTAAAAGCAGAAAAACAGTCGATGCAAGTATAAGCGACATAAGTTTGTTGGAGTCTGCTGGCTTTGATATTAGGGTAAATAAAAAGAATCCATTTATTAAGGATAGAGTCATGGCATCTAATGCGGCTTTTGAGTCAAAGGCTGTAAGGGTTAATAATTTGCTTTGCCCAGAATTAACTGGTAACTTGGAGCAACTTAGCTATGATGCTAATGGTATGCCTGATAAATCAAGCGGTTTAGATCACTTGGTAGATGCGGCAACTTATTTCATAGCTTATGAGTTGCCTATAAATAAACCAATATCGGTTGTTCCATTTAAATTTGTGATGTGATGCTATGAGTGTTGACCAACAAAATCCAGAATATACAACATATTTGCCTGAATGGAAAAAAGTGCAAGATGCTTGTGAAGGACAAAGAGCTATAAAGCTAGGTAAGGAAAAATATTTACGGCCAATGGAAGGCGTTTCAATTAGAGATAACAGATATATCAGTTATTTGAATCGGGCTGTATTTGTTAATTTCACTGGTAGAACAAAAGAAGGTTTAAACGGTGCTATTTTTAGAAATAATCCAGAATATGATTTACCTGTTGGTTTGGAATATTTAGAAAGTAATGCTGATGGAGCTGGAGAATCACTTGTAAGTGTGGCTAAAGATATATGTGGTGAAGTCATCGCAAAAGGCAGGCACGCTATATTGGTGGACTTTCCTGCAATTGATGAAGGTTTAACTTTAGAGCAACAGCAATTAATTCAGCCAACAGCAAATTTAAATCGTTATACAGCAGATAATTTTATAAATTGGGATGTTGGAGTTATTGGCGGAAGAAAAGTTTTAACTATGGCTGTGCTATGTGAGCTATACGATAATGACGATGATGAGTTCAATTATGAAATGCTCAAACAATATAGAGTTTTACGTTTGAGAGATGGCGTTTATACTCAACAGGTATATAGAAATGAAAAACCATATAGCGAAGAATTTGAACCAAAAAGAGCAGACGGATCAACATTTGATTTCATTCCTTTGTTTATCGTTGGAAGTGAAAACAATGATGCTAGCGTTGATGTTCCACCTCTTGCTGATATTTCTAATGTTAATATCGCTCATTATCGTAATTCTGCTGACCTTGAAGAAAATTGTTTCATTCATGGTCAACTTACCCTTGGCGTTAGTTCGTCTATGTCTTTATCCCAATTCGCTGAAGCAAACCCCAATGGAATAACTGTTGGAAGTATGGCTGGACACTTTCTTGGAGAGCAAGGCGGTTTCAGTTCGGTGCAAGCAAGCGAAAATCAATTAGCTGATAGGTTAATGGAAAGAAAAGAAGAACAAATGAGAAAACTCGGAGCAAGAATGGTCGAAAATTCTCAGGCTAAAACAGCAACGCAAAGCCGTATTGATGCAACGGGAGAATCAAGCATATTAAGCACTATAGCCGATAATGTTTCTGAAGCGATCCAAACCTGTATTTCTTGGTGCGGTGACTTCATGGGCGTTCAATCGGATGATTATGAATTTACGTTAAATAAAAAATTCTTTGATGATGATGCTAATCCACAATTATTAATGGCCGCTATTCAGTTAAATGATCGGGGAATTATTGCTAAATCTGACTTACAAGACATGGCAAGAGCGCAAAGTATTGTTAAGGCAGAAAGAACAAATGAAGATATTGATGACGAAGTAACTATTCAAGCACCCATCTAATGGCTAATGAAGATTTCGATATTGACGTAACAACTCGTCATGCGGTATTTGTCGAGAGATATTCTGGCGGATTATCAAAAAGGTATATTTCAAGGTTAGATAAAACTTTGAAAAGAATTAAAGGTTTGCTCAATGAGGAAAATATTGAGCGAATAGATAAAGCTAGGCTACAAATACTAACATTAGACATAGAACAATTGATGGCTGGAGAATTGAATGCCGCGGCTGTTCAGACTATGGAAGAATTGAATCGCTTTGTTTTACAGGAAGCGTCATTCGCATATGATTTATTAGACGTAAATATAAAACCTGCCTTTGAAGTAGTCTTACCGACTAATAACCAAATACAAACTGCATTAGCTCAACGCTCTTTTTCTCCTGATGGTGGAAAAACATCAACAAGTATTTCCAATGTTTTGGACACTTTTGGGGCTAATAAAATTACACAGGTTAAACAAGCAATCACTGATGGTATTTTATTAGGAGAAACAGCACCGCAAGTTACTGAAAGAATATCTGAAATAAGCAAATTATCCAAAGGTCAGGCAAGAACATTAACACGAACTATGACTAATCAAGCATCTGGACACGCTCAACAAGAAGTTTTTATGCGTAATCAACATTTGATGCAAGGTTATCGCTGGATTAGCACTTTGGATACTAGGACATCTCTCATATGCGCTGGTAGGGATGGTAAAGAATATTCATTTGATGAAAGTAATCCTAAACCATTAGCGCATTGGAATTGCCGATCAAAAATAGTCGGAATTATAAAAGATGAATATGCCGTTAAAAAACGCGGAGAAGCAGAGCGTTTCAGTCGTGGAGATGATGGCGGAGAATATATTTCTGCTAAAACAAATTATGGACAATGGTTGAAAAAACAACCAGCGGCTTTCCAAAAAGAATATTTTAGCCAATTTCCTAATGGTGAAGAAAAATATAAATTATTTAAAAAAGGTGGTCTAAAATTAGACAGATTCACCAGTAATGCTGGCTCAAGTTATACTTTGGATGAATTACGGTCACTAAATCCAATACAATTTGCTAAAGCTGATATTTAATGGTATAAGGATGCGGTTGCAGGGCAACAATTATTGATGGGGTCAATAAAATGATTGAATATCAGATTGATAGCGATAAATTCGCTAATTTACCAGAAGAACAGAAAGCGTTATATAACGAATCAGACGGTAATTATCAGTTAAATGTAACTGGAGTACCAAAAGAGGATGTTACTGGTTTAAAAAATAAAATTGATGAACTACTTTCTGAAAAGAAAACCGTTCAGCAAAAAGCATTGGAGGCTGAGGAAAAAGCGCAAGCGGAAGCTATCGAAAGAATGAAAAAAGCTAAGGATTATGAGCAGTTATACCAAAGCTCAGAATCTGAAAGAGAGAAAGCATCGCGTGAACTCTCCGAGCTAAAAGCGCAAATAACAAAACAGCAAGTGAAAGCGCAATCTACTGAAATTGCGACTACACTTACAAAAGACACGCAAAGGGCAAAATTATTGTCCGAACAAATACAATCCAGATTAAGTTTAGTGGATGGTGAAATTAGAGTTTTAGATGCTAATGGTAATTTAACGGTTAGCACAGTAGAAGAATTGACAAATTCAATAAAGGCGGAATATCCGTTTTTAGTTGATGGTAGTCAAGCCGCTGGGGGCGGAGCAGTAGGCGGAAGCAACAGTGGGGCTGGTGATTCCAAACAAACTATGAGCCGATCTGACTTTGATGCTCTTGACCAGTTTAAGCGGGCAGAGTTTTTCAAAAAAGGCGGTAAAATTATTTAACTTTTTTGGAGAAACTAGCTAATGGCTAACGAACTCACTCTCAACAGTTTGGCTAATGACATTTATGTCTCAGCCGACACAGTCGGTCGTGAACAGACTGGCTTCATTCCAGCAGTAACTATGAATGCAGATCACTCTCGTGGCGGTTTGAATGATAGTGTTAAAGCGGCATTCACTCAAGTAGCGGCACCAACTGATATTACTCAGTTAATGGATATTCCAGAAGGCGCAACTACTGCTATTGATAGCAAATCATTAACGCTTTCTAAATCACGCGCTGTTCAGATTCCTATGGAAGCAGACGCAGAATTGCAATTACGTCAAGGCGGTCATTATGACACCGTTTATGGCGATTTAATTTCTCAAGCAATGCGCGCACTTTCAAATGAAATGGAAGCTGATTTAGCATTAGCGGCAAAAGAAGGCGCTGGCGGTGCTTCTGGTGCTGTTGGTACTGAACCATTTGCTTCTGATTTTGAATCTGTTGCAACTGCCCGATCTCGTCTTGTTGAATACGGTTGTCCAACAACTGATTTGCAGATGATTTTATCTGGTGCTCAAGGTGCTAAATTGCGTGGACTTGGATCTTTAACAGATGCAAACCGAGCAGGTACTGATGCTTTTGCCCGTCAAGATGTTTTGCTTGATTTATACGGTGTTGAAATGCGTGAGTCAGGTTCAATCAGTGCTCATACAGCTGGCGCGGCCACTGGTCTTGATATAACTGGTGCAGATGCTATTGGTGCAACTTCAATTTCATTCGATGGCGGTGATTCAGGAACTATTCTGAAAGGCGATGCTATCAAATTTGCTAACGATACACGCAAATATATTCTTTCAGCAGATGGCGCGGCTTCGGCAACTCCAACTCTTGTTTTGAATTCTGGATTGAAAGATGCAACAGCAGTTGGCGAAGAAATGACTATTGAAGCAAGTCATACTCCATTAGCATTATTCCACAGAAGTGCATTAGAGCTTGCAATGCGCGCTCCTGCTATTCCTTCTGTTGGCGATGCCGCTGATGATTCCATGATAGTACAAGATCCAATTTCTGGTTTGGTTTTTGAAGTCCGTATTTATAAAGGCTACAGAAAATCAATGATTGAAGTTGGTGCTACATGGGGCGTGAAAGCGTGGAAGTCTGACTTCATTCACCGAGTTATAGCTCCCCTATAATAGCTAGTCTAAAATTGCTGTTTCAGTTAATTCCATTAATTTGGTTATTAGCTGAAACGGCATTTTATTAAAAGGGGAATGAAATGCCTACAGCTTTATCTGTTGAAACAGGACAGCAGTCTGCCTCTGCAAATAGTTATATTACTCAGGCGGATTATAATACCTATATTAATGATCGTCATATAGCGAGAGCCGCGGCCGCTCCTTCTGCTGATAATCAGACTATTCATATTCACTCAGCAATGACTTATTTTGAAAGTTTAGAATTTATCGGAAGCAAAGCAACCGAAGATCAGGCTTTACAATTTCCAAGACATAATGTTGTTATTGATGGTTATGGATATGATAGTGATGAAATACCTAATCAAGTAAAAATAGCACTTTATGAAATAGCGTATGCTTATGAGCAAGGCTTTGGAATTGATGATCCTATAGGTAGAGAAACCGCATCTGAAACGGTTGGTTCTTTATCAGTAACCTACAAAAATAGCAGTTCAGACAGAACGCTAACACCTGCCGCTACAAATGCTTTAAGAAAATTAATTAAAAATCCAATGACTGTTGTGAGGGTATAATGGCTTTCAATTATTCGCCTCTTGCAACTACAGCGACCAATTTAATCACTAATTTTGGACAAGCAATTACTTTCACTCGTAGAGCGACAAGTGCTTATAATCCCTTATCTGGTGCAACATTAGGAAATACAACTTATATTGCCCAAATAGTTTTATTAAATGAATCAAAAAATGAATACGGTTCTAATTCAGCTGTTGTAAAACCTGCAAATGGATTACAGGAACAAGAACATAATGCTCTTTGTTCTTCAACTACTGCTCCAGAAATAGGTGATACGGCAACCATAAATTCAGAGCATTACAGAATTACTGGCGTAAAACCAACACAACCTTCTACTACTGTGGTGATGTATGAGCTCAGGCTTGCAGTCTAAAGTTGTAATCAACAACATAAAGAATAATATGCTTGAAAAAGTTCAGGCAACATTATTAAGTATTTATGCAGATACTATTGTTGCAACACCTGTAAGAGATGGCTTTTTAGCTAATAATTGGAATACAAATATTGGTTCAGTAAATACTGGAACAAGAGGTGCCGATAAAAATGGAGGAGCATCAACAGCGCAAGCTGATCAAGGTGTTAGTAATTTAAAAATTGGCGATACTATTTTCTTTTCAAATAATTTGCCATATGCTGTTCCCGTTGAATTTGGTGTTGCTGGTCAGAATAGAGAACCTAGAAGAATGTTGGAAAGATCTATTAGGAATCATGTATGAGTGTTGATTATGGTTTAATAACAGACTCTACAACAGTAGTTACTACTGGCGGAGCGCAACCTGATACATCAAAACCGTTCAGAAATATAAGAGCGGCCTTTGAAAACCAATTCAATACTATGTTAGGACAGGCAAGTATTACAGTTGGAGTATTTGAAAATGTTGAAAAAGATTTATCTGAAATAAGCAAGGATGCACAAACTACAGAATGGTGCAGGGGAACATTAATACCATCTGTAACACGCGGAAGAAATTTAGGCGGTGTATCTGTCGCCACAGAAGAACATAACGGAATATTTCAGATAGATTATTATAATAGAGTCGGTATTGGTGGTTATACTGATAAGTTGGATTCTATTGCGAATCAATTTAGGCGTGGTTTACAGCTTTCTCATGCAGGAACTGTAGTCCATTTAACCAGTGTATCTCTTGGCGTGGGGCGCAGAGAAGATGCTTTTTTTGTAAGAAATGTAGATGTATCTTATTTTGCTGTTACACCAGCTAGGAGTTAAAAATGGCTATACAATCAGGACAAAATACAAAACTGTCCATTCAAGAAGAAACTGCATATGGAACGGCAATAACTAATGCCGCCTATAGTGTTGTTCCTTTTACTTCGGTAAATTTATCTTTAACAAAAGCTACACATGAAAGTAATGTGATTACTGGTGATAGACAAGTCCAAGATGTAATTATGGGCGCACATTCTGTAAGTGGAGAAATTGGTTTTGATCTGTCGCATCAAGCGGCTTATATCGAAATGTTACGAGCAGTTTTAGGTGCTGATGCTTTAGAATCAGGCGGTGATTTTACTATTGGCTTAGAAAGACAGTCATATACTTTGCATCAAACATTTTTAGATATAGGTGGAGATAATGATGTCCATGTATTTAAGGGATGCGAATTAAATAGTTTTTCTATGACCATTCCATCTGATGGATTAATTGAATGTTCTTTCGGTATAATTGGTTCAACAATGACTACTGAAAATGCAGAGATTGATGGAGCAGAAGCAGATTATACAGATGCCAATAATCCATATCATTCGTCTCAAGCGGTAGTTTCTTTAGGTGGTGCAACTACAGCTATTGTTACTGATTTCAGTTTGAACATAGATAATGGAATATCAACGACTAATGAAATTGGTTCTAATTTGGCTGTTCAAGGAGGAATAGGTAAATGTAGAATTACAGGTTCTATGACAGTACACTTTGATACACAAGGTGTTGCTCAAATGGAAAAATTTATCAATAATGATAAAGAAGCTATTATTGTAACTTTTGGATCAGGAGCAACAGGTATCAAATTCACAATGGCAGAAGTAGTTTATACTACTGGCACCGTAGAAGTTGGTGGAGAAGGTCTTGTATCTTGCTCAATGGAATTTACTGCTATTTACAAAGATAGCAACGATACATCTGCATTAGTAATTGATACAGCACTTTAATAAACTCAATTAGCCTCACTGGGTGGGGCTTTTCTAATCCTTGGGGGATTTATGAAATTAGATAGTTTATATACGGCAGATATACATGAAGAAGGATCAGAGATTCGGATTCGTGATGATGCAGGAAAATTAACCAGTTTATACATAAAGGTCAAAGGCATTGACTCTATAACGTATAGGCGAGAACTAAAATTACAAAAGAAAAAGTATTTTGAGGCAGAACAAAGAGGTTCTGAAATAGATGCTGATGAATTTGTAGTTGACGCATTAGTTGCTTGCACTATAGGTTGGCGTGGAACGGATGAAGAATATTCTGAAACTTTATGCAGAGAGTTATATAGCAAAGCACCGTATGTAAAAGAACAAGTTGACGGATTTATGGCTGAAAAAAAGAATTTTACCAAGCCCAAGTCGAAAAAATAGTAGAATTTGGGGAATGGATATTTCATGCCAATACTAGAATGGAAGGTAGTAAGTCAACTCGGTTAGAACAATGGAAGGCTATGGAACAGCAAACTGGAAGAAAACCTGCGCCATTGAAAAATATGCCAGTTTTAGATGAATATTTGGCAGATATATTTAACATTTATAGCAAAATTGCATCAGGTGTTGAATATATTAGATTAGTGGATATAAATGCTTATATGGATTTATATGATGACTCACTAGAGCATTGGCAGGTAGAAGCCATTTTATTGCTCGATAAAGCAAGGGCAAAGGCATGGCAGACGTAGTATCAAATTTAATATTTAAAGCCGATACAGCCCCTCTCAAGCAAGCTGAGAGTGCATTGGATGGAGTTGCAGATGCGGCTAATGATGCAAGTCGTGCCGCAGGTCATTATACTGATGCTAATGGCAGGATGCGTGATGCAAACGGTCGTTTTGTAGGCAGTTCTAAAAAAGCAACAACTCAGCAAAAAAAATTCGCACAGCAAACAGCAAAGACGACCAGAAGCATGAAAGGCATGATTACTGGTTTAATCGCTATGGCTGGCGGATTAACACTTGCCCATAAATTCAAATCTATAAATGAAGATTTTACTAGAATGGACTCTATGCTGATTACTGCCACAGGATCAGTAGACGCGGCCGCATCTAAATTTAAAGAATTACAAGAATTTGCCGCTACAACTCCATTTGCATTAGCTCAGTCTGTTGAAGGCTTTGTAATGCTTAAAAACCTTGGTTTAGATCCAACAATGGAATCTATGACCGCTTTTGGTAATTTTGCTTCTGCTATGGGTCGTGATCTCAATAGTATGATCAGAGCTACTGCCGCGGCATCCACTATGGAATTTGAAGCTTTAAAAACCTTTGGTATAAAAACTATCCAAGAAGCAGAACACGTTCAATTCATTTTTCAGGGTGTAACCACAAGAGTTGAAAAAAATGCCAAAGATATAGTTAGTTTTCTACAAAGTATTGGTAGGGAGAAGTTTGGCGATGCAATGGAACAACAAGCCGCAGTATTTGTTGGTGCATCCAGTAATTTATCAGACGCCTTTGATACATTATTTATTGAAGCAGGGAGAGGCGGTGCTTTGGATTCGATGACTGAATCTTTCCGTAGTTTAGCAGATAGTTTATCAAATCCTGAATCTATTGCTGGAGCGCAAGCTATAGCTGATATGATGGCGGCAATAGTTGGAGCGGCCGCTGGAGGTTTTGAAAATTTGCTTGAATTTATGGGCAAATTAGAAAATATGGCTGGATTAAAAATTGGTGGCGATGGAGAAGGATTAGAAATAATACAAAGGGGAACGGTTGAAGGTTTACAGGTAACAAGCAATTTAATAGCAGAAACCCAAGGAAATATTGCAAGATTAGAAACTAATATAGATAGCAATATACAGCTTTGGTTAAAATTTACCCAAGAAGTAGATAAAGCTTCAGAGGGAACTGGCGGTTTTTTACATACATTAAATACAATATTTAATCCTTTTAATTCTTTTTCTAACCAAGCAGATGAAGCAAAAAATCAAGTTGCAAGTTTAACTGAAAGACTTGAAGAGCAAAAAGAAAGATTGGTTGAGTTACAACAACAATATGAAATTGATACAGGAACTACTTTTACTTCTATAGGTGATACACCGTTAGAAGGATCTCAAAGTGCTGGGGCTGATCCTTTAACTGGTGAAGTTCCCCAAATGTCTTTGGCAGGAGATCAATCAGGCGGATTCTTTGAAGATGCTATAACACCTGAACAATTGAAATTACAACAAGATCAAGAAGCAATAGAAAAACGTAAAGCTTTATTGACTGAATTTGAAGAATGGAAACAAAGCTTAATTCCAACTGAATTGGAGAATATGCAAGAACAACACTTAATGGTTGAAGAAGCTAAGCAATCTCATGCTGATAGATTGTTAGAAATTGAAGCGCAGAAAAAACAAGGAGTTGAAGATTTAGCATTAGAAGAAGTAAATACTGTTAATAGTATTCAAAGCAAAGGAATGCAAGCTGGTATGAATATGCTTGTAAATGCGGCTAAGAAAAAATTAGGGGATAGTAAAGCGGCGGCAATGGCAGGAGTAGCAATAGGCGCGGCAGGTGCATATGCTCAAATTATGATTGAAGGTTTTATGGGTTCTCAAGCAATAAGAGCTGGACACCAATTACAGGCATCATTAATACCCGATCCGTCAGGAGCGACACAAGCGGCAATTTTAGCTAAAGGTGAAACATTAGCAACTGCAAATATGGCTAAAAGTAAAACCATAGCGGCCGCGGCGGCGGCAGTAAAACTAGGAACTGGTGCGGCTAGTGTAGCATTAGGAGGCGGAGGCGGTGGAGGCGGAGGCGGTGGAAGTTCTGCTAATCCAATAAGTGCTTCTGATGTTGCGTCAAATATGGGAAGTGGTGATTCTGTTGACAATGATTTTGTAGACGAAAGAAAAGAAACAGTTATAAACGTGACAGTAAATGATTCTATTGATCCTGCTGGAGCAAGGCGTATTATAGAAGCACTCAACGAAGCAACTGAAGATGGTTTAGAAATTAACGCATTGGTGGCATAAATGGCGTATGTAGTTGTAAATAATGAAGCAGAAGGTAGAGTTCCTAACATAGCTGTTGGATCAGAACAATCTGGTTTTGAATTCAGCAAAGCTATTGACGGAAATCCATCTACTGGCTTTAAAAATGGATCTGGTACACAACCAAAAGTAATTATACCTTTGACTGGTATAACATTTGATACGATAGCGGCTTATGCATCAAGAGAATCTTCTTTTACTTTTTCAGTGAAATATACAACCACATCAAACGTAACTGATCCAAATGATGCAAGTTGGGTTAATTTTGTTGCAGATAAAGCAGGATCTAATGTTGGTAGTGGTAATGCTCTATCATTCAATACGATATCAGGCTCTAACGCTAAAATGATGATTACAAACACTCCTCTAATCAATGTGAGAGGTATTTTATTAACGTTTTCATCAATGGACACCACTTTAGATATTTTGCAATATTTTGTTATTGGCGATTCATATAAAATTCCTATATCAGCACCTTTTAATCCTCCTACTTTTGGTGTTGTAGAAACAATTAATAAAATGAATAATAAAGGCGCACCATTAATACAAGATGTGAAACCAATACCATCTAAGATTAGATTGAATTTAAGAAATCAAAGTGAAAGTGATATGGCAACACATATTACTAATTTAAAAGGTATACAAAATAATCCTTTTTTCCTAACCGCTGGCTCTGATTTATTAGTCCATAATAATCAATCTGATGCTGCTTATTTTTGTATTGTAGATAAAGGTTTAAGTCAGCCAAGATATACAAATCCAACAACAATGTCATGGTCATTTAATTTACTTGGCTATCAATAATGAGCAAACCAATTACACCATATCATTATTATGATTTACTTTTTGCTTGGTACGATGGCGCTGACCCATATGGAAATGAACAAGGAGCATTACCAGCACAAGGTGAATCTATAAGTAAATGGTACGATAAAGGACAAAACAGATTACATTTTACCGCTACAAGTGGAAACGAACCGACATATGACTTAGCAAATAAAAGAATGCTATTTGACGGTTCTCAACATATGACTGTTTCTGGTATAGATAACTTTCCTTCTAAGTCAACTTTTAATGGTACCGCATATATATTTATAGTTGGTGCTTTAGATTATGTAGCTGACTCTCAAACTGATGTTTTAATATCTGGTAAATCCACTGACGGTACTGGCGATTGGACATTTGCTACAGAATATTTTGATTCTGATGATAGTACATTGAGGGTATTTCCAAGTTTAAAATACAAAAAAGCATCTGATAATAGTAATGTAACAGTAGCGGCTGGCGATACTAATGGGGATGGTGTTCCAGATAATCCAGCGGCAGAAGATGTTGGTGATAATGTTGATGCAATTTTTGAAACATTTTTTGGTGATTATACTGGTGCTTTTACAACAGCAAACAATGGAACTATAGGAGTAAATGCTACAGATGCTGGAAATTGGTATAACGATATAGTTTTACAATTAATGAAGAATAATCAAGGTTCAGTACAAGAAACTAAAGGCCATATATATGAAGTATTAATTCTAACAACTGCATTAAATCAGGTTAATCGGAACGCTTTACAAGGTTATTTTAAACACAAATATGGTTTAGGAGATCACGTTTTAAAAGCAGGGGTTGATCAAGCTAATGAGGCAAGGCCATTTCATCCTTTTTTGAGCAACCAACCTCAAACTAATGATTCTGTAATAAGTGTTGTTGATACAGGTGCTACATCCAATATACCTGATTTATATACAGGGATGCACAAAAGAAATCCTAGGAAGCCATTAACATTTGTAAGATTAACATTAGATGAAAATACTTTAAATTCTTCAGATGGTTTTGAAGCAAGAGGCGGTAAAAAACTTTATTATTTCAGTGAAGAAGCAAATTCGCCTTTAACAAGATATGTGCAAAAATCATATCCTAATTTAATTAGTGTAAGCCCAGCTCCAGTTGAAATAGTTCCTACTAAAGGCGTTTCATTACGCGGTACTATAACTATCAAATTAAGAGATTTTGTTGATGCTGGCGAAACTTCTTCATATTTTTCTAAATTTTTAGCTCAAAATCCTTTTTACTTTGGAAGAAGAATAGAAATATTTGAATCTTTCACTGGTGGATTATATTCATACATGGGAGAAACACTAAATTTCATTGATGGAAGAAAAGAATATCAAATAGATAGTATACATTTGAACCAAGGGGTTTTAACTATCAAGGCTAAAGATCCTTTAACTCTTGGTGATAGTTTAAAATCTAAAGTTCCTAAACCTTCAAGGTTCAGTTTGAATGCGGATATTACAAATACAGAAACTGGAAATTTAAGCGTTAGATTAGATGGTACAACTTTAACAGAAAGTCCAACAAACACCTATACAGATTCTAATTTTGCATTATTTGAAGAAACTTTTGGCGCACATGATGCTGAAGGTTTTATGCGAATTAACGAAGAAATAATAAAATATAAAGTTATAAAAACAGGATCAATAGGTTCAAGTCCAAATTGTCAATTAAATATATTAACTAGGCCAGAATGGGGTACTAAAGTAGATGAGCATAGTGCCGATGATACTATACAGCAATGCGTAGTTTTTGGTGATTATACAACTACAAGCAGTGGTAAATTTATTGATGAGGTTGCTTATGAGTTGCTAGTTAATCAGGCTGGAGTATCACCCAATGCCATCGAAACAGGCGTTAGTAAAATATATAGCTGGACTGACGAAAGAGAAACATGGGTAAATACTTTTAAAATAAACGCAATATTAAGCGAACCTAAAGAGGTAAATAAAACATTAGCTCAATTTGCTAATAATACTGGTGTTAATTTCTTTTGGGATGATAACGCTGGCAAAATTAGAATGAAGGCAGAAACTCCTTTATTAGATACATCGTCAATAGTAACTGTTACTGATGATCATATATTACTAAATTCTTTTAATTTAATTAACAGCGAAAAGGATAGAGTTTCAAGAGTTTATTATTATTACGGAATAAAAGATAGTACAGCGGATAGGGACAAACCTAAGAATTTCAAAAACTTATATGTAACTATAGATTCTGACTCTGAAGGTGAAGCTCAATATGGAATTGAATCTAATAAAGTTATATATGGATGGGGAATAAGAGATACATCAACAGCAACAACTATGGGTCAAAGATTATTATCTAGGTATAAAAACACACCTATCACCTGTACTTTTGAAGTAGATAAATCAGTAGACGATATTAGAACTGGTGACCACTTTTTTTTAAATACAAGACATATATTAAATTCTGACGGTACTATAAGACCTCAAACAGAAATGCAGTGTGTTTCATTAACCTATGATTCTAAAAAACAAATAAATAAAATTAAGGCTATAAGTTTTAATTTTAGTGGTGCAAATTTAGGAAAAATAACCGCGAATATAGATACTGTAAATGCCGCTGGTTCAGGTTACAGCGCAGGAGATACATTAACACAAGCCAGTGTAACTCCTACTGGCGGTACTGGAATGACTGTCACAGTTAATACTGTGTCTGGTGGTGCAGTTGCTACTTATACTGTTACAGATTATGGTCAAAATTATAATGTTGGTGATGTAGTAACATTTAACGGTGGTAATAGTGATTTCAAATTAAATATAAATAGAGGATCATTTGCGAGAGAAGGCACTGGATTAGGAAATACTGCATCTCCGTATACTGGAAATAGATTAATAAATTCATATATTTCATGTGACTCCGTAATACCATCTGCTAATGGAGGTGCTGAAAGCAGACAATTTATAGAAGTTGTTTTATCTGATGCTGGTTCTGGTTATGCTACAGGAACTCATGCTTTTACTGGAACAGAAATAACAGGTAACTCTACTGGTACTGGTTTAGCTTTAAGTGTAGTTGTTAATGGAAGCGGAAACGTAACCGCTATAACTGTAACAAATAATCCAGTTACAGGAAGCGAACCAACAGAGGCATCTCCAAAAGGTTATACATATGGGGAAATTTTAACCCTGAACGGTCATAGCGGGAATAATGCTAGATTTATAATTCAACCATCAGCTAAAATGTCAACTGGCGGTGAGCCTTATATGGTAGTTTAATATGACAGTATACAGAAGAATAAGTGATACAGAGGTTCAAATAGATGCACCTTTGACTCAGCAATTATTTAAGGCTTTGAGAGATAATGTTTTAGCATACATTGAAGGAGATGCCAGTTTAAGTAATACACCTACTGGTGAAGGTATTAGGTATACTGCTTTCCAAAGCCAAACAGAACCACAGGCTGGTAATGTTGTTGCCGCTCAAGTTGTTGGACATTTTTCAGCGGATGATTCTTCTGGTATTGCTATATATATAAGAAGGGCTGGAACATTTAGAGTAAGATTGGAAATGACTCAAGAAAGATCGACTGATATTGGATCAAAAGATGGTAATGTCAATGAAGCAAAAACAACTGGTTTAGTTAGATTAAACAGAGGTGGAGTTTTTTCTAATATTGGAAGCACAATTACAGCATCTAGTCATTCAATTAGCGGCATGAAAGTTATGGATGAATTCGATTACGTTTTTGAAAAAGATGATGTGGCTTTTGTTAAAATAGACGAAACAGATACTAATGCAGAGGCTACTGCTGTTTTAACTATTTCTGTAGCTGATACAAATGCAATTTATGGATGTGACGCTATAGGAAAAATAACCTAATGAGTACATACAGAGAAATACCAGATGCAGAAATTGCTGTTGGTCAACCTATAGATCAGGCGTTAATTCAGACTTTGAAAGAAAATATTGATGCACAATTTGATGGCGAAGTAACATCACCGCAAATTTCACCATTAGCGCTTGCAAGGTCTGCTCCTGTTGCAGGAGGTAGAATGATTTATCAATTAACAAGATTGCATGAATCCGATAATACTACTCTTATGAGAATATTTTTTAGAGTTGCAGGTACTTATAGGGTTAGGCTTGAATCCCATAATTTAGATAGTTTTAGTTCAGATTCTGAGGATGGCGCGGCATTAACAAATGATGCTGGTAGGAGTAATGATTATAGTGGAAGGCTGGATAAAATTGCGGCATCTGATGGTTCATCAACTCGCATAGGAACTTTAACTAACAATGTATCTCCAGGTAATAGTAATAGTTCTAATACTCATGCAGAAATAGATGTGGATCATACTTTTGCGGTTGGAGATGAATTACAAGTTGATATAGATGTTGGCGGTGCGGCACCAGTAGGACATACAACAATCAAAATAGCTACTGGTGATTATGACGGATTATTTGGTGTTAATGTTTACGGGAAAATAACATGAGTTATATAGAAATAGATGATTCTGAAATAGCTATTGATGCTCCAATAACTAATAATTTAATTACTAAATTAAGAGATAATTTAGATGCTATTAAGAATGGAGATAGCTCTGCACCCCAAACAACAACGCATGGAAAAACAAGCATAATAAATAGGGATGTTTTAAAAAGATCAACTCCGACAGCAGGGACATATATTATATGGCATTCACAAAGTTCAGCAGATGGCGATGATAGTTCAGTTTTAAGTTGTTATGTTGATACTGCTGGAGAATATAAAATAGAAGTTAATGCAAGGCATGGTCAAACAGAAAATACAGGAGATCAATTACCTTTAAACCATACTGGTACGGTTTCTTTGCGTGTAACAGATCATAGCGATGATACAACTACAGTTTTACAGACAGATACAATTAATAGATTTGAGGCGGCTAATTATTCTATAGACCGTAATTTTGCCACAGCAGATCAAACAATATTTTTAAAAGTAGAAGCTAATGGTGACAGAATGAGAATGGTATTTTCATTAAGTATAGGTGTTGCCGATTCAGATACAATGTACGGAATAGACGTTAGAGGAAATTTAACATGACAGTTGAAACTCATATAGCATCAGATGTTTTTATAGATTTAGACTTTTCAGAGCTTGAATCTATGATAAATAATATAAAATCTGATAATCATAAAATATTTCCTGAAGAAAGAGGGGCATTGAAAGACAATATTTATGAAGATTGTAAATTTCATAATATGGCAGTCAATGCAAAATTTTCTTCTGTTCAGCGTAATAGGTCATTAGGCTCTATGGTTGATCTATGTAGAGAGGCTTTAAAAAAATATCAGCCTGATTGTGGTTTAGAACTCCGTAATAGTCTTTGGTATCAAAAAGATGAATACATGGGTTGGCATACAAACAAATATTCAGAAGGTTTCAGGTATTATTTAATTTGGGCTGAAGAAGAAAATAAATCTTTTTTTGATTATTATGAAGATGGTGAGTTAAAAACAATCACAGCACCTAAAGGCTGGTCAGTTAATTCTTTTTATTGTGGCGGTGTTGGCAATGAATTAGCACATCAAGTAAGATCAGAAACTAACAGACTCTCTCTAGGGTTCAGATTGAGGTAATTATGGCTACAGCAATTAAGCAAAGACGCGGTAATACTTCAGAGCATAATGCATTTACAGGGCTTGAGGCTGAGATTACCGTTAACACAGAAACTAAAACTATTCATGTGCATGATGGTTCTACTGCTGGCGGTATTCCTTTAGCTAAAGCCAGTG
>Ga0187219_1000481_pt1 | contig 19301 bp, 9 predicted proteins | sample 13SPOviralmetaG_FD_130162 | JGI IMG/M metagenome (GOLD analysis project Ga0187219, IMG submission 130162) | Marine viral communities from the oligotrophic San Pedro Time Series (SPOT) site, San Pedro Channel, CA, USA - 13 SPOT_SRF_2010-07-21... | ecosystem: Environmental > Aquatic > Marine >... | reverse complement strand
GTTGGTTCACTAGTAATATAAGTGTCATCAATAGTAAGCTCAGGTGCATACTTTGGAAATAATCCTAATTTAGTAGGTGTTGGTGGAATAAAACTGCCGTCAGTAGATTGAAATTCATATATTTCAAGGATATCATTATCTTGCTGATTAGCATTAAGTATTAAATATCCTTCATCACTAAATGTATAATCAACTTCGTGAGTTAATTGTAGTTGATTTAAGTAAACATACACTGCTTTTTCAGTTAATGCTGTAAGTGTAAATAAATTAGTTAATGCATATGTTTGTATTCTAGCATCTAAAATTTTATATTCTATTCGATTATACGGACCATATGCTAACATATCACTGAAGTAGAAAGGTTGTGACTTTATCTTATCTTTATTAACCTCTTGCAATACTTTATCAACATGCTGCTTAATTGGGCCGTCAAACCCTAATGATTCAGCAGTTTCTAAAAATACTCTTTTAAATTTAGAATATTCATTATTTGCATAGTCTAATGCTTTTACAATATTGAAGTCTTTGCTTGTTAGATGATAAAGTGATAAGTTTAACGGACTTGCATGTTTTACAAACCGTTTACCATACGGATCTGCATCGCCCATATCTCGTAAGTTTGAGTTGCCTGGAAATACTCCTGAAAAGTTTGGAATTTCTTCAACGATACTTCCAACATGATCGTTTACTTCACCTAAAGTAAATTCTCCAATGTTTTCGTTTAGTGGATTTCTTTCTAAGTTAATAGGAAGTTCATAATATCCTTTATTATTTTTAACTGTTGCACTATGTGCTTTGATAGTTACAATGTCATTAACAGATAAATTATTTTTAAATCTAATTAATACACTTTTATCAATTCTATTAATATCATAATCTACGGTGTTTGTTTTTAGAGAATGATTAACAAACACAATAACTTTTAAATCATTTAAATCAGCAGCATTATCAAAAACATCAACACTAAAATCGTTGATTTGTGTTTCAGAAGCTGTGTACTGACGGACTACATATTGTTTACTAGTAGTTGGTTTATTAGACCAACCATTAATGTATTCAAAATCAGTTAAGCCTTTGTACTTTTTAAGAAAAGCAGTACTAGTCGATATAGAAGAAATAACTTCTCCACTTTGTATTGTAAACTCATCAGACATTAAGTCAAAGTTAAAAACAATATCTCCAGTATTTTCAATTGTCTTATATGATAGTGGAAATCCTAGTTCTGAATCTACAACTCCGTCACCTTCTTTATAAGAAAATACCCTTGATCCAATAAATGTACTTGAATCAAAAATTTCTAGATTACTATATTGATCGCCAGTTGACGAACACAAGTCAAATAATGGAGGTTGATTTATTTTTGTTTTTTCTTGTGCAGCCGTCCAAACATTGTTTGAATGATAATGAAACGTTTGACCGCTATACTTTTTACCTTGGGTAACAAACACTGTTTGTAATTGTAAAGGATCAGTGTCGTTAGTTTCAATCAAACTAATTTGTCGTATGTTATTGATTGTAACAAACTTAACTTGATATATTTTACCTGTAACACGAATATCAGTATCAGCAGTAAATAACACTCGCATACCATCTGCTAACGCTATACCATCAACGTTGTATCCCTGCTCTCCTTCAATTGTTGAAAATACATCTTTAGTAAATACGTCAACTAAATCAATATCAGTTTTAGATTGTACACCGTAGTTAAAAAGTTTTAACCCAGCTTCAAATTCGATAATAGGACGCTTTGCTCTACCTTCTTCATTAATATCGATAGGCAGATTGTTTAATTCATAACTTTTAATCAAAACATCTTTATGAAACCATTTATTATATCTACTCCATGCATTTTTGTCTTGACTTGCTCTGTTTATTATTATATAATCTTTATCATTGGCGTATGCACTTGCATTTGCAAACGGTAAATTATCAAACTTGTCACTATCATACGGAATTAGTTTATTTTCACTATATGCTGCTGGTATTACTAAATCACGTTCGTTAATAAGAACAATACTATCGCCAACTCCTTCAACATACCATTGATCCTGTTCATATTTTGCAGGAGTAATATCTCCTTGGAATGATATCTTCATTCCATTTGATAACTGTACGCCGTTTGCACTTAGGTAATCTTTTTTACCTAAGATTTCATTTTCAACATCAAGAAAAGTATTTTCTTCAATATCGTATATTCGAATTATTCCGCTAGTATCAATTTCATTTTTACTAATGTAATATAACTTACCTGGTGCGTTGAGCGGAATAGTAAATTCAATTACACCCTTTTCAATATAAGCAGTAGCAACTTCTTCACCCTCTTCGCCAATTTTTACTATTCCATCAGGGTATAATGTTGATACATTATCATCGTCAGCAAAGCTAACACTGCCGCTACTAGGAAGAATAATAAATTCTCCCATGTCATATTTTGAGTCATTAGCATCGTATAAAGTAGCATCAAATAATCCGTCAGCCCTTAATCCAGCTGTTCCAGCTGTGATAATTGATGCTCCAGGTGTAAATGATCTACTAATCGAAATAGCCATCGGATGTCCGGGTGTATCAATTTCAAATCTATACTTTTGTCCTCTGTAAAGTTTTAGTGACGGATTTCTAGTTAGCCCATCATTAAACACATATGCAATATTATCGCCTTGATCTTCTGTTGTTACTTTGTAAGTACTTACAATATCCTTACTTTGTCCACGGACTGGAATACTTATCGGACCTTCTGGTACCCAATAGTATTCTCTAAAGTTAGTAAATGTGTCCCAATTAATATTTGGGTTCCAGCTATAATACTCAGTTTCATTTAATCTACTTTGATTTGCTGTATTGGCACCAAAGTAGTTAAGTGTTCCGATATAATCATTATAATCCTTATAAAATGTTACATTATCAAGATTATCTTTAATAACTGCTGCGGGCTCTAATTGGTATGATTCTCTATTATTAGATACATCTCCAATATAGTTGTCACCTGCTCGATAAGATTTAGCAGTTTTACGTCCGACATATCCAGATAATTTTTCAGCTTGGCCAGGCTGTATTAATTGATCTATTGTACCTTGTAAAAATTTTCTGTTTGCTTCTGAACGAAAAAACTTTGGTATTAAATCACTAGCTGATCTTTTATCACTTCCGTTGCCGGCTGGTAATGGGCTCTCATTTTGATCATCGTTATACGCCATTAGTAACTGCTGCCTCCGCTGCTAGATGAATTTGAACTAGAAGAATAATTATATCCGCCAGTTGTTGTAGAAGAAACGTTTTCTGTTGTGCTTGTTATTGCAGATCTTTCTACAGTCGAAACACTTGTAATAACATCACCACTAGCTTGTAGCTCTGATGCTGTTAATTCGTCAATGATTTCAACGTCTGATACACTTGCATCGCTAATAAAAATTTCATCTATTTCTGATTTTATTTCAAACAAACTACCAAATGTTTGAGTACCTTGTCTTGGAACAATAATAACACTAACTAGTGCCGGACTTAATGAATTCATAATATATGCACTAAGTTCTTGGAAGTAAAATGTTTCGCCAAAATCCCAATTTTCAATTTCAAAAAACTTATTAACTGTATCAATAATTTCAGTTTTAAGTTCATTTTCGTTTACAACAATATCTTTATTTTTTACTATCTTAAATTTCACTTGTAAATCTTGCTTTGCTTTAGAACCAAAAAGTATTTTGTACTTAACCGGATGAAATACTAATTCGTCACTAATTGATTTTATTTCATTAAGTTGCTTGCCATATGCTCTAGTTAATTGATCGTTACTAGGTGGTAACGGAAATATTTTTGTTGTTCCATTAAGATATTGTCTTATTTGAGTGTCATAGTTTTTAGTTAAAACAAATGTATCTATGATATTGCTTGCACTTGGGTCAATTCTATAGTTACTATCAGCAACATGAATATACTGGAATTTTAAACCAGAACGCCCAGTAAATGCTTTATAATTTGAGGACAAAGAAGTTGTGCCAGTTACTGTGTTTAATTGCTTAAACACCTGTTCTTCTTGTAAGTAAAATATTTGTCCATTAGTATAAAGACTAGGGGAACCAATAGCAGCCTCATTAGTCTTAAATAAAATTTCGTCATTATCGTTAGCAAAAAATTTATAATCTTCAACGCCGTCAGTAGTTGTATACTTCTTTTGGAATACTGTTTTCTTTTCTACACCTAAAAATACATTGTTTGGATCAACTATAGTATTGAATAAATCTAAATCATCAGCTGTGCCGTCATCGTCTAGATCAAAAAATTGTACTTGTATTTTTGTTGTGTCTACATATCCTTCAGAATCTCTATATGCATCGCCAATAGCCCAGTCATAATTTTTAGTATATCCTACTGTAAAACCTGGCTTATTATTAATGCTTAATACCTGTATTTTATCTCTTAGAATTTTGCCTGTTTTTGGATCATAAATTTTATCAACATTGTCAAATAAGAATCTTACATCATTTGCACTTTCAAAAATATATCGTTGATTACGATTAGTTATTGTGTATTTCTCACCGTCAGTTTTAAAATACAATAACCAACTAGAATCAAGATTTGCTCCTGTTGCATCGCCAGTTTTGCCTAGTGCAAATTCTGTTATTGTATTAATATTTTCAGCAAGTATAATTTTCCATTCTCTATCTTCAGTTACATATCTTAATGCAAAATCTTTATAAGCAAAAGTTTGGTCAATAATTTGAATTTTTAAATCATTAGAAAGAGTTTTAGAAATTTTTGGAACTATTTCTTCAATAATACTTCCATCATTAATAATATCATAAAGGACAATGTCACCAACATTTTCTGTAACAGCACTTCCATCGTTTGCAACACTAACTACTTGGGTCCATTTATACAATGAAGAATTTTGTTCTGTTGCATTAGTTGTTAGTTTTCCATTAGGTAAAAAATATTGTTGATTAGATAAACTATCTAACGGAGCTTTAAATTTAATCATAGTTCCAGTTTCAATGAATCTAAAATTATTACTTGTAAAACTACCTACTTTAAATACTGATGTTGAATCCTGTGATGCTGTAAATATGCCTGTATTCCTATTTGTAGATTGGTCGTAACTTTTCCAAACACCTTGTAAATCAATTGTTGATAATCTAGGATATTTGCTAAAATAAAAATTCCTTAAATTAGCTGACTGTATTATACGTTCTATAGTATTGTAGATTATACCTTCAATATCACTCTGTGTATTAAAAGTAAAATCAGTTTTAGTATCAAATAGTTCACTGTAAAGAGCACCATCGTCAGCAAAGACATTTACACTAGAATATTTTCCACTAGGATCTTTTAAATCAAAAAATCTACTAATACCACTTGAAATTCTATTAGTACTTTTTGTTTTAATAATATCTTGACTTACTGCTAACGGTCCAACATTATAGTCTTCGCCTGTAATTAACCTATTTTGTGTATAATATGTTGCTGGAGCATTTTGTCTGATACTATCATCAGACTCTGATGTTGTAGCATTTGACACTGTATAGTTTAATCTTAATCCTAAAGTTAATGTTTCTAAATTTCCACTACGACCTTGATATGGTATTGAAATATTTACATTTCCAATTGCGTTTGGCGTAATAACTAAATTTGCATTAGCACTAGTTCTATAATAAACTTTAAAATTACCTGTTGGTAAGTTGCCAAAAACCCCATCACTAAACACTAAGTTAATTCTATCACCTACTCTAGTAACAACTGAAAATATATTTCTGATACCTTGAAACAAGCTATTATAGATAATGTTATTGCCTTCAATATTAGAAAGTTTAGTCCAATTTGCTGATTCAAATCCATTATCATCTACATTGTAAAGCCATATGTCATCGTTGTTAATATTTTCTGCATCTACTGCAATAATTTGATTAGGAACAGGATTAGTTACAGTAAACGGTCCTGAATCTAGTCTCCCCTGACGGAAATGCATAAAGAATCCAGTGTTATTACTGCCTGCGCCCTGTCCGTCATCTCTAAACAAAAATGCTGGGCTTGTGCCTGCAATAGGAGGTTCTTCAATAAGTGAGTCGCCGTCTATGTCAGTACTTACTATTTCAAAGCGTGTGTTTATACCTTCTATATTTTTAGAAAATGGAAAAATTGCAGCATCTGTATTTGTAGCATTGAGTCGATATTTTTGTGTTTGTACACCATCAATATTTTGTTGTTTTAATGGATTACCGATTGAGTTTTGTACAGGTAGTGCTGAATTAAGTATTTTAATAAACTGCTCAAAATAACTTGTGTTAGTTTGATCATTCCATTTAATTACTCTTCCAGATAATTTTGCACCTGAACTATCAGTAAGATTTTCTGTTGTTTTAACCGAAGCAATTTTTAATAACCCGTTTGCTGCTTGGTTTCTGCGAGGATTATAAGACAGCATACGTGCTAGACGTAATATGCTTTCTCTACGTTCTGCTGTTTCAAGAAAATTTTCTCTTGCATTTAAATCAACACGGAATGATAAATTTTGCCCAAGGAAAGCAATCATATCAATTAACGCAAGATATTCACTCGATTCAATATAATCGTTAAAATCTTCAGGATAGTTTTGGCGCAGGTAATTAATCATTGTCCTACGCAGGTTATCAAAATCGTAGCTTTGGAAATCAGCGTTCCTAAAACTTTGGTAAATTCTCTTCCAGTCCTCAGCTATTAAAAGCCTTGACTGCCTATCAGATGTCGACATGTGCAGTTTCCTTGTGTACAATGATATTTATCTGAAAAGAAAAAGTGCGTATTTAATTTATAGTAAGCCGTTTTTCTGATCAAACTTAAATTTAAGTTGTTCAGAAATGTCATACGGTAAGTATGTAACGGAGCATTCTACTTGTATACCCTGTTCATATGTATCAACTACAACATCGTCTACAGAAAGACGTTGATCAAAATTTATTATTGACGTAACATTATCAACAATTGCTTCTTGTATAGAAGGCGTAAATGGTTCAAATAATATATCCCAAATAATACATCCAAACGTTGGATCACTTAACTTTTCACCTTGCCTAATATGGAAATGATTTATAAGATCTTGTTTAATTAATTCAAAATCATACAATGTAAAACTAGTATTTGCAGAATTTACTGTACTAAATCCTCTATAGGTTCTTCCGGATCTAGCAGCTCTAGCTTTACTAGATACTGTTATACGTTTATATAGATTTTTTTCTAACTCACTCATAGTTATATTTACCTATTGTGCATTTCCAGGAGTGCCGTCAGCATTTTGCGGACCTGTAGACTGTGTTGGATCTACTTGTGTTGCACTTTCATCTGGTGTTGTTTCGCCTGCTGCTTCGTCTGCTTTAATTGGAGTAGTAGTTTCGTTATAATTTGACGGTCCTTTTGGTATTGTGCCATTTCGAGGAAAGGTAAATGATCCGCCTTCAGATGTATGTGCGCTAAAGTGCATAGCATCGTCTAAACTTCTCCATGCGCCTCCCCAACCTAAGCCGTGCTTGTTTGCAATTTCTTTTGTGTTTGCTGGCATATCAGTGATAGGTGCATTACCCGGACGTGGTTTAAAGAATCCATTTGGTCCATTGTTCACTACAGGATTAGGCCAGTTAATATCAATTGCTGCGCCTGATGCGTGACAGCTCCAGCTTCTACTTCCAACAGCTTTTCTGTATGAATATCCACCCAATCTTTCAATTGTATAAACTTGTTCAAATTCGTCTAAGAAGTTTTGGAAATTAGTAGCAAATACTTCTGCAACTTGTGTACTTAATCCTGCTTTCCTAGCATAAATCGTAACTAATTTTCCTTCAGCACCATCTGAGTCAAAGGTTGCATCACTTCTTTCAGCAGCATTAGGTGATGAATTTACAGCGCCGTCGCCAGTTCCTCCGTCAAAGTCTGAAACGCTGCCGCCGGATCCTGCTACAGTTGATGAACTAGTGTTAACTGCTTTATTTTTATTGAAAATATCAGGTGATATTATTCTATCTGCAGGAATTAGCGTACCTGGCATTTCTCTATCTGTTTCTTCTTTTTTAAATGCTAAAGGATTCATATTTTCATGTTGTGGCCAAGGTTCGTGTTGCGGAGCCCTTGTTAAAATACTTTCGTAAGGAACAGGTTGCTGTGCACCTGGAAACATGTAAGGCAGTGTAACTGTAGTTAATGGTTCTATAGGAGCTGCATCAGTTGGATCTGTAGCTGCTGTAGCAGATAATGCTGTAAGTGCAACTATTGGATCACCTCCTTCGGCTGCTGCTGAACTATTTCCACTGTTCCAATGTACTTCTCCTGCATCACCTGTTATAATGCCAGAGGCTTGAATATTAACATTTGATCCTGAATTATGAAAAGAACTTTGTCCAGAAATAACATGATGGGAAGCTGCTGCTTCATGGTGAATATCTTCTGCTGATATTACCACATATTCATCTGTAGATTCGTGTCTAATATTTGCTTCAGAAATTAAATGAACTTCTCCGGTTATTTTTTCATGTCTCCAACCTTCAATAATTCCTTCCATATTTCCTTTAATATAAAATCTACAGTCGCCGCCTTCATCGCCGCCTGCACCACCGAATGTATTGAGATTAAATCCTGCTGCTTTTATAAAATGTACGCCAGCAGCTAAATCGTGAATATTACTTGCACTTTCTCTATAAAAACTAGCACCACTTTTTTGATGCATTGATCTATCTGACTTCAAATAATAGTCAGCATTTGTATGAACATTAATAACATTTTTAACTGTTAATTTATAATCAAGGTTAACAACATTATCAGACGATCCTACAACTGTAGACTTAAAATCTCCGCCTACATGCATTTTAGTATCAAATTCACTTTCAAGATGAATTCTGCCACTTTCCTTTGAATCAAAAAGTTTTTGTCCATCACTCCATCTTGCTGTGGCACTTAAATTAATATTTCGACCAGCTTCAATATTGAAATCTCTTTCTGCTGTAAAATTGATATCTGTATCACTCATAACACTTATGCTGTCTTGTGCATGTATATCAATTTTGCCGTCTGAAGTTAATTCTATCCAAGCAGTTCCTCTAGAATTAGATATGTAAATTAAATCTTCAGAATTATGTAAAAGAATTTGGTGTCCTGTACGTGTTCTAAAACGCATTAATTCGTTATGCGGTATAGTTTCGTCGCCACCGGTTTCTTGATTTAATCTATTAAGATATATCGGCGGGCCGTCTTCTGCATGGGTTTTACGAACAAATTTGTCGTTGCCATCATCCATTACAAAACTACTTCCTCCAAGTCGACTATAAGGAACATTAGCTTTTTTTCCTATTGAGCCTATGTCTACTCTTGGAGCATTTTGACGTTTATCTAAAGGTCCAGGAGTATTAACACCAAATACTGCACTAGGAATTTCTCGTCTTGCACTAGTTGTTGTAGTTCCTCTTGCTTCGTCAGATAATAAACCTTGTACTTCTAGTATGCTTGTAAAATCTTTGTTGTATGGCTTATTAAAAAGAGTCGGATCAATTAAAGTTCCATCTTCAATTTTTTTATTGTATTCGCCTACTGGAAGTTTTGAGCCTTTTAGGTTAGCTGGTGTAACATCTGTAGTGCGCTCAGTTGCTGCCCTACCATCCGGAACCATAAAGTTCATATAATCGTCTTGAATGCAACCTATCCAATATCCAAAGTTTGGATTTCCTTCAGCAAATATTACTAGTACACGCGACCCTACATCGGGTGGCACCATCCACATACCGTAACTTTTTTGTGTATATTCATATCCGTCATTTTCTTGTAATCCTGCTGTAGGTGTTACACCATAAAACGGTGACAAATATTTTACATTTAAAAGTTGTCCGCTGCGTTCTGGAGAACCGCCAGATCCTGTATATCGTATAATTTCAACTTCTAAACCTCCCATATATTTTGTATCAAGGTGGTTTACAACAACAGCTTCGTACGGGCCGCTACTAAAGTTGCCGCCGGGTATTTCGCCTGTTGTTCTAGTATATTCTCCTGTAGCCATTAGGTTGGGCCTCCTCGGAATAAGTTAATTTGTTTTTGTGCTGCTTCGTATTCAGCTTGAGAAACTTTTCTACCGTTAACTTCGTATTCTCGACTAGTATTTGTTGTTGACGAAAACAATTTGTCGCCAACATCAGTAACTGATTCACTAAGAGACGTAACGGCTGTTGTTGCTGCACTAGCAAGTGCAGGATCAACTTGTCCAACGCCGTATCCTACAGACACTCGTTGCGTAGTTACTGGTTCTGGACATGGAGCAGTTGTACTTAAAAGCGTATCTAGAGCAGGCGGTGTGTTTCCAAGTATTGCTAGTGCAGCGTCTTGTTCCGCTGTTGTAGGTACTGATGTAGTGTCAGCAAAGTCGTCTGATGTCTGAGGTGCTGCAGGGGCAGCAGATGAACCGTCATCCGAAGTTGATATTTGATCTCTGCCACGGGGATCAGTTAAATCAGGGTCAGTTCCTTGTGGAACAACTCCGGTATTAGTTCCTGCAACATTTGATTCACCAATACTAGTTTCAGTATGCGGATTAGCTGCTGCTGCATCTGTGCCATTTTGTAATATATCTTTTACCATTTTTCCTGTTCTAAAATCATAACGATCATCTAAAGGGTCAATTGGCTGATATAGAAAAACAGTAGAAGCAGGAGGTAATACATCTGGTGGTATTGGCTGTGAATTAGGTCTTCCTGTGCCCGGAACATTACCTACGCCAGTACCTGCTGCTTGTCTTGCAATCTGTGTTCTAGGTGATTGTCCAAGTTCTGGCAATGCTCCATTTTGACCAGTTGTTCCAGTATCAACTGTTGTTACATTTCCGGTGCCGCCTGCTTTTATATCTTCTAATGATTGATAAACTGAATCAGCATCGTGATTAGCTTTGTTTAATCCGTCTCCTGCATAATAGCTTTGCCCTTTGAAAATTGTTCTGCCGCGCCTCTGTACATCATAAGGAACTGGAAAACTTGCAAATTCTTTAGAAAGTTCTAACATAAACGCAGGAGTGTCAATACTTCCACTGATCCACTGATCTAATTTACGTTGTTTTTTTAATTTTGCAATAATTAATGCATCTTGAATATCTGGTGTAAATCGTACTGCAAGAGGATTACAGCCAAGATATTGAATGCAATCTGAAAGAGCTGTTTGTATAAATTGGTATCTTCCACATGCACTAGATCTAAAACCGTTTGCTACTCGTTGTCTTTGAAATTGCTGTACTTCAGAAAGAGTCATTTGTACTAAACCTGGTTCTGAACTACTAGGCCAAAGGCTAGTATAAGGATCAGCACCTTGTGTTGCTTCTCCTTTAGCAATTAAATTAAGTAATGCCTTTTCTTGATCTGTAATACTTACTGACATACTATTGTGGTCCGCCTGTTTTCAAATATGATTCACTATATTGATTTTGAGCCGATGTTGGAGATGATTTCGAAGTCGACTCACTGTAATTATTCACTCTAGGTGCAACAGGGAATACGGATTGGTTTGGTGTATAAGAAAAATCACCTACTCTTACTACTGGAGCTGAAATAGGTCCACTACCTCCAAATGCTTCTAGCGCCATAGCTTGTTGATTTGTTGCTATCGAACTTAGATTCTGTACTGCGGCAACTGCACTAGTAGTAGCGCACGGTTCTGTTACACCAGCTGTACTATTAACAGCATTCGATGCACTTCCCGAGCCGCTGGCTCCGCCTGCTGTGCCCGGCGTAGTGTCTTTTGTTTTTGCAATATCTGCATTACTATCTGGTTGAATAGGATTACTTGACCCAGTTGCAGGATCGTCTTGTCCTCTGCGGCGTATTAACTTAATTAGTTGAGTAAATTGGCCGCCGCTGAAACTATTTGTTACTGCCCAAATACTGTACAATCCACTAAAATGCGGCACTGTACTTGGAAATTCCATAGTAGCACCGTTTTGTTGATAATCAAATGGAGTTTTAAAGTTAACTACACAAAATACTTCATTTTGCAAATAGTTCATTGTTTGCTCTTGTAACACATTTGGATTACCTGTAGCTGTTCCTGTAAAGTTGCCTGTTTGTTGTGGAAGAAAAAACGGATCTCCCCAAATTTTCATTTCAGCAGTAACCATATCTGTTACACTGTTAATAATAGTATTATGGAATTGTTCTGCTATTCTAGTTTTTATATCCGATGTTAGAGAGCCTGCTACATGACGCATTGACGTAGTTTCTTTGATTGTTGCACCAGGTTCTCTAAAGTTTCCGCCGCTGCCCTCAGCTTTACTGCCATGCTCATCATCACCTTGTTGGAATGTTGCCTTATTGCCGCCTTGCAGGGCAACAGATCCAGTATTCTGACCAAAGTTACCAAATGCAGACATAAAGAATGCGTTATTAAATTGTAAATCAAAATCTAATACGTCTTCATTTTTTCCAGTGTATATATAATTGTATTCTTTTGCTGCCTGTTTTTTAAGACCTTCTGTATTTTTAGGTCTTGAACTAGGTCCCATAAATTTTGCTTCGTCTACATAATATGGTAGGATACTATAAACAAAGATTTTAGGTGTTTTTCCTGTTTGTCCAGATGCTGCTGCATTTTTATCTAAAAATACTTGCGTATCAATTTTAAACCATTTACGTACACCATTTTTAGATTCTTCAGTTGCTCGTTCCTTTGCCCAGCTACTTCTAAGTATAAGTGTTTGTAAGATGTCTGTTATTTTTTCGCCTTGCTCAAAAGAATGTGTGCGGCCTTTTTCTGATACAGCAGTTTCATTATTACTAATATCTACAATATCTCCAAATTCGTCATATGCTGCTTCTTGTTCTGCTTGAGGTTGCTCTCCGCCTTCTGAAGTGTTTTCAACTAATGGACTTAATCCAATGTCGTTAGTATTTTGATCAGAGGAAACAAACGATTTTAAAATTGTAAACAAATTGCTAGGCGCTGCAACAGCATTGTCATCAATTCCGGCTTGTTTTCGCTGTGTGCTTTCGTCAGTTTGTGCAGACGCTAATCCCTTTTCTCTACGCTGTTGTTCATCTGCTTGTACTGTTAATGGTCCAGAGGATGCGCCACCTTGTCCATTAACTAAATTTACAATAGCATCAGGAGTTTTTGGAAATGCAATAATATATCGATCACCTTGCTCTATAGTTTTTGCTTGTTCTAATTCTTGTATTCTTTCGTTATATGTAGCTTGAATACTTTTTTCATCTCCGTTTGCAACTTCATATACAACAGATCCAACTGCATTAATGTTAACTTGTGTTTCTTGTACTTTGTCGTCTAGGCCTGTTTCAGTCATTGGTACTGCTGTAACATTATATACACTGCCTTTTCCTGATACTGAGAAATCAACTTTAGTTATTAAAATTGGAATGTAGATAGGAGGTGTTACTAATGTTGCATTTGAACCTTCTTGTGACCAGCCAGCAAATTCAATTTTTAAACAAAAAGGAGCGTCGGTATAATTTGCATATCCTAACTCTGCTGCAATACCAATTATAGCTTCAATAAACTGACCCATACTATATGGTTCTGTAACTTCGAAAGTTAACGAAGTACCAAGTGCAACATTTGTTTTTGGATTAGGAGCAATAACTGCATCTAAGTCTAAATTATCAAGATAATATTCAGCGTTGTCAGTACCTTCTAAAGCTGTTTTGTATCTTTTGTCTAACTGGCCTCCGGCACTTTTTAATATAATTTTTTGGTTAAAGTCTCCATTTCTATAGCTTTGAGGATAATTAAATTCATCTTGATCAAGTATTCCTAAAGTAATAATATAATTGTGACTAGCATAATCTCTTAAAGGATTTGGTATTTTGCTTGCTGAATTTCCTGAATTAGATGCAACACCACTTCCTGATATAGTTGGACCTCCCCAAGGATCTGAAAATCCTAAATCTAAAAAATCTCCAGTAATACCCGAAGTATCTAGTTGTGCATCAGCAAGTTGACGTAGTCTATCAAATTCGCCGCCGACGGCTCCTTGAAGTTCAGCTATACTCCTAGGCACAACAGTTATAACGTTTTCAACTAGTTTTCCAAAATCGCCAAAACTAGACACTATTGAGCCTAATCCTCCAAAACTAAAATTTGATAAGGAAGAAACTTTAGAAGATATAGAATTTATTGTTGACCCAAATTGACTTGTAACTCTACTTAATGTTCCAGTTATATTTTGTAAAGATCCTAGATTTGATGTTAGTTTTCCTAAGTTTGATGAAAGCCCAGAATTAACATCAAATGTTGTTCTATTAGAAATGCCAGATATTACTTGCGAAACTTCTCTAGCTGCCGCTGCTGCATTTCCAACATCACCCGGGCTCGAAACTAAACTATTCAATGCTGCTGGATTAAAAGCTGCGGTAACTGAATTTGATAAGTTAGTTTGTGAAAATGAATTTGCCGAAATTACGTTATCAAAGCTACCAATCGATTGTCTTATTCCAAGTGAGTTAGCAGTTGGAAATGTAGCATTAGATTTTAACGGAATTCCTGTGTTAAAGTTAGATGCTGCTCTAGTTAAAGATTCTACTTGTGCTATAGTATTAGATGCTTTTTCAACACTTCTAACTATTTTAGAAAAATTAAATGCCATTTATGCTCCTAATAGAGACTGTAGTTTACTACCTTGCGGAAGATATATTTTTGTTCCTGCTACAAAATCAAATACAGGGTCTTTTAAAATATCCGGATTTCTTTGCGAAAATACCCACCATAATTCTTTTTTATTATACAAATCGTGCGCTAATAAGTCCGGGCGATTATTATATGCCGAAGTTATTTCATATAAAACATCGTCGCCTGCTACTGGAACAGGTCTAGGAACTAAAATATCTAAATAACCTGCAGAATTAATTGGTGTTCTACCATATGGTCCAAAACCTTTAGCTTTCATTATACAAATCCCTCCGAGCCGCCAATATGAGCGCCAGTAACATAATCATCTAAACTAAATGCTGCTTGAGAACGTCTTGAGTACTGTGGTTCACACTGTACTGTCATTGTAACTGATGCTGGAACAAAATTTTTCTTTGATCCGCTTGCTGATAATGCTGTTGTTTCAATATAATCTACATCAGCAGGTAAATCAGTAGTAAAGTTTGTTATTACTACCGGAATATTATTTAAAACATGTTCACCATAACCATTTAATCTGCAAACAACGGGTGGCTGCCCAACTAACGAACTATTTCCATAAAACATTTTAGTTGCACTACGTAAGAAATGCAAACATGCTAACCAGTATGCTGCATCAGCTTGATTTTCATTTAAAAATTCTCCAACTATTGTATATTGATCAACTTGACTGCTTTCATAAGCATTATAAGGATAATTTGTATGTACTGGTTGTATTTTACTATAATTAGCTGAATGACTCAGTAGCACTGTTGGAGTAAATGGAAATATCATTTTATTACCAGTACCTGCTAATGGAGTTATTGGTCCTGATTTCATAAGCACAGACGGTACACTAATACTAACTCTCCAGTCATCTGGGTCTTTGGATGTAATATTGCTAGAAATTATTGCTTTTGATAATTGTCTAGTCGGCGGTGCAGCGTTATAACCAACTCCTTGTGAAGTATTACCGATCATTCTAATTGCACTGCCTACTTGTCCTACAGTGCCGCCTCCGTTTATTAAATTATCTACTGCGCCAACAGAATTTTTTACTGCTCCTGCTATATTAGATATTGAAGATAGTGTGCCTGTTATGCCGCCACCATATCCAAAACTATCAATACTACTTGAAGCTCGATTTATATTTGATGTAACATTATTAATAGTGCTTGCAACTGATGTAATGTTACTAAATGCACTATTTACAGATGTTGATAAATTGTTAAAGGCGCTGAATATAGACATAGTTTGATTCTCCACTAGTATTTAGTTGACAAAATTAACATAGTATATTATAATAAATATAACAACTGGAGAAATAAATGAGACCCAAAAATTACCTCAATAATAAAGATATACTAAAAGAGATACACAAAAGCAAAAACACATATAACAGTTACGTTGAACGAAGCTACGGCGATTATGATATAATTTTACTAGACGTTGATAAAATTAACATCCGTACTATTGCAGAAGCAAAGCGTAACAAAGCAAAAAAACTTTCAACCGCAGAATATGATAGAAGAAAATCAGCAGGTGAAAAAGTAAAGCAAGCAGAATGCGAACATGATTATAAAAAAATTACAAAAGAAGAATTAATCTTCCGTGTAATGACATTTGATCACATTCCCGAAGAGCCTGGACGCAAAAAGAACCCTAAGACAGTTGCAGATACAAAAGTTAAACTTAATTTTCCACCTTTTAAACATTATAAGTTTAATGAAGACGGCGAATTAGTATGTGTAGGCAAAAGTCATTGGGAAGGTGGAATGGAAAACGGTTGTTTTAACAATAAACACGGAAAAGCAACTGATAATCTTGCAATGATGTGGATTAAATTGTGTGAACGCTATGCTACTCGCGGAAATGTACGTGGATATACCTATAATGACGAAATGCGTGGGCAAGCAATACTGCAATTAGCACAAATTGGACTACAGTTTGACGAATCAAAGTCACAAAATCCATTTGCATACTATACTGCGGCTGTAACTAACAGTTTTGTTCGTGTAATTAACATCGAAAAGCGTAATCAAAACATTAGAGACGATATTTTAGAAATGAATGACTTAAATCCAAGTTATACAAGACAGCATCAAGGTGAATGGGAAGCTTCTGTAAAAAGAAACGAAGATGCAAAAATATCTTCATATTCAAAGAATTAATACTTGACAACTGTATAATTATACTGTATACTTATACATAGTATTATATGGAGGATACTCTTTGTTTAAGAAAGCTGCGGTGTTTACAGACATCCATTTTGGTTTAAAAGGCAATAGTCGTGTTCATAACGAAGATTGCGAAGAATTTATTGATTGGTACATAGAACAAGCACAAGCTGCCGGTTGCGAAACTGGCATCTTCTGTGGAGATTGGCATCACAATAGAAATTCACTTAATCTTACAACTATGGATGCAACAATTCGTAGTATGGAAAAGCTAGGTGCTGCATTTGAGAAGTTTTACTTCTTTGACGGTAATCACGACTTGTATTACAAAGACAAACGTGACGTTAACTCAACTGCATTTGCAAAACACATTCCGGGAATTACATTTGTAGACGAAATTCTTATCGAAGATGACGTTGCACTTGTTCCTTGGCTTGTAGGAGACGAATGGAAGAAGATGAAAGACATTAAAACAAAGTATTTGTTTGGTCATTTTGAACTTCCTAGCTTTTATATGAACGCATTAGTGCGTATGCCCGACCACGGTGACCTAAAGCCTGAACATTTTAAGCATCAAGAGTACGTCTTTAGTGGACATTTTCATAAAAGACAGAAGCAAGGTGCTATACACTACATTGGCAACGCATTTCCGCATAATTATGCTGACGTAGGTGATGATGACCGCGGTATGATGATACTCGATAAAGAAAATAACAAAGAACCAGAATATATTAACTGGCCAAATTGTCCTAAGTATCGAACTGTAACACTAAGCAAGCTATTAGATGATGCTGACACGTTAATTAAACCTAAAATGTACTTGCGAGTTACATTAGACTTACCAATTAGTTATGAGGAAGCTAGTTTTATTAAAGAAACATTCATCACTCAGTATAATTGTCGAGAGATTACTTTAATTCCACAAAAACAACTAGAAGAAATTTCAACAGAACTTGATATTGCACAATTTGAAAGTGTAGATCAAATTGTTAGCAACGAAATTGCAGAACTAGACACTAATAACTATGACAAAAATATGTTATTGCAAATTTATAATGGGTTAGAACACTAATATGATTAAGATTAAAGACTTAACCGTAAAAAACTTTATGAGTGTGGGTAATCAAACCCAAGCCGTCGACTTTGAAGGCGAACAATTGACGCTTGTACTAGGTGAGAACTTAGATCAAGGCGGTGATGATAGCGGATCACGTAATGGTACCGGTAAAACTACTATCATTAACGCTTTGTCGTATGCATTATACGGCACTGCACTTACAAACATCAAACGCAATAACTTGATTAACAAAACTAACTCAAAAGGCATGTTAGTTACGTTGCAATTTGAAAAAGACGGCAATCAATACCGTATTGAACGTGGTAGATCACCAACATTCTTTAGATTTTATATTAATGATCAAGAAAAATTAATAGACGAGTCTCAAGGAGATAGTAGACAAACACAAGATGATGTAAACGATCTGTTAGGTATGAGTCACGACATGTTTAAACACATTGTTGCTCTAAATACCTATACTGAACCTTTCTTAAGTATGCGTGTTAATGATCAACGTGCTATTATCGAACAGTTGTTAGGTATTACTATACTAAGTGAAAAGGCTACTGCTCTTAAAGAACAAACAAAACAAACTCGAGATGCTATTACTGAAGAAACTCTTAAAATTGAAGCAATTCAAACAGCAAATAGTAAAATTGAAAGTACTATTTCTAATTTGCAAAGTACTCAACGTGCTTGGCTTTCTAAAAAGCAACAAGACACAGATAAGTTAGTTAAAGCAATCGACGAACTAGAGCATTTAGATATTGATGCAGAACTAGATGCACACGAAAAGTTATCAAATTGGACTGAGCATAACAATGCTATTTTGGCTCTTAAAAAAGAATTAAGCACATTAGAGCCAGCACTACAACGTGCTGAGAAGTCTGTAGAAAAGGCAACTAAAGACATAACAAATCTTGAAGATGCTACTTGTTATACATGTGGACAAGAACTACACGCAGATAAAAAAGCAGAACTACAAACACGTAAAGAAAAAGAATTAGATGAAGCAATTGACTATCGATCAGAGATTGCTAAAAAAGTAGATGACGTTGTTAAAGGTCTTGATGACATTGGTGATATCAATGGCAGACCTACTACTTACTATGAAACAGCAAAAGAAGCATATGAGCATAGACAAAATGTTGATAGTTTAAAAACTGCTTTACAAAATAAACAAGACGAAGAAGATCCTTATCAAGCACAAATTAACGAGTTAAACACATCAGCAGTACAAACTATAGACTGGACACCTGTTAATGACTTAACTAGTTTCAAAGAACATCAAGAGTTTTTATTAAAACTGTTAACAAACAAAGATAGTTTTATTCGTAAGAAGATTATTGATCAAAACTTAGCATACTTAAACAATAGACTTACATATTACTTAGACAAACTAGGATTACCACATCAAGTTGTATTCCAAAACGATTTAAATGTTGAGATTACACAACTAGGACAAG
>Ga0187219_1000478_pt1 | contig 19321 bp, 16 predicted proteins | sample 13SPOviralmetaG_FD_130162 | JGI IMG/M metagenome (GOLD analysis project Ga0187219, IMG submission 130162) | Marine viral communities from the oligotrophic San Pedro Time Series (SPOT) site, San Pedro Channel, CA, USA - 13 SPOT_SRF_2010-07-21... | ecosystem: Environmental > Aquatic > Marine >... | reverse complement strand
TAATAAATTGACCAACTGTTGGTATAGAACCACCTGGCAATGTTGTGTCTACAGTAATGCTTGTACTTGTTTTACTTTGAACTTCACCTAAAAAAATTGGAGCTGTAGTAGCTACACCAGCTGATAAAGTTGCGGCATATACGTTATCTCCAATATTTAATATAGATCCAATAGCTCCTGCGAACTCAATCAACATAATACCTGCCACTCCACTAACTGCTGTACACACACCTACACCATTTGCTGATCTCATTTGCCAATTAACAGTGCCTGAATTAGTTCTTAAAAAACTAAACCATTCACCTTCTTTTTGCACAAAATAAGTATCAAGCATTGATCCTGGTATACCATCTGTTAGGTCTGTTTGAAGAGATGTACAAGCCCATCGAGCTTCATTTGTGTCCGCTACTGTTGTTGTTGACTCATAAGATAAAGTTTTAAATAACTTAATAGATAAAGTCGGCTCAGGATTAAAAACGCTTTTTATAGAAGATGGTGTAAATGATCCGTAATAAGTGTTTCGTAAAGGATTAGTATTATGTCTCCATAAATTACCTCCTTTAAAGCTGTAAAAAAAACTATTCATTCCTATCATAAAATCAGGAAAAAAAGAATAAAAAGAAGGCCACCCTCCTTGCCCCCCAAACCTTGGTAGTGAAGAAGAATCTTTATTATATGTTAATGTTTTATTTGCCATATGGTTTTATTTTTTAAGTTGGATTACAAGGCCCTGAAGATACAACAACTCCATTTCTAATTCCTAAAGCAGTTGTTCCAGATGGCCCAGGATCTCCTATTATAACGTATTGAAGTGTAGAGGTGTCATTTAAGTATACTGAACCATCAGCTACTGTAAAAACAAAGTTACCTATCTCTGGCAACGCATTAGTTCTCACAGTATAAGGCACACTTGTTCCAGTTGCATTCCTTACAAAATAATAAGTTGTATTTGGAGTAAAACAACCGACTCCTCCTTGAAGGGGTGAGCCTGTAAAAGATGGTAAATCTACAGGGCAATCTACTTCCCAGTTAAATGCAGTACCACAAAGAGGTGCAAATATTTGTAAATTTAAAACTGTTGGGGTTACAGATGTTTTTGGAACAACCATAGTAAATACAGGAGAATCAGGATCTGAAGCATAACCTATAGCATTAGAAGCAACTGTAACATTTTGAGTAGTCCCCTGGTCTACGTATGCTCCAGACACTAAAGAAAAATTTGATGGAGACGTGCCTTGGGTTGGGCAAGATCCAGCACTATTATATGGTGAGTTTGTTAGTAATCCAGCGTTTTGATTACCCACATAAGTAGGTAAACCTGTTCCTTGATTAAATATGCCAGCATAATCCACCTGTACTCCAGCTCCGTCAATTAATGTAACTCCATTATGATTATCTGCTGCGGTTAGTCTATTGTACACAACACTATTCCATGTAGCCGCTATACCATCAGGCACAGAGTTTCCCATAAAACAGCGTATTACCACAGCTCCTGTATCATTTGCTAAATCAATATTAGCATCAAATACTCCGTTTTGATCACTAATAGAAGCAGAAAGTCCTGAACCACAGGGAACTAAACACGCACTACATGGTTGAGCATTAAGTAATATTCCGTTTAACTGTTGTCTAACTATTAAGCCTTGGCCATAATAACCATCAGCAGCTAAAGTGCTTAATGAAGAATCTGTATATAAAGATGTTGCTGACGAAAAATTTACGCCATCGAAACAGTATGTTCCTAATGTTGCCATAGTTTTATTTATTTAAGGGCAAGTTACTAATTCTATTACTAACCCATTTGATTGTACTCTAATATATTTAGTTGGTTCTGACTTATAATATCCTGCTGTTAAAGGCACTGCTTGACTACTGTTACAAACAGAAGATGAATAAACAAAATCATTTAAAGCAGGGAATGTTCCTGATCCAGTATGATAGTATGTTTGAGACAATGGTTGATTACATACGTCTTGCAATGACTGATTTGTACTTGCTGAAAAAGAAACACAATTAAATGAACAATCACAACAAGCTAAATCAGCAGAAGAAGCATCATAACAAAATTGCTGACACGATGTTTTTCTGTAGTCGTATATCAAATATAAATATTGATTATTAACAGGTATAGACAAAGAGCTTAATGTAGACTCATACAAGCCCTCTGACGGATTAACAACACTTCCATTTGGTATGGTTGCAGATGCAGCTAATAAGGCTGCTATATCTGATTGGTTGTTTTGATATAAGGTATTGCTTGATAAGTATTTAAAATTATCATCAGGATAACCCCAGTCATAATCATCAAAATTAATTTTATTAGATCTTATGGTTAAATCTACTCCATCATTTGGAAAAACACCTAAAGATCTTATTCCAACTTGAGCATCATAGGTAGACGCAATTAAATGAGAACTACCAAACTGACACAAGTCACTATCAATTGGACTTACAGTTGTTGTGTTTTCCCAAAAATATTCTGCATGAATATATTTGTCAGCATCCACAGCCGAGTTCATAACAACTTTTACAACAGTTATGTTTACTTGCTCAGGACAGTTGTAGTCTATTGTAAAACTTGAAGAAGAACCAACAGAGTTTACAGTTACAACTGCATTACTTGGAGTGTTTAAAGACTTATTCCAGGTGTAAGATCCTGAACCAGTTAAAGTACTACTTGTAACTGTAGTTCCATTCCATAATACAGAAATTGTAATACTTCCTGAAGTTACACTATATCCAATTGGTACATCTCCAATTACATTTCCAAAATTTACTGTAGAAGAGAAAGCTGTACCAACTTGTAATCCGTTTTTAGTAACAGACGTACCACATGGTATTACCTGCGGAGGTATAGGAACTGGCTTATCATTCATCGCTAACACGTATTCATCCATATAAGGATCAAACGCTCCTAATTTTTGATTATTTAGATTTTCATAAAACTCATCTCTAAAAAAAGATCTCATACCAGACTCGGAGATTACAGTTAAGCTTTCTCCACCGCCTCCTTCCGAAGCGCCTCCTGATAGCATTAAAACAGCCCCTCTTTTTGAATCTGTAAAATAAGTATCAAACCCATGAGTTATAAAACTTTCAGGATTAAAACTAATTCCATACTCTTCAATACGAGCAATTTGAGTTCCTAATATTTGAGGAACTGAAGTAACCACACCGCCACCAGTTGAGTCGGTTAATTGGTTTTTACTTGCTAAAACATATGAAATTTTATCCTCTTGCAAAACTAATATATCTGTTTTACGAGCGTGCATTTTTTGAATAGGCCCATAAGAAGTTTCTAAATCTTTAAAGTTTACTAAACCTAAATTAAATTCATTTAAGTTGTTTGTTCCAGAATTACTACTATAAACACCGCTGTAAGTCATTCCTTCAAACCTATCAGCTTCTTTATAGTCTTGATTAGAAACAGCCAATGTTCTTTCTCCTAACTGAAAACTTTTAGCAGCTAATCTATCTTTAATTTTATAGCTTTCAACACCATTTCCAAATGTGTAAACATCAGAAAAATTTAACTCAACAACTGCATCTTGTGAAGAAGTTTGGTTTTGATCTAAATCTCCTGTTCCTGATAAATGATTATAGTTGGAGTCAATATCATACATTTCACTTGCATCATAATATAAGTCTGGATTTGCGTCTAAAGGCTCTGATTCAAAAATCATCAATGTATTAGCTCTAAATACAACGATGTCAGCAGCTATACTTGATTTTCTGTCAGAAGCAAAAGCCCTGTTTGCCCCAGGAACACCACTATTTATACCAAAATACAATGGAGAAGTATCATCACCAGGAACGTCTTGACAAAAACCAAGTCTTATTCTAAATCTTTCACATGGAAGATTACCAGCAAAGCCATAAATGTTTCCTTGAACAAACGGAGGAAACCCACTGTCAGGTACTGAAACGTTTACATAGCCAGCATCATAAGTAGCAATAACGTCATCAGCACCAAAACCATTTACATTCCCTGGCGAAGCCAACAGCACATTTACATTATCTCCATCATACCATCTTTTTAAGTCTGGGTAATCTCTACTTGCAACAAATTGTTGTTCCCATTCCCAAGTATATTCTGGCGCTCCACCTGGAAAACCAGTTGAAGATCTTTGAGCTTTAAATTTTAACTTTATAACAGAACCACCTGGAACAGTATAGTTTGTTGTAGAAACTACAGCTCCTGCGGAATCATACTCTGTAGTAAAACAAGGATACCCTACTTGCCTTCTCGATGAACAACCATCAGCGGATGTAGAAGCAACTTGTTCTCCGTAATCTATAACTGAATCGTCAGGAATTGTAACATTAAAATTTTGATTCTTAACATTCATATATAGTCCTGGTAATTGACTTATTTCCTCAAAACCAATCTCCCCAGCTTCTTGTAGAAAATCTGTAGATTCTGCTGTTACATCTAAAACAGTAACTTTCTCTACCCTTGGCAAAGCCCCATCTACATCTCCTTTTACTATTAGCGTTTGCCCCTTTTCAACCTTATTAGCGTTATCACCTTCTAATTTAAAAAAGATCATATTATCACTTGGTCTTACATAATAGAAATTAGTAAATATAGTTTCATAAGTACCTAAACTTGGCTTAACAACAAATTTATATTTTTTAGCCCAATAAGGAGCAATGCTATTTATTTGAACTAAAATGCTATTTACACTAACTGAATTTGCTGGCTCAATATAAACTGTGTTATATTCAGAAACCAATACTGTAGAGGCACGAGCATACTCGTCCATATAAACAATTCCTGTTTCATAATCTCTGTTACTATGTAAGCTTGTAGTATCATTATCTGAGCTAAACGTAATGTTTCCAGAAATAAATCTAAAAAACTCAAACATATTTGTTGTTATCGGAGCATTTGGATCTGTAGAATCTATGGATTGATAATTCATTGCAAGTACCTGCAACTCAAATGTATCAGATCCTGGAGAAACAGCTGTTAATGCAAACCCTTGCTGTGCAGTTGCGTCTGTTATACTACTATTAAACTTAGTAAATGTACAGTCTATTGCTGGAGAAGATAACGTATTATTAAATAAATCTGTTAAAGAATTTCCTGTGTCTGCTAATGGTAAAGTTTTAAATCTACCATCTGACAATATACCTGTACCTATCGCGTCTTGAAACTGAGCTGAACTTAAAAAATCGTAAACAGAAGAATAATCTTCACTTAATGTAATAGATATTGTTAGCGGAAAACTTGAGTTTTTAAACTCATTATTAGAAATGTAACAATCAGTAGTGGTTGTTCCTGTTAATTTAGCGTGTTCAAACCTAAAAGACATACCTATTACAGCACCTGCTTTTAGTTTGTTTGAAATTTCAGCTAAGTTTACAGTAATTTTACTGTTATCTATATTTTCAGTTGTTCCAGAAATAGTATAAGCGCTTCCATTTCCAGGCTCTGGAATCTCTAAAGTTATAAAATCTACATTTTTAGAAACGTAGGTAGTTGAATAATTTAAAGCAATATTTGAACCTTCAGCATTATTTCTTCTAAAGTTATATCCATCTACAAAGTTTCCGTAAAACAATCTATTACTCATGATTGTTTGAGCTTTTGCTAATCTTGGAACATTGTCGTATTGTCTTAATAATTCATCCCCACCTATTGTTGTGTATATTTTACTATTTGTAAAAGAATAGGTTTTAGATGTATTATCTGCCCACCCATAATCTTGTTTTTTAAATCTCTCTATTACAAAAATTGAGTTTGACGTTGTTTCTTTATAAAGCAAGTCAATTTCTAAAACACGCTCACTACCAGTATTAAAAGTTATAACTGCTCCGTTATACCTATTAACCATTCCGCCATTTAAATAATTTCTTGTGTCAAAAGTAAATGTGCTTGCTGCAAAAGCTGGTTTTGTAAATAAAGAAGTAGCGCTATATTGGTTGTCTTGATACCTGTATCTATAAGCAAAACAAACAAATCGTTCTTTTAAATAATTTTCATTACCAGGTAGGTTTACAAGCTGAACTAATGGAGCAGGTAAACTGACATTTGATCCAACAACATCTTCAAATCCAGGAGGTTTAACTATTACAGATATGTCTTCTTCAACAATTTGATCTGTGTTTCCCACTGGAAAAGGATAGTTCCTTAATATATTTATCATTCGTGGAGGATTTTTGTCATCTGTAAAAAACAACAACTCTCCATCTACTAAATCAACTGCGGTTATTAAATACTCAGGATCAAAATTTAATACTGAAGTAGAAACTACGTGGTATCTAACAACTTGATTTTGAGTGTTAAAAGAAACTATTAAATCAAGGCCACCAACTTTAGAAGAAAAATTTTCATCGTGGATAAACCAATAAATATTTTCCCTCATACCATCTTCATAAGCCCCTATGCATATCGCAGTTGAGGATAAAGAAGTTCCCTCAAAACTAATTGAAGTAAGCTGTTCATTACCTCTTGAGTTTTCAACAGCACCTATTTCAGTTGTTTCTGTAGATCCTAATCGAACATTCATAGCGTCAATATACTCCCCAGGAGGAAGCAATCGTTCATCTATGGATTTATTCATTCTACCTGCAATAAAATTAGTTGTAACTATCTCAGACTTCCCCATATTATTTTATCCATTTATTCTGGCCTCGTAAATTCATTAATAGTCTACCAGGATGTATATTGCTTAATCTTATTTTTGCATTTCTTAATAAAGAAGATTTATCTTTTCTCGCTCTATTAACGACATACTCTGTTACTCCAACTCTTCCGTTTAATATAGAGTATCTAATATATGCATATATGTATTGTTCAAATAGTTTATTTACGTGAACGTCAGTATCAACACCATTTTCCATTCCGTCAGATACATATTCTAAAACAACTGAAGAAGAGGCTATCATATTACTGAAGTTTATAACTCCTGATTGCTTATCAATAGTAAATGTTGGATTAGAATTAGCTGTTTCAGTATTTAAACCAAAACGAGATCCAATAGAATAATTAAAACACCATACTCCATTTATATTCCACCCTTCAGATCCGTTATACGGACTACCTGAATTTAAATAAATACTTGGAGCTGTTGTTGACATCTGATTTAAGTTAACCTCAGACTCTTGAGGACTTAAAGCATTCCCATCTTGATCAAATAAAATATTAGAATCATTGTCTTGAAGATATGCTGAAGACCAATTAGTTTGAATGTTTTCTGATAAGGGATGTAAAATACCATTTACCATTTGAGAAATTCTAACCCAGTTTACATAGTCAGGAGGTAGTACAAATCGTAATTGATTAGTAACGTCTAATTGAAGAATTTTTATTTCCTTCATTGCGTCATAATTTAACTCTTGTATTCCTCTTTTTGCGTGAAATAAAACTTGGTATCTTTCTATATTATTTATAAGCTCATGATTTCCTTGATACATTAACATAAAGTTGTTAACTATATCTGACAAAGAAACAAACTGATAAGAACCCCAGTTAGCATCGGTAGGATTATTTCCTGAATTTTGATAATATGCGTAATCGTTTATATATGCCATAATTATGATTGTTGTTGGTTTTCAGTTATTTCTAAATTTTGACCAAAAGCTAATACATCAGCCTCTCGTATTTCAAGCCCTACATATTGACATATTTTAGCAACAAGCATAGGTTCATCAGAAAGTGGTAATTCAAAATCCTGAAAATCTGCTGCGGTTGGATCAAACAAAGGTTCTCCTCCTAACAATGAAGCGTAAGTCCAGTTTGGAGGAAGAGGATACCTTACATATTGAGATGTAAACTGACCTATTTTATTTATTGTGTTTGGATAAGCTTGAGCTACTAAAGCGTCTTGCGTATATGCAGGATAACCAATATTTGGTCTTGTTAAAACAGAATTATTTAACATAGTTATTTTACTCTGAGCAACTCTTTCCGCTTCTATAATATTATTAGCAGAATATATGTTATATGTTTTCCCTATAGCATTCCATACTGTTACGCCTGTCATTGGAAACACTAAAATATTAGTTGCATTAACTACTTGTAAAACAATGGTGTTATAAACCACTCCTCCTGTGATAGTAGAAACTATATCTCCAACAGCTACTCCTGCTGCAATAAAGTCTGCTGTAGTGTCGTTTACCGCTGTAGCGCCGCCATTGGTCGAAGTTGTTACTCCTGCCGCTAACTCTTTAGTATATACCATCATTTTATTAATTAAGTAATAATCAGAAGGCAATGTATATAGATTAGTCTGTATATTCCCCAGCTGAGTTGTTGCAGAGTTTAGTAAAGGAGTGTTTACATAAAAAGTATCAATAACTTCAACTAAACCTTTTGATATATCAGCATAACCAGATCCTGATTGTCTAAGGTTTTCTTTTAATAATTGATTATTATATTGATAAAAATAATCTTCAAACATATCCATTTGAGCCTGTTGAGCGTACAGATTAAAATCTGCTGGAGATATGTATCCGTAATTATTTTTATTGGCTAAGGCTAATACAGTATTTCGTACTTCATTTATAGGCATAATTAATTCTTTTCACAAAGATAGCAAAAAAAAAGAGGCTACTTTTTTTTGTAGCCTCTTAAGGTATTGGTTAGTTAATTTGCTTATTAAGCATTAACAATACTCGTAACAGCTTTTGGTAATAAAACCTCATAGTAAGGTTTTTGCCAAGATGTAGCTAAAGCTTGTTCCATTCCATCCATGATAGCATCATAAACATCGTGACCAACTTGAGCCGCTGTTGTTACTGTAGTTGTAGTTCCGTCAACATAATCAATTGTTACAGTTACTGCTGTAGCTGATGCGGTAGCAAGAGCTTTAACTCCGTCAACACTAATTAGTTGACCTGTAATTGGAGCGTTTGTAATTTTAAGAAATTTTGCCATTTTATAAAAAGTTTTTAATGGGTTAATAAAGTACAAAGATAGCAAAAAAAAAGCCACCCTTTTAGGCAGCTAATTTTTCTTTAGTTAGTGGTTATTACTTTTTATTTTTTAACTTATTCTTTAAAAGCTTATAAACTTCAACACCTTCATCTGATTGCAAGAAAGAACCAATAATATAGTTTGGATCTTCTCCATAAGGAACTGTAAGCATTTTCTTTTTATTATTAGGTAAGTTATAGTAAACATCTTTATTGTTGTTTCTGTAAGCAATAAAACCAGCCATTATAAACTGATGAATAGTATCCATTAGTTCTAACATTGGATCATTTATTGTAGCCATAAAATCTTCTGGTCTTGCTTTTGCATATAAAAGAATGTCTCTTTTTAATTCTGGAACAGTCATATTATCTACTCCATTCCCCATTAAAACTCTACAAACTGATGTTAGCTTATGAATATCAGATGTTATCTTTTTAGCTTCTATTTGAGCTTCTAACTCTGCTTCTACATATTCTAACTCTTCAGCTGCATCTTTTGAGCTGTTTATTTCCTCAAATACCATTCCGTTACTTGGGTGATAATGTAAGAACTTTTGTAAAGATTGATTTTGTTTTTCCACTATAAGCATTCCGTCTTCAAAAACGATTGGCTCTAAAATAGCGTTTCCATCTTGTTCATCTTCAAAAGGAGATTTTTGATTACGAGCATAACGTAAAGGTCTATTTACGCCTTGTTGTTCGTCAAAATGTAATAAAGGTGATCTTTGTGAGTGTCTTGATGCCAACATATATGAAAGTGGATGTTGGTTACCTGTAAGCCTATAGGCTTTGTTTTCGTACTTTTCTTTTTGTTTTGCCATTATAATATAATTTAATTTGATTTAAAAAAATAATAATTACCCTCGTCAATACAACGAGGGTAACTATTACTACTATTTACTATGCATCTTGGAATAAGAAGAAGTTGTTTGCACCTAAAGTACATACAGCTCTTTCACTCAAGAAGTTTACTTCCATTGCATCAAGATCGCTATTTCTTGCGCCACCAGCAGAACCAGTAATCCAAGTTTTGTAACGTCTATCTTCAGTTTCAGAAGCTCTGTAACGAACGTGTAAGAAAGGACGTTTAGCATTCTTTCCTAAGATTTGGTCATAAACTGTAGTTGAACCAGCTGGAACTAATAGTCCGTTGATTGCTCCTGCGTTTACGCCACCTCTCATTGTAGGATCGTTTAAGTATTTCCAGTCAGACTTGTAAAAGTCATATCCTCTACGGAATCCTGTGAAACCTAAGTTTAAAGCCATGTCTTTATCATTGTCAAATAAACCATAAGAAGTACCACCTGCTCCATAAGAGTTTTGTGCTGCTAACATATCGTCAATATCGAATGAGAATTGTCTGTTTACAAAGATTACATTTTCTTCAATAGAACCTTGCTTATCAAGACGTTGAATTACTTGATCAAACTGAGCTAATGCAACTGGGTTTCCGCCTCCGAAAACATTACCTCTTGTTGATACACTATAGAAAATTCCGTCAGATCCTGAAAGATTAGCTGCACCTGCACCTACTCCTACACCTTGTAAGAAATCTGCTGCACCTGAAGCTGCGTCTGCTGGAACTGCTTCCACCATTGCTGTCTCTAAGTAATCTTCAAAACGTAATCTTGTATCGTGTTCAGACTTTAAATACCATAAGTATCCGCTTACTCCATCTTCACCTGTTACTTCAATCCATCCAATCTGAGCCATATCAGAACCAGAAACAGTATATTTGTCTTTGATAATAATTGGCTTGTTGTCAAAAATAAAGTCATCAGCTTCATTAGATCCTACCATTCCATTAGTTCCTTTTGCAAATTCAGAACCATAGATAAAGATATCACATGATGTTGCTGCTGCCATTGCTTGACCTCCTGCTTCGTAATACGCTACAGTAAAAGTCCCTGGTGCTGCTGGTGTTGGAGCTACTTTTACAATTGCTTTGTTTTGTAAAGTAGATCCTGGTGTATTGTCCGAAATCATAACTGTTTGTCCAACTCTTAATGAAGCTAAAATTCCAGAGTTAGCATTTAACTGTGGGTTAAAGTTTGCTGGATTGTTAGCTCCTGCGCCTGGTGCTGCTCCAACTCCTGGAATAGTCCATACGCCATCTACAGCTGCTGCTGCTGATGCTGAAGTACAGTTTTGATATTTAGTGTGTAATCTTCCTTGTTCTGCCCATTTAATAAGGTCAGAGTTAGAAGGCATTTCAGCGCCTACCATTCTTAAGAATGATGCTACTGATCTGTTTCCATAACGCTCAAATTCCTTTTCATAAGTATCAGGTAGATACTGGTTCAAGAAATCAAAGTTGTTTATGTAGTTTGTTGATAGTGGAGTTTGCTGCGCACTTGGCTGCAAGTCAAATCCTGGTGTCAAATTTACTGCCATTTTTTAATTTTTAATTGTTTAACTTTTTTTAATACTTCTAATTTTGAGTCCTCTTCCATGTTCGTTTCTACTATTACTCACTGGGCGTATCTTCATTCCGTCTTTTGAGACTGTTTGAGATTGTTGTCTAATATCCATATTAATGTTTTTCGATTTTCTTGAAACATTATCTACAGCATTAGCAACACCCTGATCATAAAAGTATTGAGCAAATTTATCAGGATTCATGGCTACCGATAAAGCTTTATGGTAACCTATAGCGTCAGTAATTAATCCATCTTTACCTACATATTGACTAATAAAATTAGCAACATTAGATTGTTTGTTTTTTAATTCTTCCGCAGTTCCTGGCTTAAAAGTTAGTTTAGTATCCGATACATTGAAATCAAAACCTTTGAAATCACTGTTAAAAACATCATTTGTTTTTTGAACAAAAAACTCAGCTTTTTTACTGTTTGCTTCTTCTAAACTTTTAGATTCTTCGATGTAACTCTTATAAGCATTAAGACTTTTTTCTTGATCTTCAGATAACCCACCCCCACTTGACTCAAGAGGAATATTATATTTATCTTTTTGTTCATTTAAAAACTTCTTTGCCTTAGCAAGTTCACGTTTTTTTGCTAACTTCAACTTCTTAATTTCTCTCGCCTCATCCAGTTCTTCGTCATAACTGAATTTGTCTTCGATCAGATCTTGAATATCTATTTCATCTAAACCTTCTTCGACAGATGAATAGTAGTTAGCCAGTACAGCATTATCATCCATAGAGTCAAAGTCTTTTTGTAAATTATAAAAATCTTCAATTCCACGACCAGTTTCCTGCTTGTACTTAAAATACGCTGACACATCTTCTGGTAAATCTAAGTTTGCCTCTTTTTCCGCAAACAAATCATCAACAGATTTTATGTCTTTGTCGTATCTATTTTTAATATATGAAAGAACATCAGTGTCATTTATTTCTGACACTTTATCTTCTTCAATAACTTCTTTAGTCTCTGGCTCTGAAGATTTAACTTCTGAATCGCCTTCAGATAAATTAACTTTATCTACATCAACTTTTTCCTCACCTGAGTCTTCAAATTTTTCTTCGTGTTTTTTTAGCAATTCGTTTTCTACTTCAACACGAGATTTTTCTTCTTTTGTTACTTCTTTTACTTTAAATTCCATTTGATTTTATTTTTAACAAAGTTAGTATTTATTTTAATTATATTTTAGGCAGTTTTAAATATTAGAAAACCTTCTTCTGGCCTCCCATTGTATTTTTTTAGTCTTGCCTAAAATAGCTTTTCTTGTTACCCTTTTATTAAAATCATCTCGTACTTGATTTAATTGTGGGCCTGCTGATTTTTCCATCATTTTTTTATCTTTTTATCAAGAGCTTTAGCACCTCCTTTTTTAGCTAAATGTTTTGAAACATATTTTAATATCATTTTACCTCCTTTTAAAATTTTACCACCGCCTATCATTCCTCCACCTACTGCGCCACCTTTCATTTTTGGCTTAGGAAGAGGTTTAAGATTTTTAGCATACTTTTTTAGTTTAGCTTTTTGTGCCGCTGATTGTTTTTTTGTTATTAGTTTTTTACGAGGTTTAGTAGGAACGTTTGTTGCAGTACGTGTAGACTCTTTTGCTCTCGCAGCAGGTCTTTGTTTTTTTCTATTTCTCTTATCTAATTTACTCATATTATCTTGGGTTAAATTCAGAAAAGTCAAAACCATCTAAACTATCTTCATTTGATTCAAAATTAATCGAAGGTAAATTACGTTTTCTTTGTTCAATCATTTTAGATTGGTTAGAAGATTGTTGGTTTATTCTTTTATTTTTTTCAGACTCTCTGTTTTTTTCTCTTTCATCTATTTGTGACTGCTCAACTCCTTTTAATTGCATTTGATAATTAAACTCAACCTCCATTAATTTAGTTTTTAACTGAGCTTCCATCTGCATTTTTTGAATTGCCATTTGAGATTCAGCAGTCATTGTTTCCATTTTAGTAGCGGCTGCTTGTTGAGTTATTTGCATTTGCTGTTGAGACGCAGCTTCTTGAGCCTGCATTTGCTGTTGAGCTTGCATCTCTTGTTGTTGCATTTGCATCTGCTGCTCTCTGTCTTGCTTTTGCTTACGCTTTAATTTAAGCAATTGATTAGCCATCTTTAAGTTATGTATCTCCCTAATATCTATAGCGTCCTCAAGACTTATATTTTCTTTAGATAGAGCCATTTGAATATTTTGCTCAAGCATAGCTTTTTCTTCTTCGTCTGGAGACATTTCTATAAATATTCCAAAATCATATAAATAAAGATTTTTTATTTCATCAATAATCTGTAAGTTATATTTACCAATTTGCATAGCAAACTCATCTTTAAAATCAGCATATTCTAATATATCCGCCATTCTTATTGATAAGCATTCCGCTAAACTTCGAGTCATATATAAACTTGCTTGTAAAATATGTCTTGTTGCTGTATTAGAATTTAATGCTGCTAATTTATTTACGCCAACTAAAGAGTTGGGATCTGGACTTGAACCATCACGAGCTTCGTTAAGTCCAGTAACTGCTCTGATCATATCTAAATAATGATTATAATTACCAAGAAGCATTTGCATTTTACTTGCACCGCTTGAAGCGGTTAACTGACTTATAGGTACTTTAGCATTGTTAAACTCTCCATCTTGAGTAAAACTCCTACCAATAACACTACCTGTCTGAAAGTAAAGCCTTAAAGCGTCTTCTGGATTATAAGCATTTCCAGTTCCTAAGTCTACTTCATTTAAACCATCGGCATCAATAAAAACTCCATCAGGAACTACTCTCGAAACAACCTGCTGTATTTTTAAATGAGTCATTTGAATTAAATCAGCAAAAGGAATCATTCTTCTTACTAAAGATTCTACAGAACCTTTATACATTCTTGGAGCGCAAGCTATGTAGTTTGGTCTTGCATATTGATTGGCTGATTTAGGTCTAACCATATTTTCACTTAGTTTCCACTGAAGCATTATATTAGTACCCATAACCATTACTCCATCATACCAAACATCAATTCTTTTAGTAACTTTTTCAAACTTACCTTCTTGTTGCATTTCAACAGGAGGATTAAATTGATCGTCTTTCTCTACAGTTTTAAAACTTCCATCTGTCATTTTTTTCTTTTTGTAAACAAAAGAGTGAGTAGACTTGTAGTTAAAGTATAATAATGTAGCAGTATCTCTGTGGAACATACTATTATTATAAGCTTGAGCGTTATTATAATATTGATACCAAGATTGACTGTATTTAGAAATTTCATCTAAATCAGAAAGAGTTAGGTCTGGATCTATCTTAATTAGTTCCCCAATAGGAACTGTTTTTATTTCTCCCCAATAAAAATTATCCTTAAAATAAGGATCTTCAGTGTAACTATAAACTACATTTGCTGGATCTACATAGTCAACCTTAACTCCAGTTCCAGGTAAGAACATATGTTTACACATTCCTATACCTAAAACAGTTTGATCATAATCAACTCTTTTCCTTATATCTTGGTAGTGATTTTCATCCAACAAAGTATTTATTCCAACTTCTTGAGCAATCTCAATAGCTGGTTTATATTTCATTTGCATATATAACTCAAGCTCTTCATCACTTCCAGGAAGCTCTTCTTCAGCTACACTAAAAACAGGTATTTCAAAATCTTTTTCTAACTGCCTTAAAACTGGTGCTGCTACCATGTCAGCTTGAACCATGTCTTGAAAAATACTACGTTTTTCAGCAGACATAGCGTCCTGAGCGTAAGTTTTTACTTTAAAAAGTCTATCAGACATTCCGTTTACAACTATGTCTACAAACTTGGGTATTATAGGAACTGGAGTCCAATCTAAATTTAAGTGACTTAAATCTCCATCTATTGCTATTTCATTTTTATATTTAGCTACAGACTGTTCTCCTCTGGCGTACAACCTGAGTCTATTAAAGTCAGCCCATTGATTATAAAACCTACACGAACCACTATCCCTTCTAAACCACTCGTACTGAATCGCTTGACCTACTTGTAAGCCAAACTCCATTGTGTCTTTAACAGAATCTGATTCAAATTGATCAGGAAAAGCAGCTGAGTTAACTTGTATTTTTACATCTTTCATTTATTAATTAATTGACTAACCGAAGCTGTGTTATTATATCTTGCAAAGTTAATGCTTATTTTCGATTTTTGTTTAGACGGAGTGTATAGGTGTTTTTGATTTGCCATTATAGCTAAACCAGAACTAATAGACGCATCAAATTTAGTTCTGTTACTTATATCAAACTTAGCCCAATCCTCTAAAGTTCTTTGAAAATTCATTATACCCATATCATCTTTATCTCTGTACGAACCCTCCATATCTAATCCAACATACTTTTCGATGTAAGATTCTATAGCAGAAGCGTGAGATTGCTTTACGTCTTCACTTGAATTTGGTATTCCTCCTAATTCTTTTTCTGTTTTTGACAACTTGTTAAACCTTTTGTCAGGTCTGTTTAGACTAAATTGTCTGTATCCCCTGTTTTTTAAGTGATATAATAAACGAGGTTTATTGTTTTCACACAAAATAGGCATTCCATAAAACACCATAGCCATTAAAACATCTTCAAAAAACAACTCAGCAGTTTGAGGACGAGCTATGTATTCTAAAAAAAACTCATTGCTTGGAGCATTATCCATATTGAATTTTGTCAATCCATGTAAAGAACCATTAGATCCTTTTCCAACAACGACACCTGATATGTCATATGAATCACACCCAAATGTACCTACGTGTTCGTTGCCTGGGTATTTTACTCCATTTCTTGTTATGACATTATTTTGCAATGCTTTTTCTGGTAACCAAGTTACAAAAAATCTTCCTCTTTTATTAGGTGACCAAATAACCCTGGTATCTTTAATTCCGTTCTCCCAAGAAAAAGATCCTTGAGTTACATATCTGGCGGTAATTAAAGAATCATTATAGTCAATTTGCTGGTATATTTTAGTTAAATTAAATATAGACTGTTTGCTTTCATCTCTAAAAGCGTGAGACTCTGATCTTGGAAACTGTCTGTAAAACTCATTCAAAGCGTCAGGATCTTGTTTTAATGAATCAACTTCATTTTCCCAATAATCTAAAGCTCCTTGACTTATCATTTCTCCATCAATACCCAGTATTGGCGAATCAGGAGACCTAAAAACAGGCATTCCATACCTGTCAATAAAGCCCTCCATATTCCATTCCATAGGGATGAAAAGTGAATATAAACCACTTTTAGTTTGACCATTTGAGTTTCGTTTTCCACAATCAGAATCTATATATAATTTTTTAAAATTACTACCACCTTTGTCAAGCGCATTTGATGTAGATCCCATCATACATTTACCAATAACTTTACTACCTAATCTAAGACAAGTTTTAGTAACCCTCCAGTTGTTTAGGATGTTGTCAGGCTTTTCCCACTTTCCACTTTCATCGTGAAGTAACAATTGCAATTTTTCACCATCATAACTGTTGTCTCCAGTATTTTTCCAGTCAATAGTAGTATCAAGACCTTCAAGTTCCTGGTCTTCAGTTAAATACATATTTTTTTTAGTAATTTTTGAAGCAGGTACTCTATAGGCTAATTCCGTTTTTGGTTTGTCCATACCATCTTGTATGGGTTTAAAAAAGAAAGGGTAGTTATTTGATATAGGAACTATTTTGTCGGTAAACATTTTTTTAGCATCAGATCCTGTTTTAGATAAAACACCAATACGAGCATCTTTTGTAATTGTACCAGTATTTACTCCTTCACATGAAGCCATAAAAGAAAATCCTGAACGTCTGATTTTTAAGTAATCCATTCCAAAACTTCTTTTATCTGCTTTACAGGCTTCCCAGAATATATAAAAAACCCTATTAGCTTCTCTGTAGTCAGGAAGTCCTACATCTATTTTAGTCCATTGAAGATACATATAATGAGTTCCTGTAATATATGTAGGTATTCCATTGTTATAAAACCAGCAACCTAACTCTCTGTAATTAAACTCATTTTCAATATAATCAATCCACTCATTTTTAAAACTTAAAGGAGCTTCATGCCACTGAAAAATAGATTTTATTTTTTTTAGTTGCTTAGGTATCTCTTTAGATTCCCAGAACTGATCTTCCTTTTTTTTTGATCTTTTAATTATGTTTTTTGAAGGTTTTGGTAGAGCTATATTAAGACCGCTAATATTTATTATTTGATCAATTTGACCTGTTTTTGATATAACAACAAAATTGTATTTTTCATTATAACCATAAGCCCATGATTTAGATTTGTTTTTTATAGACAAAACATTCTTAGGAACTATATTTTTAAGTTCAGTGTATAATTTATTTTGATCTTGATTCTGCAAATCCTTTTGGTGTGTTATTTTTTTTAGTATCTACTCCTTCTATTTGATCTTTTTCTTCTTGAATTTTTTTTAGTATTTCAAAAGCATCCATAATGCAAAGTTTTTTTGTAGCCGCTGCATTTTTTAATCTATCAGCAGCCAGCTCATCATCTTTATCGTACTTAATAATATCTTCTTTTGCCACTTTTATTAATTGCAAAACAGCTGACTCACCAGCTTTTATAATCTCTTTTTTTATGTTTTTTATATCCATCTTTATTTCGATTATATTTAAGTTTTAATTTATCTACTTTTTCATACCATTCGGTATTGGTTTTTTCAACTTTTTTATTACTCATAATCAGAAACTTTATAAAACATAACAAAAACCTTTCTCCCTTCTTTCCATGATATGTTTGGGTATTTACTATGAAAATAACTTGAAGGATAAGAAACTAATCTATTTTCTTCATAACCAACGACTGTACTTAATCTCCACCGATCTAAGTTGTTAGCATCTAATTTAATCATTTTATCGTAATCTTCATCAGTTATTTCTTTAGGAATTTCTCTTCCATAAATATCATGTTCCCATAAAGCAGTCCCATGAAGATCTTCTTTTTCTCTTGGAGATAAATAAAGAACTAAAGCTCTGTCTGGTTTTTCACCATTAATATTTAAATCAGAATGAATCCTCCAAGAAACATCCAAGGTGTCTGTAGATACTCTAAAAAAACTTAAAATATTTTCTATTTCTTTACCTTCTACCATAGACAGCCTTGAAGTCACATACTTATCAAACTCTTTATTTGATTTCTGTATGTGAAAATCTTTATCTCCAGCTTTTATTTTATTAAAAGTATTTTTATCTAAATAATCATTAGCTATTTTAAATAAGTTTTTTTCTACAAAGTCATCTAATATATAAATCATAAAGAAAAAGTTATATTGTTGGTAAACATTCTGTAGAGTCTTTCTCCATCTATATTAAACTCATATTCGCTGTCTGGCTGGTAAGATATTTCATCACCAACTTTCAAGCCCATGCTTAACAACTGATCGTTAATGTATTTTATTGTTCCAAATAAAGGTTCTTCTGTAATTGATTTTTTTATAAAAGATTTTTTAGTTGGAGATGGTTTTATAAAACAATATTTATTATATCCTTTCCATTCTCCGTTTTGCTTATATAGAAAAAATTGATCTGGATCAACAAGAAATAAGTCTTCCATAAAAAAACTTTTCCCACTTTTTCTACGACCATACATATCGTAATAAAACTTAAAAACATTATGATGAACTAAAAGCATATCACCTTCTTTTACAGGCCCTTTATATTCTATAGGAGTAGATACCACCACTGCATAGCGATTAGAAGCGCTATGGTCTTCTTCTGAAGTACTTACAATGAAATTTATATCACCATAAGCTTTTGTATTATCGTATCTCTTATTATTATAAGGTTTTACGATAAACGAATAAGGAGATTTCATTAAAAATTTATATTATATTCTAAAGATATGGGTAAGGTACACTTAAATTCTTTCCAAAGCAAAACTTCATCCTGCTTCATAATCCAAATTTTATAAGACTTAGCTTCAGTGTCGTGCTGTATAAGATGTATTCCATAACTTCCACCTAAAACATCTTGACCTACTATG
>Ga0187219_1000476_pt1 | contig 19360 bp, 19 predicted proteins | sample 13SPOviralmetaG_FD_130162 | JGI IMG/M metagenome (GOLD analysis project Ga0187219, IMG submission 130162) | Marine viral communities from the oligotrophic San Pedro Time Series (SPOT) site, San Pedro Channel, CA, USA - 13 SPOT_SRF_2010-07-21... | ecosystem: Environmental > Aquatic > Marine >... | reverse complement strand
TTACTATAAACTGGGGTGATGGTACTACCGAATCTCTTGCACATAATACTACTCATTATCATAATTATGATTATGATTCAATCACATCAGATACAAGCACAGCAAAATCTACAGTGTTTAGAGGTTATAAACAAGTAAAGTTCGAGATTACATTAACTGGCTCTGCAGCCTTTGATGCTATAAACTTTGATGTGGCTGGTCCTTTCGTTACTCACGCAAGTTCATTATACGGCCGAGGTTCAAACATTTTAGACTTATTTGTAAGCTCTGCGAATAGTACATATATGGACATATCGGACAATTATCCATTCAGTATATGTGAACAAATAGAAATAAGAAATACAAGCAGCAATCGACTTACTACACCATCAATGCTATACCAAAGCGCTAAGTCTTTACAATCAATTCCATTTGTACCATTTATTACCACATCAAACGTGACTTATAGACAGACTTTTTTTGGTTGTCATGCCTTAAGACGCTTGCCCGATGATTTTGCCGATCCTGATAAGTATTGGTTTACAAATCCTACTAGTTATCAAGAAGCATTTAGATATTGTTTTAAGTTAGAATATTTGCCAAATGGATTATTTGGTACAACAGAATGGTCTTCGTGCAGTTCTTTTTATCTTATGTTTGCTGACTGTCACAACTTAAAACATATACCTTATCTTCCTATGAGAACAGGTGCCGGCAGCGATACGCGGTGTGATTATTTGTTTTTTAATTGTTATCATTTGAAAGCAATTCCTCAAGGATTCTCAATCGAAAGAGCAAACTCATCTGGTATTAGTAGAATATTCTATAACGTATCTAGATGTACCGATTGGTCCGCGCTGTATGATGGAGGCGTGGCTTTATTAGATAATCTTAATGCGTCTGCATTAAATATGCAATACTCATTTGGTCAGTGGGATAACCTATTAGAATTTCCTTATATTGGCAGTTTTTCGAAACACACAGGTGACGCTTATGCTATGTTTTTAGGTAGCAACAAGATGGTAAGATTCAATTCACAATATACACATTTAGACTTATCAGGAGCAACTGGATTGCGACAAAGTTTTCAAGACTTATATTGCATGGAAGAATTGCCGGAAATTAGAGTTCGCTCATTAACAGCTAATAATGCATTTTACTATACGTTCTATAATATGTATGCCCTCAGAAGTCTTAAAATGACTGGTATGATATCGCACACTGGAAATGGTGAATACTACAGGTGTTTTTATAATTGTAGAACATTGGCAGTCATTGATGGAGTCGACTTTTCTTTTGCTACTGAAGCAAGCGATTATTATCAAATATTTCATGTATGTCGTGATATTAGTGCTATTAGATTTCCTGGTACGTTTAGAGCTGGTTATGCAAGCCCAAGAATAAACGTAACTGTCAATGGTCATGCAGATGTAAGCGGCGAGTATCAAATTACTGCTAATGGAACAGGATATGTTCAAGTTGGCGGTAATGGTGTTCTTAGCGTTTCTAGCTCGACTATAAATGCAGATGGAGACCTTGGATATCAATGGACCTTTATAGATGGTTCTGACGGATCTCCTAGTCATAGCACAACTACTTATGAAGCTAATATGCAAAACACTCCATGGGCAGCTACTTGGCCAGCGAATACATTAACGTTCACAGAAGTTGAAACAGGATTTAAATATAGTCTTGGCAATGATGCTTTAAGATATTGCCCAATTCAACGAGAAGACATGCTAGAAATTTTTAATCAATTAGTTACTCAAACAAGCGGTACTCAAACACTTGATATAAGAAATAATTCATACACCGCAGATTTAACAGCCGCAGATAAATTAATTGCGGAAAATAAGGGGTGGAATTTATCATTATAAAATTATGGAAGAAGAAAAAGCATTTTATAAATTAGAGCCAAGTAATAAAAACAGACCTATATTAATTTGTGGTACATTTATATCAAGTAAAAACTATAAATTAGATATAGCTTTAAAAGATACGTACACCTATCCAATAGATGGATGGACATATTATGATAGCTTTGATGAAGCTGCGGTAGGTTTTAATTTAACAAAAGCACAAAAAGAACAGTTTAAAGAAGACTTATTTCCTACTGAAGAAACGATATAAATAGAATTATGGCCACTCCTAATACAAGACAAAAACTAATAGACTATTGCTTAAGATCTTTAGGTCATCCTGTAATTGAAATAAACGTCGATGAAGATCAACTCGAAGATCGCGTTGATGAAGCAATACAATACTACCAAGAATATCATGGCGATGCAGTTGTTCGTAATTTGTTAAAACACCAAGTAACATCTACAGATATTACAAACGGGTATATTCCTATTCCGGCTGACGCCAATATTCTGTCTATCAACAATGTATTTAACATGTCGAATAGCCAAAGTGGAATGTTTTCTGTAGATTACCAACTTCACTTAAACGATATTTTTGATTTGACAAACAGCCACGGAGGAATCGTAAATTACGAAATGACAAAACAGTTTATGTCTTTAATTGATCGTAATATAAATGGTATGTTCGAGTTAATAGAATATAGTCGCCATAAGAATCAGGTCGCTTTTCACTCTGATACTTTGAAAGGTATGGAAGGATTGTACGTAGTCTTTGATGGTTATAGTGTAATAGACGAAACTACGTACACCGATGTCTATAACGATGCATTCTTAAAAAAATATACTACAGCTTTATTTAAAAGACAATGGGGATTAAACTTAATTAAATTCGAAGGAATGACTTTACCAGGTGGTGTTACTTTAAATGGCCGTCAAATATTTGACGATGCGAAAGAAGAAATACAACAATTGGAGGAGCAAATGCAGCTTAAACACGAAATGCCTCCTTTAGATTTTATAGGTTAATCACATGCCAAGAAACGTATATTTTAGTCAAGGTGCGACATCAGAAAAAAGACTCTATGAAGATATTACCATAGAGGCTCTTAAGATATATGGCCATGATGTTTACTATATACCGCGGACCATCGTAAACACTAACGCGATTTTTAATGAAGATACACTAAGTAAATTTGGTGAAGCATTTCAGATTGAAATGTATGTTGAAAATACTGATGGATTCGAAGGAGATGGCGAGTTACTTTCTAAGTTTGGTGTTGAGTCTCGTGATTCAATGACATTGGTGTTAGCATCTCGTCGCTGGGAAGAACTAATAGGTAGATTTCAATCTTCTGTAGAAGTAAGACCACAAGAAGGAGATTTAATTTACTTCCCTCTCGTGAATGGTTTATTTGAAATACGATTTGTTGAAGAAGAATCACCATTTTATCAATTACAAAACTTACCTACATTTAAATTAACATGTGAAACATTTGAATATGGTAATGAAGCAATTGACACCGGAGTAGATGCTATTGATTCGTTTGAAACACAATACGCTACACAGACAACTCTTACACTAGGAACAGGAAGCGGTACATACGAAGTTGGTGAAGATGTTACACAAACAAATGGAAGTGTTATTGTGACAGGAGAAGTATCGAGTATTGGTACTAATTCAATAAATATTTCAAGTCAAGTCGCGTCAGACGGAACAAACACACTTTTTGCAATTACAAATGGATCTACGCCTGGAAATATTATTGGTGCAAAATCTTCAGCTAGTTATGCTATTGTAGCATTAGACGGGTTCAACGCTTTAGACGACAATGATCCTTACGCAGATAACGCTGACTTCGAGTCGGTAGGAAATAATTTTATAGACTTTACTGAAACTAATCCTTTCGGCGAACCAAACGTGACAAGCTAGTATGTTAAACGGAAAACATTTTTATAATCAGACTTTGAAAAAAGCAGTTGCTGTGTTTGGAACAGTTTTTAATAACATTAAAATTGTACAACAAGGTGTTGGTGAGGTTCGCGTACCTATATCTTATGGACCACGAAAAAAGTTTCTTGCGAGAATAAGTGCTGATAATAGTGGAGCTACAAGTAAGTCGATTGCTCTTAAGTTACCAAGAATGAGTTTTGAAATTACTTCTATAGCGTATGATTCAGCGAGTGGACTAAACAAATTTAATAAAAGAGTTGTAAGTGCTTCAGCTAGTTCTGCAACAACGAGTATAGATACGATTAACCAAGGTGTGCCGTATGATATTGGTATGCAATTAAACATTATGGCAAAAAACCAAGATGATGCATTACAGATATTTGAACAAATTCTTCCAACCTTTACGCCAGAATACACCATTGCGATTAAGGATATGGAAGGAGCTGGAACTGTAACTGATGTACCTATTGTATTAAACAGCACATCTATACAAGATGATTACGAAGGAGATTTTCAAACGCGCAGACTATTAATATACTCATTAGAATTTAGTATGAAAGTTAAGTTTGTTGGTGGAGTAAGTGAAGGTAAGATAATAAGAACAGTAGATACTTTCTTTTATAGCGATATTGAAAATCCTTCTGCTAAGGTAAATAGCACTAGCCTTTCAGATAGCGCGACTATACCTATCGATAACGTAATTGGTACATTGAGTGTAGGTCAGACAATGACTTTTGAAGGTATGCCAAGAAGCTTTATTCCTCCAACGGTCACTGCAATTGCTAATACCTTTACTGATGGTAAACCAAATAGCATAACTGTAAGCGCTAATCAAACTATACCTAATAATACTAGACTTACATTTATTAATAAGAATGGAGAAGAAAACGTTAGAAGCACTGTTGCTGCAGGTGATGAACCACCTTTAGACGAAACAGATACTATTACAACAACGTTTGGATTTGATCATGGCTAAAAATGAAATACTTAATGCTCTCGAAAAAAACTTAGATATCATAGAAAAACCTAAGACCGAAGTTGATAAAGGGCAAATAATTAACGATACCGAAAAAGATATCGAGTATAGTCGTGAAAAAATGAAAGAGCTTATTGGCCAATCATCAGAAGCGATTAATCAGATGATGGCACTCGCCTCTGAATCAGAACATCCTCGGGCTTTTGAAGTTTTATCAAATATGATTAAAGACGCAAGTCAAATGTCGCAAGATTTAGTTAAATTACAAAAGGTTAGAAAAGACATAACACAAGAAAAAGAAAGTTCTGGCAGTACAACCAACAACGCGTTGTTCGTTGGTTCTACTGCTGAACTACAAAAGTTTTTAAAAAACAAAGATATAAAGAACGTAACAGAATAATATATTATGGCAGGTGATGGATACATGGGTAATGCCCTTGTAAAAGGTGAAGGTGTAAGCCAGAATTTTACAAAAGAAGAAGTTGAAGAATACATGAAATGCATGAGTAGCCCTGTGTATTTTGCTGAAAAATACATTAAAGTAATTGCACCAAGTAAAGGACTTGTAGACTTTAAACCTTATCCTTACCAAAAGAAGCTTTTTAAAGAATTTAACCAAAATCGGTTTAATATCGTATTGGCTTGTAGACAATCGGGTAAGTCTATTACGTCTGTAATTTATATTTTGTGGTATGCTATTTTTAATCCTGAGAAAACCATTGCTATTCTTGCAAATAAGGGAGCTACCGCTCGTGAAATGCTTGGCAGAATAACATTAGCACTTGAAAATTTGCCTTTCTTTCTTCAGCCTGGTTGTAAAGAATTAAACAAAGGTAATATTACCTTTTCGAATAACGCTAAGATTATAGCATCTGCCACATCTGGTAGTTCTATTCGCGGTCTTTCAATTGACTTACTGTTTTTAGACGAGTTTGCTTTCGTTGAAAGAGATGCAGAGTTTTACACGTCCACGTATCCAGTAATTTCAGCAGGTGACGAAACAAAGGTTATTATTACATCGACAGCAAATGGCGTTGGCAATATGTTTTATAAACTTTGGGAAGGTTCTCAGAAGAAGATAAACGATTTTAAATCTACACGTGTTGATTGGTTTGACGTACCGGGAAGAGACGAAGAATGGAAAAAACAAACAGTTGCAAATACATCTGAATTGCAGTTTGAGCAAGAGTACGGTAACAATTTCATAGGAACATCTAATACATTGGTGTCTTCAAACTGTTTACTCAGTTTAAAGCCATCTTATCCTATAAAAATTGATAATAGCATAAGCTATTATGAAAAACCACTTGAGAATCATACATACATAATGACAGTCGATGTATCAAAAGGGAGAGGACAGGATTATTCTACGTTTTCTGTATTTGATATTACGACAGGTTTATTTGAGCAGGTTGTTACATTCCGCGATAACATGATATCACCTATGATTTTTCCCGATATTATAGTTAAAGTAGCAAAACAATACAACGACGCGTTGGTTATTATAGAAAACAACGATGTAGGTCAAGTAGTTTGTAACGATGTTTACTACGAGTATGAATATGAAAATACATTTGTAGAATCGTCAGTAAAACGCGGCGGTGTTGGTGTTACAATGACTAAAAGAGTAAAAAGAATAGGTTGTTCTAATCTAAAAGATTTGATAGAGTTAGGAAAGCTAAAAATACCAGACGGCGAAACAATATCTGAGTTAACAACATTTGAAATAAAAGGTTCTTCATACCAAGCAAGTCAAGGTAATCACGATGATTTAGTTATGAATTGTGTTATGTTTGCGTGGTTTGTATCATCAGACGCCTTTGGGAATATATCGTCAATCGATTTAAAAGAAATGTTATTTGCAGAAAAAATGAAACAGATAGAAGATGATGTATTACCATTTGGCGAAATTGACGATGGGCATAGCTATGGAACAGTTTATGACAAAATGTCACAAGACTTAAAGGATTGGGAGAATCTCTAAATACGCTTATTTATAAATAGAACTATTGAGAAACTTCTTATTATGTTAACTTATTAATTAAATCTATTGAAAGGACAAAAACATGGCATTTCAGGTATCGCCCGGAGTCGAGGTTAAAGAAATCGACTTAACGAACGTTATACCCGCAGTATCTACCTCTATTGGTGGTTTTGCAGGCTATTTCGAACAAGGACCAGTAGGTCAAATCAAACTCATTGGTTCTGAAAAAGAACTAGCAGAGGTTTTTGGAAAACCGACAAATGCATCTACTGCACAGTCATTCTTCCAAGCTGCCTCTTTTTTAAAATACGGTAACGCTCTTAAAGTAGTACGTGCAGGTGATGTAGCTAACGCTGCAAACAGCAATGCTCCTACTTTGAAGAATGCGCAAGAAACTGCTACAGAAACTTCTGTAGCATTACTTATTCCTAGCGTTGACTTTTACGAAGAAAATTACGCACCAGATGCAAGCGCATTATCTAATAAAGGTAAATTCATTGCAAGAAACCCAGGTAGTATCGGTAATTCTATTGAAGTTCAACTTATTAACGCACCAATGTTTAATAAGACGGCTCAAGGATCTTTACCAACCTTTAATCTTGGAAATGGTGGTGTAGCTTTTAACAATGAAGACGTTGATGCTCGACCTATTATTGCAAAATACGGAAGCGAAATTAGCGGTGTAGCTGATTTAGCTGTTAGTGAAGTGCACGTTGTAGTTATCGACCGCGGTGGTAATATTTCTGGTACAGCCGGAACAGTTTTAGAAACATTTGAGTATGTTTCAACAATCGAAGGAGCAAAAAAGACAGATGGCACATCTAATTTTATTTACGATGTTTTGTTACAGTCATCAAATCACATTTTCTCAGCAAATATTACTAGTATCAAAGCTCTTGCAGATTTAGTTACTGTGGCAGATGCTAACGATAATGATGCGTTTGCTACTGATTACACCATCGATTCAAGTGACGCTACAACTGCTACTAATTATGTAAAATTAGATGGTACTACTCAGGCCCTGACTGGTACACACATATTAGAACTTAAAACAACACTACAGGATGGTGGAGATGTTTCAGCTACTGGATTTGCTACCGCCTCAAACATCGTAACAGCTCTTGACCAATTTGTTGATGCTGAAACAGAAGATGTAAATCTTATATTTGCAGCTGGTGACGTGAATGGTGAATCTACTATTGCTTCAAAAATCATTACAGTTTGTGAAGGAAGAAAAGATTGTGTAGGATTTGTCTCACCACCTATCGCAGATAGTACTAGTACTCAACCATTAACAGATGTATTGGCTTTTGCTAACGGACTAACATCTAGTTCTTACGCAGTTTGTGACTCAACATCTTTAAAGGTTTATGATAAATATAACGATGTATATCGCCAAATTCCTTCTTCAGGTTATACTGCAGGTCTTTGTGCTAATACAGATAGCGTTGCAGAGCCTTGGTTCTCACCTGCTGGTTATAATCGTGGACAACTACTAGGTGTTACTAAAGTAAATTATAATCCTAAAAAAGCAGATAGGGACGAACTATACAAAGCTCGTGTTAATCCAATCGTGTCTTTTCCAGGACAAGGTACTGTTCTTTTCGGAGATAAAACACTTCAGGGTAAACCCTCAGCGTTTGACCGTATCAATGTTCGCAGATTGTTTATTGTTCTTGAAAAAGCAATTTCAACAGCGGCAAAATTCCAACTGTTCGAACTGAATGACGAATTTACACGCGCGATGTTTAGAAACATGACTGAACCATTCCTACGGGATGTTAAAGGTCGTAGAGGTATTACTGACTTCCTAGTTGTTTGTGATGAAACAAACAACACCGGCGAAGTAATTGATACTAATCGTTTCGTAGCAGACATCTACATCAAACCCGCTCGTTCAATTAACTTCATTACTCTTAACTTTATTGCCACTCGTACTGGCGTTGAGTTCTCAGAAATCGTTGGTAAATAATATAAATAACTATAAGAAAGGAAAAAAACTATTATGGCAACTTTAGGAGTAGATGATTTCAAATCAAAATTAATCGGTGGGGGCGCACGCCCTAACCTTTTCAAAGCAACTGTTACTTATCCAGGTTATGCTGGTGGTGATGTTGAGCTTACATCCTTTATGTGTAAGGGTGCTCAACTACCATCTAGCACAATCGCACAACTAGATGTACCATTCCGTGGACGTCAGTTGAAGATAGCTGGTGACCGCACCTTTGAAAATTGGACAATCACAGTCCTCAATGATACCGGAATGGAAGTCCGTAACGCAATGGAGCGTTGGATGAACGGTATGAACGAGCATGTTAACAACGTAGGACTTTCGAATCCTACTGATTATCAAGCAGACATGAGTATCGAACAACTCGATAAAGCAGGAAATATTACTAAGTCTTACACCATTCGTGGTGCATACCCAATTAATGTTTCTGGAATCGATTTAAGTTACGATACAAATGACGCTATTGAAGAGTTCACAGTTGAATTGGCTTACCAGTATTGGGAGTCCGAAACAACTAGTTAGATTTAATTAACAAAGAAATATATCGGCTTAGTGGAGGTCCAACCCCTCCACTAAGCTTGATATAAATAACATTATTATGGATTTATTTGGATATCAAATTAGCAAAAAAGTAGCATCAAAAGAGCCCGAATTGGTATCCCCAATTCCAAAAACAACTGCAGACGGTGGTACAACTGTAACGGTTGGTGGAGGCTATTATGGTCAATATGTTGATTTAGCCGGAACAGAAGCTATTTCTGATCATGATTTAATAATGAAATATCGCGAAGCGGCGCAACAGCCAGAGTGCGATGCCGCTATTAACGATATTGTAGATGGCGCAATCGCATCATCTGACGAATCATCACCGATAGATTTATCGCTGATAGATTTAAAACAACCTGATAATGTAAAGAAACAGATTATCAACGAATTTAATAAAGTGTTAGAGTTATACAACTTTAATCACATGGCGAATGACTATTTTAGAAACTGGTACGTCGATGGAAAACTGTATTTCCACATAGTCATTGATACAGAAAATCCTCAAAGAGGTATCCTCGAACTTAGACCAATTGAACCTACGCATATAAGCAAGGTGAAAGAGGTTCAAAAAGTACAAGATCCAAAGACTAAAGCAGAATATGAAAAAGTAGTAAATGAATATTATGTGTATTCTCCTGCAATGGCTGGTGGAGAAGCAAATGTTCAAGGTATAAAATTTGCAACAGACGCTATAATCCAAGTTAACTCAGGATTATACGATACATCAAGAACTCGAGTAATTAGTCACTTGCATAAAGCTATGAAGCTAGTAAATCAGCTTCGTTATATGGAAGACTCATTAGTCGTTTATCGTGTTTCAAGAGCACCTGAACGTAGAATATTCTATGTCGATGTAGGTAATTTACCAAAAGGTAAAGCAGAAGAATACGTACAACAGGTTGTTTCGCGGTACCGCAACAAAATGGTGTATGATGCTTCAACTGGGAATGTAAGTGATGACAGACGCCACATGTCTATGTTAGAAGATTTCTATCTACCACGAAGAGAAGGCGGAAGAGGTACAGAAATTACAACACTACCAGGTGGAGATAACCTAGGTCAGATTGAAGATGTTCAATTTTTCCAAAAGAAACTATATCGTTCTCTTAACGTTCCTCTAGCCAGATTAGAACAAGAGTCAGCGTTTAGTGTTGGTAGAGCAAGCGAAATTACACGAGAAGAAGTAAAATTCCAAAAGTTTGTTGAACGTTTAAGAAAGAAATTTTCTTTCATGTTTATTGATGCTCTACGTATTCAACTAGTACTAAAAGGAATTATAACAGAAGGCGATTGGAAAGATATACAAGAAAAGATTAACATTGATTTTCTTGAAGATAACTACTTTGCTGAGTTAAAAGAGTTCGAAATTTTGAGAGAGCGATTAGAAATGGCTCAACAGATGGAAGACTTAGTAGGTAAATACGTATCTAATAAGTATGTTAGACAGGTTATTCTAAAACAATCTGAAGAAGATATTACACGATTAGATACAGAAATAGAAGGAGAAGGCGGCGATGAAGAAGGAGATGATGATCTTGACTTTTAATAGCCTTTTTAAAAACTGAAATATTATAAATAGAATTAAACCATGAGTGAAAAAGCACAAGAAATATTTAATAACATTGTTAAAAACAACACTGTTAAGTCCACCAAATCATTTGGTGAAGGAATTCGTGAAAAATTAGATGATGCCCTTGAAGTTCGTAAGGTAGGTCTTACATCCACAATTTTTAACAAAACGAAAGAAAAATAATATGACTATTCAACCTTTAAGTATTGCTGCCGCGGCATCGTTGACAGCAAACGCGTCTACTATAAGCGGGGCGTCATTAGTATTGGTGCAAAATACTGGGTCTTCTGTTCAATATGTAAATGTTGAAGAAAAGGCAACTGGTACACGTAAAGCAAGCATTATGATTCCTGGCGCTAGTAACCTAATAGTTAAAAAGGGTGCAAGTGACGAAATCTTTGCATCTAATGTTGCCGCTGGAACTGGTGCTGCAACAGGCGTATTATTTACAAAAGTAGGATACGCAAACTAATGAAATTAATTACAGAACATTTAGAAAAAATTGAATACATCACTGAAGCCAAGAAAGATGGCGGAAAAGATGTTTACATCGAAGGTGTATTCATGCAAGCGGAGAAACAAAACCGCAATAATAGAATTTATCCGAAAGAAGTATTGGCGGAAGCCACTAAAAAATACGTTTCGGAGCAGGTTAAAACTGGAAGAGCCGTTGGTGAACTAAATCACCCAGAAGGCCCACAGATTAACCTTGATAAAGTTTCACACAGAATCACCGAACTAAAATGGAACGGTGATGATGTTGTTGGAAAGGCGCTGATACTAGATACACCTATGGGTAAAATAGTGAAAGGACTCGTCGAAGGCGGGTGCAAGTTAGGCGTTTCGAGTCGTGGTATGGGTACTGTTGAAAGTAAAGAAGGCAAAACATACGTTAAGGACGATTTCGTTCTTGCTACTGTTGATATTGTCCAAGATCCAAGCGCACCATCTGCTTTCGTTGAAGGCATTATGGAAGGTGTTGAATGGATATGGGAAAATGGCATTCTTAAACCTCAACAAATTGAAGATTATGAGACTGAAATTAAAAAGGTTCCTATGGGTCGCATTAGCGAAGCTCAGGAAAGAATCTTTAGTGATTTCCTCTCCAAACTCTAATTCAAAATAAGGAAACTTAATTATATGTCAAACGAAATCGATCAAATTATCGAAGATGTAGAGGAAAAGGATCTTATTGAATCAGAGGTTGAAGTTTCTGAGGAGACTGAAGTCACTGAACAACAAGAACAACCTTTGTCTGATACAGTCTTGGACGTTCTTCTTGGCGAAGCTAAGAAGAAAAACGAAGCGGAAGAAGATGAATCTGAAGAAGATGAAGTCGAAGAAGAAGAAGAAGACGACGATGACGAATTAGAAGAAGCTAAAAAAGTATCTGAGGAAGAAGAAGAAGATTCTGAAGAAGAGGACGAGGAAGAAGTTTCCGAATCCGCTGATGAAGATGAAGAAGAGGACGAGGAAGAAGTTTCCGAAGCCGCTCATGAAGATTCCGAAGATGAAGACGAAGAAGAAGTTGAAGAAGACGCTCACGAAGATGAAGAAGAATCTGATGAAGACGAAGTCGAAGAAGACGAGGATTCAGATGATGAAGACGAAGCTGAAGAGTTGCCTGAAGTTCAAACTAAAGCTGGTTATCTAGCTGCTAGTTTTGATAAGCTTAAAGGCATGAAAAAGTCTGAATTAGTTAATGCTTATACATCGCTTAACCCTGTGTCTGAAGAAGACGAAGAAGGCGAAGTAGAAGAAAGTCCAAAGACAAAAGCTGACCTCATTAATGCAATGTATGGTCAACTTAAAGCTATGAAAAAGGACGATCTAATGGCATCATATAATTCAATCATGGCATCTTGTGGTGATATGGCTGAAGAAGCTGAAGCAGATTATTTTGCATCAGATCTTAAAGTTCTTGCCGCAGCAGACCAAGAGTTAACTGAAGAATTCAAGTCAAAAGTTTCTATCTTATTCGAAGGCGCAGTCGCTAACAAAGTTACCGAGATTAAAGAATCACTAGAAGCACAGTATTCAGAAGATCTACAGGAAGAAGTCACTTACGTTCGTGAGTCACTTGTTACTAAGATTGATGATTACCTTTCTTATGTTGTTGAATCTTGGATTGAAGAAAATCAAGAGTTTGTTGATAACAAACTTCGCACAGATATTACAGAGAACTTCATGAAAGCACTACAAAGTACTTTCACTGAACACTATATCGAAGTTCCTGAATCTAAAGTTGATCTTGTAGATGAACTTTCAGAACAGGTTACTGAAATTAAAGAATCTCTTGCTAATACTGAAGCTGAAAAAGCAGAACTTGCAAGTCAAGTTGAAACTTTACAGCGTGAAAAAGTTATCGCAGAAGCATCCTCTGATTTAGCATCTACACAAGCAGGCAAACTTTCTTCACTCGTTGAAGAAACAGAATTTGTTGATGTAGAAACTTTCACAGCGAAAGTGGCCACTATCAAAGAAGGATTCTTTAAAGAGTCAACTGAAGAAGAAGTTCTTTCAGAATCTGTTGATTCCGCAAACGAAGTAAAAACAATAGTAGAAGGTGATGTAGATCCAATGTCGAAGCTTCCAGCTGACATGGCAAAGTATGTACAACAGCTTTCTAAATTCAAATAACCCAATTATAACTTAATAATTCTAACAACAAAAAAGGAATATTTAAAATGTTAAACGCAGAAAATGAACTAAAAAAGTGGGCACCAGTACTTGAACATGCTGATGCTCCAGCTATCACAGATAGCTACAAGAAAGCAGTTACTGCTAAGCTTCTTGAAAATACCGAAAAGGCTATTCAAGAAGAAAAAGCACACAGCAGCTTTTCTTTGAACGAAGGACAAACACAAACAGGTGCAGTCGATACATTCGACCCAGTACTTATTTCTCTTGTTCGCCGTGCAATGCCAAACCTTATTGCTTATGACGTAGCAGGTGTCCAGCCAATGTCTGGTCCTACTGGTCTTATCTTCGCAATGAAGGCTCGTATCGGAGATGGAACACCAATCGTCAACACAGACGCTGAAGCATTTGGTACAACTGCTCCTGACACTGGATTCTCTGGTTCTGATAACAACTCACCTGCAGTAGTAGAAGCTGGCGATGATGCTGCTTCTCTATTCGACTCTCCTGCTGGAACAGTCACAACAGGTACAGGTATCGATACCGCTTTCGCTGAAATCGCTAGTAACTCTGTTGCTGGTAACAAATTCGGTGAAATGGGTTTCTCAATTGACAAGTCTACTGTTACAGCTAAGACTCGCCAGTTGAAAGCTGAGTACACAATGGAACTTGCACAAGATCTCAAAGCAGTACACGGCCTTGACGCTGAGTCTGAATTGGCTAACATCTTGTCTGGTGAAATTCTCGGTGAAATCAATCGTGAAGTTATCCGCTCGATCATTGCTACTTCAAAGCGTGGTTGCCAAAGCAACACACACACTGAAGCACAGTTTAATCTATCTACTGATGCAGATGGCCGTTGGGCAATTGAAAAATTCCAGTCTCTTCTTTTCCAAATCGAATTAGAAGCGAATGCAATTGCTAAAGGAACACGTCGTGGAAAAGGTAACTTTGTTATCGCTTCTACAGGTGTAGCTTCTGCTCTTGCAGCAACTGGAGGAATCACACTTCCTTCCGATCTTACTGTAGACGCAACTGGTAACACATTTGCCGGTACACTTAAATCAGGTCTTAAAGTATACGTAGACCCTTATGCCACAGTCGATTACGCGACAGTAGGTTATAAAGGTGGAAGCGCATACGACGCTGGTATGTTCTATTGCCCATACGTCCCACTCACAATGGTACGCGCAGTTGGTGAAAACACATTCCAACCTAAGATTGCATTCAAGACACGTTACGGTCTCCAAGCTAACCCACTATCAGCTGCTACTGGCACTGTAGCTGGAATCGGCAGTGCAAACTCTAACGAGTACTACCGCACATTCTTGGTTAAGAATATCAACGTAGAAGGATAATAAGGTTTTAACCTTTAACTTAAAGAGGAGTTCTTCGGAGCTCCTCTTTTTTTGCGTTATAAATAGATATATGAGCGGAACAAATCTTACAACAAATATCAATATGCTTTCACCTACTGGTTTTAAGTTAACCATTAATCGTGAAAAGTTTGCAAACACCGAGTTCTTTATTACGTCTTTCACTATACCTGACATTAGTATTTCGCCTGTTGAATCTAAGTATCGTAATACTATTTCATACGAGGCAGGTGACACACCAACATTTGGCGACTTATCCTTAAGGTTTGCGATTGATGAAGACATGAAAAATTACATAGAAATTTTTGATTGGCTCAAAGCGAATACGGCCAATGATTCTAAAAATCATGGCCAGATCGAAAGACACGACATGATATTGTCTGTCATGACAAACAAGAATAGTGTTAATAAACAATTTCAATTTAAAGATGCTTTCCCTACAGGTTTAAGCGGTGTAGAGTTTACATCAACATCGACCGAAGTAGCATATTTGCAAGCAGACATTAGTTTTAGATATAACGAATTTGCTATAATTAAATAAGAATAAATAACTTTATATTATGATTAACTTGGAACAAATCCTAGAGATGTGGAAGACTGACGCGGTTATCGATGACGTATGTTTAGATGATGAAACGATAAAGTCTTCAAAATTACACGCCAAATACCTTGAACTTTTTTCAATGGCTAAGCTTATGCTAAAGAAAAAAGAAATGGAACAAGAGTCCATGAAAAAGGATAAGTGGCTTTATTATAATGGTAAGATGTCGCAAGAAGATATGGATAGCCGTAAATGGAAATATGATCCATTTGATGGTATGACTAAACCTTTAAAAAGCGATATGGATATGTATTACTCAACTGATGAAGATATGGTGCGTATTAAAGCACAAATAGATTATCAGAAAACAATTATTGATACACTTGAAGAAATCATGGGTAACATACGTTGGAGACATACACACGTGAAAAATATTTTGGACTTTAAGAAGTTCACCTCTGGAATGTAATGCTAAAGGCATACCGAAAAGACGAATCTCGAATTTTTCTAGAAAGTCAGGACTCTGGCCTTCTCATGGAATTATGCGAGTACTTTACCTTCTACGCTGAAGGATATAAGTTTATGCCAGCTTATAGAAATAAGTTATGGGATGGAAAGATTCGCCTGTTTGATAGACGTTCTAATACTTTGCCTTATGGTCTACTTAAAAGAGTAGCTGAGTTTTGTTACGAAAGAAACTATAAAATAGAGTATGATTCGTCTTTAAAAAATAACGCATTATTCGAAGAAAAAGAAGACCTTGAAAAATTTGCTAATGAGCTTTCTTTATCAAATGGCGGTAAAACAATTACACCTCGAGATTATCAGTTAGACGCTTTTATCCACGCTGCACAGAATCATAGGTGTTTATTGTTATCGCCCACTGGATCTGGTAAATCGCTTATCATTTACATGTTACTAAGATTCTTTTTAGATAACGATATGGATAGAAAAGCTCTGGTTGTAGTTCCTACTACATCGTTGGTTGAGCAAATGTATAAAGACTTTGACGAGTATTCCAAAAATGATAGTAGCTTTTCTGCAGAAGAAGATGTGCATAGAATTTATTCAGGAAAAGAAAAGCACGATTTTGATCAATCAGTGGTAATTACTACATGGCAAAGCGCTATTAAACTTCCTGCAAGCTGGTTTGTTCAATACGGATTTGTTGTAGGAGATGAGGCTCATACTTTTAAAGCAAAATCGTTAACTACGATTATGAATCGATTGACTGAAGCGTATATACGTATAGGAACTACAGGAACTATTGATGACGCTATCTCTAACCAAATGACGTTAGAAGGCAACTTTGGTCCTATTCGAAAAGTTACGACAACAAAGGAGTTGATTGATTCTAAAACTTTAGCACAACTTGATGTACAATGTTTAGTTTTAAAATATCCTGACGAAGAAAGAAAGATGTGTAAATCGTTAAAGTACCAAGACGAGATTGATTATATCGTAAGTCATGAAAAGCGTAATAGATTTATTGTAAATCTTACGTGCGATCAACGTGGTAATTCGTTAGTTCTTTATAATCTTGTACAAAAACACGGAAAACCTTTATACGATATGTTTGTTGAAAGATGTAAAGCTACAGGTCGTAAAGTGTTTTTTGTATCTGGTGCTGTTAACGCTGAAGAGCGTGAAAGAATACGTGCTATCACTGAAAAAGAAAAGAACGCTATTATCGTTGCGAGTGTAGGTACCTTTTCGACAGGTATAAATATAATTAACCTGCACAACATAATGTTTGCTTCACCTACAAAATCACAAATAAGAGTTCTACAATCTATCGGTAGAGGATTAAGAAAAACCGAAGATGGACAAGGGACTACTATTTATGATTTAGCAGATGATTTGTCATGGAAGAAACACAAAAATTACACCTTGAATCACGCAATTGAAAGGGTTAAAATATACACTAAAGAGAAGTTTAATTACAAAATTAGCGAGGTACCACTATGACAGATTTCAATCCATCAGAAGATTTAAAACAACACATGCGCGAGGCTGCAATAGTCAGCTATCGTTTAGTAGATGGCAGTTACTTATTAGCAGAAGAAATAGATACTGACGAAGAAAACAACATAATATATATCGCCGATGCATTGGAACTTAATGTTGTAGGATCACGCGCCTACTTCTCTTCTTGGTTAGATACTGAAGAGGACGAAATGATTCAACTCGTCGGAGATAAGATTGTAGGTAGGGCTGAGACACCGCTGCACTTAAAAATGGATTACCATAGGTATTTTATACTTCAAAAATTGAAGAACATTTTAACGAAAGACGAAATAAGGAAAGTGGTTGAAGAGATGTTTAATCCTCCTGTTGATAATCAGGAATTAACAGATGATTACGAAGAAGGAGAAGAATGGAAAATCGATAAAGGTACCAGTTCTGAAGAGAGTTTGAAACCTGATTATGGATTTGAATCAACCTCTGACTACCATCTTAATTGGAGAAAGAAATTTAAAGGTAACAACTAGTCATACCCTTTCCTTGTTTGGTTTTAATTATTATACCAAATAAGCAGATAGTTGTAAATAAAAAAGTGCCAAAAAGAGTAACTTTTTTTATTTACTTTTGATTGAAAATATAATATAATGGATACATAAAATAATGAAGAACGAACCTAATAAAAAACCTAAAATTAAACCTAGGGATAAACCACACTATGTAAATAATAAACAGTTCTCTCAATCGGTGGTTGATTACGTAACATCAGTGGTTGAAGCAAGAAAAGTAGAAAAAGACGAGCCAGTTATAACTGAATACATTGGAACTTGCTTTTTAAAAATAGCTGAAGGCTTATCGCATAAACCAAACTTTGTAGGTTATACTTATAGAGAAGAAATGGTAATGGATGCAGTAGAAAATTGTATTAAGGCTATCATGAACTATGATATTAAAAAAGCAACTCGTACTGGTTTACCTAATGCCTTTGCTTATTTTACACAAATTACTTACTATGCGTTTTTAAGACGTATTGCAAAAGAGAAAAAACAGCAAGAAATTAAAGAAAAATATATGGATCATGCCGGAGCCTCTGCCTTTATGGATATTGGCGATCATCCAGATCCAAATGGCATTGTTGATAGAGTACGTTATAAATCACAAAGAATCAGACAGAATGATGATAAGGTTAAACAGTTTGGAAAAGAACTTAAAAAACGTGCTAAGAAAAAAGTAGTAGGTGGTTTAGAAAAATTTCTATAATACATTATGCGAATTGCGATATTGAATGATACTCATGCCGGAGTTAAAAACGGTGCTGACATCTTTTTAGATTACTCAGAAAAATTTTATGATGAAACCTTTTTTCCGTACTTAGTTGAACACGGGATTAAAAAGATAATTCACTTAGGTGATTATTTCGAGCATCGTAAGTATGTAAACTATAAAGTTCTCGAACACAATTACGAAACGTTTATTTCTAAGTTGTACGAGTACGATATACACATGGATATTATTCCAGGAAATCACGATGTGTATTTTAAGAATACCAATAACTTAAATTCGCTTGAACAAATACTTAGTAAATACAGCGATCGTATTCATATACACATGGATCCAAAGGTAATTAACTACGATGGATTAGATATCGGTTTAGTTCCATGGATAAGTAAAGATAACGAAGAAGTGTGTATGGAGTTTATGCGTACTGCTTCTGCTCCTATTCTTATGGGACACTTAGAACTTGGTGGTTTTAGATATATGGCAAACGCCAATATCACCTCTCATGGTATGGGCACAGAAATATTTCAAAGATATGAAGCAGTTTACTCTGGTCATTACCACACAAAAAGTACACAAGAAAATGTAACGTATCTTGGTACTCAATTCGAACTTACTTGGTCTGATGCCGGTGATCCAAAATACTTTCACGTATTAGATACTGATACACGTGATCTTTTGCCG
>Ga0187219_1000470_pt1 | contig 19464 bp, 12 predicted proteins | sample 13SPOviralmetaG_FD_130162 | JGI IMG/M metagenome (GOLD analysis project Ga0187219, IMG submission 130162) | Marine viral communities from the oligotrophic San Pedro Time Series (SPOT) site, San Pedro Channel, CA, USA - 13 SPOT_SRF_2010-07-21... | ecosystem: Environmental > Aquatic > Marine >... | reverse complement strand
GTGTAAATGTCCAACAGGCTACACTGAAAACCTTTCAACTGGTATTTGCGAAGAAGATGCAGGTACTGGCGGAGGTGGCTGTACAGGCGGCAAAATAGACGATGGAGCTGGCGGGTGTAAATGTCCCGGCATCAAAATAGACGATGGAGCTGGCGGTTGTAAATGTCCAACAGGCTACACTGAAAACCTTTTAACTGGTATTTGCGAAGAAGATGCAGGTACTGGCGGAGGTAACTGTACAGGCGGAAGAACTAGAGACCCCATAACCCAAGAATGCGTTTGTCCAAGCGATAAGCCTAACTTTAATGAAGCTACTCAGCAGTGTGAGGGTGTGGCACCAGAACCCGAGACAACTCAAGCCGTTCCGAACTTGTTTAGTGTAGTACGAACTAAACCGGGCGAACTAGCAAACATAGAGTCTATGTACGACATAAGTGATACAAGCATCTTCCGAGAAGGAACTAAAACGCTAGAACAAGAAGACCCCCTAGCTTTCCTATACTCAGGGTATGCAGAAGGTGGTATAGTGCAGGACAATGATATTGAAGAACTTATTCGATACTTAGAGAATACGAGAGGTTAGCATGGCAGACGCCTATATTCCAAGATTCAGAGCAGAACGTGCTGTTGTGCCGGACACTTACGACGAAAATCGTAGGCCGGGTAGTAGCGGGCAGCGTTACTTTAGCGACATGCAGTACGCAAACCCTAGTATGGCACCTCGAATTTTTGATTCAGAAGCAGAAGGATACGAGACGCAGGAGGTCTATGACGCGCGTTTTGATACTGCTATGGACACTGCTATAGATAAAGCTCGTGAAACTAACACGGCACAAGTAGCAGGCTTACAAACAGCTAATTTAGCTAACTTGGCTAGGCAACAGCGACCTGCTGCTAAAAGTACAGCTACTGCCGCGTCTACTCAAGTGCCTTACTATACGCCATCGGGCGAAGATGTCTCAGGTATTGCTAACCTTTTAAGTAAACAGACGGATTTAGTGTCTGAGGCAAGTAGGCGCTTGCCAGTAGGCATGACCCCCGCACAACGGGGAGTAACAGGTGCCTTGCAAAACGCTCCCAACGATATGGTAGCTCAGTTGCTAAACATGGGGATATTCACGCCTGAGACCGCAGCGCAATTTTACCAAAGCAGGTACCCCGGTTTGACCGCTGAACAGGTACAAGAAGCTTTAGCTCAATACGCTCCTCCAATAAGTACCGGACAAATGGGGCCTCAACAACAAACGTTAACTGTAAACGGTATGGCCCAAGGCGGCATTGCTAGTGTAGCTCCTCAAGGGCAAGGTTACTACTTAGGCGGCTCAACAGACGGTATGGCAGACCAAATTCCTGCTACGATAGACAACGCCCAACCTGCTGCACTGAGCGATGGGGAGTTTGTCATACCTGCCGATGTAGTCAGCCACTTGGGTAACGGTAATTCCGATTCGGGTGCTAAACAGCTCTACGGCATGATGGACAGAATACGAAAAGCCCGTACAGGGTCTACTGAACAGGGTAAGCAAATTAACCCTAATAAATTTTTAGCGTGAGGACACGACTATGGCTGATCCAGTAGGACAACCAGCTAGCACCACAGAATCCCTATCAGGTTGGGCAGCCCCCTATGTAACAAGTATGCTAGGTAAAGGCGAAGCACTTGCTAACCAACCGTACCAAGCCTACGGCGGACCTTTAACTGCGGGTCAATCGGAACTTCAGACTCAGGCTTTTCAAGGTTTGGCGGGACTTACCGTGCCTACTTCTCAGATGGGGGGATTTACTCCTACTAGTTTTACTTCTGGCACAACGGCTCAAGACTACATGTCGCCCTTTATGAATGCTGCGCTAGAACCGCAAATGGCTGAAGCCCAACGCCAAGCTGAAATACAGCGGGTGCAAAATGCAAGTAGGCTGGGCAAAGCAGGTGCTTATGGTGGGTCACGTCAGGCTATTATGGAGTCCGAAGGCCAGCGCAACCTGCTTAGAAACATGGCCGATATATACGGTACAGGTATGCAACAAGCCTACACTCAGGGCATGGGGCAGTTCAATACCGAGCAAGACCGCGCTCAGCAAGCCCAGCAATTAACAAACCAGTATGGTCTGACCGCACTAGGCGCACAGCAAATGGCGGGTGGGCAACAGCGTGACATAGAGCAGCAAGGTATTGCCGCTGATTACGCCCAGTTTAAAGAAGAGCGCGACTTCCCATACAAGCAGGTTCAGTACCAGCAGTCCTTACTGCAAGGTCTACCTATATCAGCTACAGAGAGGGAGTACATCGAACCAAGCGAGCTTGCAAAGATGATGGGATACGTAGGCACTGCCGGAGAAGTTGCTGGTGCGCTAGGTTCACCATGTCCTGAGGGCCAATCTAAAAACATATTTGGTGTTTGTACGAGTAACACATGTCCTGAGGGCAAAACGAAAAACATACTTGGTTTTTGCAGCTAAGCGTAACAATTAAGAGAGTATAGTCATGGCATACGGAATATCAAACCAACTTCAGCAGGCTGAAGAAGCTAGCAAGCTAAGCATTGAAGAACTCATGCGTTTGCAGAGTATGGACCCTTCGTTTGTTTATACTATTGCTCTGCAAGAAAAACAGAAGCAAGAAGCGGCAGCCGCTAACCAAGCAGCTTTGGGTGCGCAAACGGACCCCAGCACAATTACTAGCCAGATGGAGCAAGACCTTGTTTCTAGGCGCGCACCGGGGGTGCAAATAGCAGCTGGACGTAGTATGCCCCAGCCTCAAAATAGGCTTCAACAACGTCAACCACAGCCACAACGTCAGCCACAACCACAAACTATGGGCGTTGCTTCCATACCTGCTAACAACATGCAGGCTATAGGCCGTGCACGGGGTGGGATTATTGGCTACATGAATGGCGGAGACGTTGACGGGCAAGCAGGGCAAGAGCAAGACCCTATGCAGGCGCAGTTAGAAGCTTTCATGAAACTGCAAGATGCCTACAATAAGTTACGTGCTTCTGGTGCCCCTCAAGAAACTTTAGACCGCATACAGGCAGACTTAGATAGCTACAGCAACGTCAACCAAGGCGGTTACAACATTGAAGTAGAAGCTGCCAAAGCCCGCGGTGAGTACGGCTCGCCGGACGGTATGGCTATGGGCGGTGTTGTTGGGTATGAAAAAGGTGGCCCTGTAGACATGGATGCGCTTTTAGACGCACTCATGATCGCAGAAAGTGGTGGTGACCCGAAAGCGGTGAGCAGAGCAGGGGCAGAAGGTGCCTACCAAATAATGCCTGCCACTGCGGCTGATCCGGGCTTCGGTGTGTCTCCTATGGAAGGCGATAGGTTTGACCCTAAAGCAAGTCGTGCTTTTGCTCGTCAATATTTACAAGCCATGTTAGACCGCTACGATGGCGATGTTGAGGCTGCGCTAATTGCATACAACGCGGGCGCAGGCAACGCTGATAAATTTATGGCAGCAGGGAGGGACTACGATGTGCTTCCCCAGACCATGCAAACTCAGCCTTATGTAAGCAAAATTATGGGGCAGGTTGAGCGAGAAGATCGCAGAAGAGATTTCCAAATGGGCGGCGGTAGGACCATCTCTACAACCGCACCTGAAAGCTATACAGAACGCCAGCGACGCGAGACTAAAGAGCGTGCAGATCGGGCACTAGCTTCTCGGTTTGCTACAGTACCAGAAGAAACTAAGTCGGAGCTTTACGAGCCAAACATCCCTGACGCACTAGCAGTTGCTAAAGCCCAAACAGACCTCATGGGCGGCCCTACTATGAACATGGGCGAACGAGACCCTAGGTTCACCGAGGAAGCCCAGAGTAACCGTTCTGCGTTTGCGCAAGCATTCCCGAGAGCTGAAAAAGCTGTTTCCGATTACGCAAAAGACAAAGAGTTGGGTGGCCTAGGTTCACTACGCACTATGGGTAGGCTACAAGAAAGCCGTCGCAACGCGTTCTCTGAGGCTTTCCCTGAGGCACGCGCATCTGTAGATCGTTACGAGCAAGAAGAAGCAGACGGCGGCATTGGTTACTTACGCCGCTTAGCTAGAATGCAAGCTGAAGCTGAAGAGCGCAGAGCCACCGAGGAGGCTGGGGGTTTAAGATATTTAATAGACCAAGCCCGCATGCAAAACCAGTTAGAAGACATTGACCCTGCGTCAAACGTAAAGAACTTCAACGAGGGCGGGTTCCTTAGCAATTTGCTCGTGCCGGAGCGCGAGTCTTTAGAAGGAGTAGATTTAACAGAAGGAGAGATAATGGACGTAGGGATGTCTCCCAGCGATATTATAGAGCCTTTTAAAAACGACCCAGTAGGGGCAACTGCAAACCTTATCTTAGCAGCGTACGGCGCAAGACTAGTTTTAAGTGGGGGCCAAAAAGTACTTAGCCCAATAGTCGCAAAATATGGCGCACCCGCATTGCAAAGAGCTAAAGACTTAGCTGCGAAAGCTGTGACTACTCCTAAAATGTCTGGACCGGGCAGTGCCGTACGAGGACCAAAGGGCAAAATGATGTCCGCTGAGAAAGCAAGAGAAGCAGGTGTACCCTTAAATCGGCAGTTTAGCCCCGGAAGGACAGCTGTTACTGGTGCGCTTGGAGCTAAGGCAATAGACGCTTTTATGGGCGGGGAAGAAACCGAAGAAGCGGCAGCGCTTACCGAGGCAGACATATTCCGCCGTGACGCCCCCGCAGGTTTTGTCCGGGCTATAGATGCAAATGAAGGCGAACAGGCGGCGCTTAGAGATATGTTCCCTGACGCTCCCGAAATGACAGCCCAACAGCGGACTGACGAACGTGCAAGGGTTGCAAGAGGAGGGGGTGACAGGCCGGCGCAACGTAGTGCAGGTCTCTCAGGATTATTGGAGCAAGCTAAACCTTACGCGTCTACAGCAGCTAGCATTGCACAAATATTAGGGCGCGGGGCAGGCGCATCAAAAGGCTTTGAAGGTGCTAAGATTGTAGAAGAATCTGCTAGACTACGAGCCGCTGAGCAAGCCCGTCAAGACAGAAAAGAAGCGCTAGACGCAGAGTTAGGTGTAAGGCGCGAGCAGATTGGTGCTACTAAAGAAGCTGCTGAGGCTAGAGCATTGGCTACGCTGCGAGCAAACGTAATAAAAGAACTGGGAGCGTACGAAAATAGCCCCGCGTATACAGTAGCCGTAAAAGCCAAGGAAAAGACGGGTCTCTCTACAGTAGACGCTGCCAAAACTGTTATGGAAGAGAGAGCCGCAGAGCTTATGGCTATGTATTCTGGGCAAACTAGTATCGGAGGCATGGGAGGTCTGGGAACACAGCAAGGACTTTCGGCAGAGCAAAGAGCAAAACTTGAAGCGTTTGTAGCCTCTTAGTAACAGGTAAATAATATGTCTGATCTAGACCTCGTAATGCAGGCTTTTGATAAAGCGCAAGCACAAGGGGATACTGAAGCGGCTAAAGATTTTGCTAAAATGGCATTAGGTTTAGACGCGCAGTTTGCGCCAGCTCCAACTTTTGAAAGAGAAGTTGGCCTAGGTGAAGCATTTGGTATTGGTTTAGAACGTGGCGTCGGGCGGTTTGGCTCTACGATTACAGACATTATTCCTGCGCTGGCGGGGAGTGCTGTAGGCGCTGATGAGTATGCACAACGTCAACTAGAAGAAGCTGCGGTTAAAGAAGCTGCCCTTCCTGCTCCTGTCTTTGAGAGCTATAAAGATGTGGGCGGTGTGGGCGACGCTGCTAAGTTCGTGCTTGAGACAGTCGGTGAACAAGTCCCTAATCTTGGCTTGGCTCTTGGTACTGCTCTTACTGGCGGAGCAGCCGCACCCGCGGTACTAGGTGGACGAGCATTAGCTACTAAAGCTGCGACCGAAACAGCTAAGAGAGAAGCTGCTAAACTAGTCGCTAAGCAATCGGCAGCTGGACAATTTGCAGGCGCTGCCTTTGGTTCGTATGCCCTTAACGCCCCTGAAGTATTTCAAAATGTCTACCAAGAGACTGGAGAGTTTGCTCCGGGCACTGCCCTATTGTTTGGTGCCGCCGCTGCTTCATTAGACTCTATTCTTCCTGCTGCTATAGCTAAAAATATCTCTGCTCCTGTTAAAGCAGAAGCAACAAGAAAACTGTTGCTAAGGTCGGGCATGAAGCCAAGCGTACTGCGTTCCGCCGGTGTGGGCCTTGCCAAAGGTGCTGGGTTAGAAGGTGTTACCGAGGGTGCGCAAGAAGCGATTAGTATTGCTGCCGAACGACTTATAGACGACAACCCCGATATATTTGGTAGTAAAGAGTTTGACCGTATCATGGAGAGTGCTGTTCGCGGTGCCGCAGCTGGCGGAGCATTTGGCGGTACAGGCGGCGGTGCACAAGGTGCACGGGAAAAAGCTGCCAGAGCAGAACGCCTCGCTGACCTAAATGAATCTCGCAAGTTAAGAGACGAGTTTAATAAAAAAGCCGAAGCCGAAGCTGGATTGGTAGCGAACATAGAAGAAGCGCAAGCTCAACCAGAGCAGGGTGATTTGTTTGGTGCTCCTGTAGCTACAACGCTGGTGCCGTCAGCTCGTCCTGAGGGTGAGCCAGAAGTTACTCCTAGCGTAGCCCGGTTTATGGAAGGTCGTCCTGAGCCTAAGACTCCCATTGCTAAGTTTACTGACGAGCAAGTCAAAGTCGAAGCAAAGCGCAGAAGCAAGGCTAATAGAACTCAAGAGTCAGTTGAGTTTGCTAATGTCTGGAAAGAAGTTAAGGAAGCCCGCGCTGCTGAAGCAACAGCTCTATCTAACCAGATAAAAGCACAAACCGAAATGTTCACTGCTAAAGGTAGTTTAACTCAAGCGGCTGCTAGCCAGAACACAGAGATCAATGCACTCGAAAAGCAAGAAATTGCTAAACAAAAAGCGGATTTAAACAAGCTGCAAAGAGCACAGGCCGCTGCGGAGAAAGCACGGGTAGTTGCTGCTACTAAACAAGCTAACGCAATTAAAACAGCGCAGAATAAAGCCGTACTAAAGCAAGACCAAACTGCATTCTCGTTCGAGCCTAGCGCAGAAGAAACAGCTAACTTAGCAGCGGAGCGTGAAGCAGCCGTTATAAGTGAGGCGGAATCTATAGTCGAGACGCGCTACGCCGATGCAAGAAACAAGGCGGGAGACGCTTTAAACTTACCGCGCCCCACTGCGGATGTTATAGCGGCAGAAGTAGCAGCCGAAGCAGAAATAATACGCAACCGCGCGCCTGCGGAAGAAGCTAGACAAGGAGACGTGCTAACAGGACAACTGCCGGGTGAACAAACTCGTGCACCTCTTGTCGGTACAGACCTAAATAAGTTCCTTCGAGAGCGAAGCATACCTGTCAATGCAGCTACTAAACAAGCGCTTGCGGGCAGAGACTTAGCTATCCCTGAGCAGCGTGAAGCAGCTATTAGCGCGTTGGTAGAGGTAGCTGAGAAGAGTAAGTCTGGTAAAAACATAGACGCCATTGAGACTTTTTTACGGGAGCTAGACCCCGCCAGACCTGCACCCGCCCAAGCGGCAGATGCTGCTACTACAGAGACTACTGCGACAAAGACAAAGACAAAGACAAAGACAAAGACAAAGACAAAGCCAAAGACAAAGCCAGAGGCAAAGACAAAATCAGAGCCAAAGACAAAGCCAGCAGAAACAGAAATTGACAATACTGGGGATGACATACCGCAACAAAGCGTTCAGTTCTTCCCCAATAGTAAGATTACTGACATTGGTATTAAGCAGTTAGCAATTTCTCAAACAAAGAACCTGAGAAAACCTAAGGCATTGCGCGATTCTGGTATAACCGAAGCGTTTAACTGGTTTATGAACGAAGACAACGCCAACGTTACAGACGCGCATTTAGCCGCGTACCAGCGGGCTGTTGATACCTACCAAATGAACGCGCCAGTCTATAAGGGCGCTGCCTTCAGTCCTGAGATAAGCCGCCTCGCGTCAAACGGTAGGTTTGCACCTCTCTTAAACAAACTCATACCTTCACAGCCCGTAGAAATACAGCGCATACTACGCAAGATTGGCACGCAGAACCTTAAGACTAAAGTAGTTGTTGGTGCTACCCCAGAAGGTACAAGCGGTTTCTACGATGCTGAGACTAATGTAATTACGCTAGACCCCGTAACAGGTATGAACGAGCATACTTTCCTACACGAAAGTGCTCATGCTGCGCTTGTGCAAGCGATTGGTAACCCAGACTTACAAATTACTAAGGACTTCTTTGAGTTTTTCTCTGGCATAAAAACACAGATGGGTGACGCTTACGGCGGACAAAATCTACAAGAGTTCGTTGCTGAGTTAGTTGGTAACCCTGAGTTTCAAGCTCTATTAAAGCAAACAAAGGCTCCCGAAAGTAAAACCATGTGGCAAACCATAATGGATGCCATAGCTAACTTCTTTGGTTTCCGCAAAGGTCAGAGTGCTTACACTAAGGGGCTAGACTTTATAGACCAAGTGCTTGACGTGTCGCAAGGTGTAGAGCCTACGGTACAAGATAAATTTTTCTTAGGCACGCCAAAGATGGCGATGGATGCCACTGCTGAAATATTTACAAGTGCTCCTGCGTTTGTAGGTAAGAAAGTAGATAACCTAGCTAATGCTATGTCTAAGATATACCGTAGTGATGGCGGTGGTACGCTAACAGCTAAGGTGCTAAGCGCTTTCCGTTTGCAAGACTTTATAAAAATGACGGCAAAGAAGTTCCCTGCGTTTAGCGAAAAGGTTAGAGCACTGCAAGACATTATTATGAAGCGGCAGGGCGCAAGAGACAAAAAGCTTGAAGAAGTAAAAAAAGTATACAGAGAGCTTGAGAAAACGCAGAAGGCGTTTCCTGAGGAGATGCTTAAGTTAAACAAGATAGCCCAAGAGGCTAAGCGACAAGGGTTCGACTTCCTAAAGATTGATAAGCAGTTCGATAGGAATGCCCTTACGGCTGAGCAGAAAAGACAGTTCGCAGCTTTAGAGAGCCAACTAAAAAACCTTCCTACAGAAGTACAGAAAGCGTACTCTGTAATACGCACGACGCTTAGAGAAGACTGGGTGAACTACAAAGAACTAGTGCTAAGCCGAGCAGAGAATAAAGTGCAGAAAACCGCACTTGAAACACTATTTAAGGAAAACGCACCGCTTATAGGCTATGTGCCATCTAAAAGATTTGGGGATTACTACCTAGAGTACACTGATGCTAGCGGGGAGCGTGTCGCCACGTCTTTTGAATCACCTCGCCAACGCCAGCAGTTTGAAGACGCTAACAAAGCCGATATAAAAGGGGACGTTAAACGCTCTGATAAGCTAGAGAAAATTACGTACAGCTCTTCGGACCACCCGCCGGACAGCTTAATACGCAGAATGATGGAATCCGTCCCTCCTGAATACAGAGACGAGATATACCAAGCGCATCTATCGTTCATGCCTAAAGAATCTATATTGCAAAACACTTTGAAGTACGAGGGAGTAAAAGGTGAATCTCAAGATTTAGTGCGTGGGTGGGTTGATACTGCTACGCGTGTGGCTAACAAACTAAACGCTCTGGAGTACGCGCCACAAATAGAACTAGCAATGGGTGAAATAGACAGCAGCGATCCCAGCGGGTTTGCTGGAGAAGTGCGTAACGCCATAATAAAACGCAAAGACTTTATTGCAAATCCTACTTATCCCAAGTTAACAGGCGTGTTTGCTACAGGGGCGTACAGTCTTTTCCTTTTAGGTAACGCATCGTCTGCGCTTATTAACACCAGTGCTATATTGCTTCTGACTTACCCCATGCTCATATCTCGTTATGGTTTTAACGACGCTAACACTGTATTGCTTAGTGCTATGCAAGAAGCTCTACCTTCGTTTCTTCCTAAGAGCCAAAGACAAGATAGTTTGATAGAGTACAAGTGGCAAGCAAACCCCAAGTACAAAGTACTGTTAGACGCCTTGAACGACCGAGGGCAACTCCAACATACGTTGAGTAGAGAAATACTAGAAGGCGCACGGAAGGACACAGTTGACTACAACTCAAAAGCCGCCAAAGCTATGAACTTGCTTAGCGTGCCGTTCTCTGGCGCAGAGAAATACAGTCGTGCTACTTCAGCACTGGCAACATTTAACCTCGCAAAGAAAAAAGGCAAGTCAGACGCAGAGGCAGCGGCGGAAGCGGTTAACCTTGTTATAGATGTGCATACAACAGGTATGGCAGCGGAAGGTCCAAGCTTAATGCAGCACCCTGTTGGGCGTGTCATGTTTACGTTTAAGAGCTTTATCTGGAACAGCGCCAGTGTTATCGGTATGGGTTTCTATGATTCAGTGGCTAACGTACCCGGACCAGAACGTACTCAAGCACGTAAGCAGCTTTTAGGTATTTATGCTACCAGTGCAGCGTTGGGGGGCATAAACGGTTTGCCTTTCTTTGGAGCAGCAGCAACGTTTGCAAACATACTAGAAGCTATGAATCCGTTTGACGATGACGACGAGCCTTTTAATGCTAAAGAAGAAATACGTGCGGCTACTAACGAGTTTTTCTACAAAGGTCCGTTTAACTATTTAACTAACATAGAATTCTCTAACCGTATTGGCCTCGCAAACGGCATGCTATTCCGTGAAGACCCTTACAGTATAGAACAGAATGGCTATGTACTAACGGCTATCATGCAAGGCATGGGTCCCGTGGGTAGTTATTTCTTAGGTGCAGGGCGGGCGATGGAGTCGCTGGCGGATGGAGAGTACATTCGTTTCGCGGAAGGCGTAACCCCAAGTGCAGCACGTAACCTATTCAAAACTGCGCGGTACTACAAAGAAGGCGTCAGGACTAGAAGCGGCGAGGAGTTAGATACAGACCTAAGCGGATGGACTCTGTTCATGCAAGCGTTTGGTTTTAGCCCCGCTGACGTATCTAGCCTTTACGAAAACCGCTCTATCTCCTTAAACTTTCAAGCTAAGCAGCTCGATAGGCTAGCAGCTATAAAGAAAAAGTACTACGTAGGGGTAGAGAACGGCGACGCAGAGCTTATGCTAGAAGCCAACGAAAAACTTATGGACCTCATGCTAGAATTCCCCGGCATTGCAACCAACAAAACGCTACAACGTTCTTATAAAGCGAAGAAAGCTTACGAGAAAGACTTAGTGTTGGGCTTAAGAATAAACCCCGGACTGCGTGACGCCGTTAATGAAAGGTTTTTAGACGAGTTTATAGCTTAGACTCGCCATACCCGAAGACCCCGCACTCCGTCTTCTATCGTTACTTTAGTAACCACTCTAAACTTAAAACGTTTGGTTTCCTCAAGTATTTCTTTTCGCGCGGAGGGGGGGTGTAGGCAGGGCACAAAGAACGACCACCCTGCCTTGAACTTCTTCCAGTTAATCTGGTAGCTCACTCTCTCCACTAGCATCGTCTGCTTCCTTAGCTATTGCCCTTGCCCCAATAAATTCTGGATGAGATGAATCAAGCCACACACAGCGGGTGGGAGTTGTAGTCATAGGCATACCTTTGCCCATGTCTTTGTTGTGTACTTTTATACAGCAGCCCTTAGCCTTCAGCTCAGCAATAGTGCGGTTGTAGTCCACTTGCTTAAGGTCCCAATATTTCCTTAACCTGCTCACTGCTATGTACACTATGTTTGAGTCTGGCTCTTCACGTATATAGAGTGCGCCGCGCGGCTCTAAGTAAGGACGTTTAGGCTTACCAGAACGAGCGTCCGCTTCCGCGTCAATAGACAAAACATTAGGAACGTGCTCGTTAATAAACTCGCCTACTAAAGCAAAGCAATCGCTTACTGGAGCTACCGTCTCTGCACGCATAACTTTAAGCTGAGGTGCTACTTTTTGGAAGATGCGTTTCATTCCGAAGTTTATGATGCCGGCTTCCACTGCTAGCACCCCCGCAGCTATATTAGAAGCTATAATAGCAGACCAGTTTCTTTCCCGTTGCGTCAAGCTCAACTCTTTGTCTATCTTAGCCTGTATCCCAAGCAGCGTGCTTTTTGCGTGGTCGGGGTTTGCCATGATGTGTTGAACAAAAGGTATGATTGCATGCCCAAAATTCTGGCTTAACTGGTGATCAAACATCTGCTTACCTTCAGCCGTAGAGACTACATCCACGCCTTGGTAGTCAATAGTAAACTCAATGATGCGCATCAGCTCGCCATCAGGTGCGTTCTTCAAGCTCATTAGCTTCTGGTAGAAGGAGGCATTACTCGAAGACAGAGTTATGTTACGCCAAGTAATCTCGTTCTTGCGGTTGGCGTTTATGTGCATCTGGGCTTTCTCTTTACCCCTGCCTTGCGAAGCAGCGTAAGCAAACTTACCTACCTCTGTCTCGTCCAAGTTAGTAAGCTCGTCCATAGTGTTAACTATGTTATTCAACGTGCCTAGCTTATTTATCCGTCCGACTGCGGTATCGTCCGGCGTACCTAACAACATCTCAGGATCACCCGCAATACTGTTAGCCATACGTAAGATTGTAGTTTTACCTGTACCTGCGTGAGGGTGAACTAAGTTTATGATAGCGCCTTTCTGCCCTGTAAACTTAAGTAAGGTAGAGCCGAATCCGCTAAGCGCAGCGAAAGCGTGCACCTCTAAACCCGGTCTATTGTATATGTTAAACACTTCCTGCCACTTCTCGTAAGACCCACGAGGCTGTAAGAAGTCACTGTATACGTTAGTAATAGTTGAAGGCGGCGAGTGATATACACCGTCTACTTTTACTTCGCTTTCTCCAACGATGAAGGAAGTGTCTCCATCTGCCCAACCAAATTGTACGCGCATTTTATCTGCTGCCTTTTCTGTGCCCAATGCTTTAATGGAGTCGATGACATATTTATGCAAGTGGGGAGTAGATTTTTTGTCTGATAGGATACCGTTCTTAGCTAGTACCCTAGTAAGCTCACGGGTATCTAACTGTTCATTCTGTATAGTAAACTCTCGCTTACCATCTCTAGGAAGGTATACGACTCCTATAGCTACGTCGCCATCATTGGGGTCCGTCATACGCTGGCTTATATAGAAATCATATTCGTACACAAAGTGCGCTTCGCCTTCCTTGTCCTGCACATAGATACCGCCGTTCTCTCCTTTTAAGTAAGGAGGACGATACTTAACAGGCCCCACACTATTGCTAGCTCTTTTAACCGTTTGTCCTAACGTTATGGGGGTCTTTATCTTGCCTTTGTGCGGGCACCCTTTGCACCCGTCAGGGTTATGCGAAGCAAACTCCGTGCATGAATGCGGGCCTTTAATGCCGTGCATCTTACGTTGGGTTGCTTCAAAAGAATAATCAGGATGGCCTTCTGAGAGGATGACCGCCGCCTTTGTGCTGTCGCTACAGAACTTAGCGATTGATAGCGCATCAAACCAACGTGGTTCTTCTAAATCCTGTCGGGTCCGAATGCAATCTTGAAGCTGCATGCACCCGTCACTGCGCGTAACTATGCGTTTAAACACACTGGTGTAATTTGAATACTCTAATTCTTCAAGCGGGCTTAGTGCTACCGCGCCGCGCTCTACTTCTTCTGCTTCAGAATCTACACCTAGTATTTCTCTTAAGTCGTCGGGTGTAATTCGTTTAGCGTTTGAGCGTATAACAGTTACTGGAGCAGGGGGATCGTATTTTTGATTAAAGGTCCCCGGCACTCTTAAGATGCGAGACGCATCAAATACTTTTTGGTCAGCGTAAAACTCTTGTGTAACACAGACTTGCTTTAAACGTTTGCAGATGGGTAGCCACCGCGTCCTTGGCACTTCTTCAGTTAGCGCCCAGTAAGCGTGTACCCCGCCGCCAGAATCTATTACTACAGGAAAAGGTAAACCCACTGTTTCACAAAACTCTTTTAGCGCGAGCTGCGCTTCTTTCTTAGTTTCGTAACCCTTAGGTTGGCCTGTTGCATCGTCTATGTCGTTGGCCTTACCTTCACCACAGTCAATGTCTACCCAGACAGACTGTAAAGATTCTACGTTTGTTGCTTCTCTGCTTCCGGCTTCTGTCACCTTGCCCAACATGAAGTAAACATCCTTGTCTTGCTTAACAAACTGCTCGACTAAGATGTCTACTTCTGCTCGGTCCTTTGTGTACTCTGATTTGAAGCCTGAGCCTGCGCCAACCACACAGTAATAGCCGCCTTTAGGGACTACATAGTCTATGAGGTTGAAGTCAGTCATTTTTTATACTCTATTATTAGTTGTTTAATAGTATCTGTTAGTTCTTCACTGGGCTTGTGGACTCCTGAAAACCAGTTATAAACAGTTTGGCGGCTAACCCCAAGCTGGTAAGCAACTTGGGCAACGGGAACTTCCTTTCGGATGCACACGCGACCTAGTTTTACTCCCAGCATGGTGCCGTCGGCTAGCTTATTCAGGCTACCAAGCCTTGTTGTGTAGCCATAGCTCATTAGTCTTCGTCGCCCCATATATCAATAATGTCAGACATCTCTTCGTCTTCAACAGGTGCCGCTTCTTTTTTCTTCTTGCGCTTAACAGGCTCAGTAACTTCCGGCTCTTCTTCGTCGTCAAACAAATCAGGCTGTTTAGTAATCTGTCCCTCAGCTTCAAACATACCGTCGTCTTCTTCAACGGCAGCAGGCTCGGCAAATAGGCTCTTGCTTTGGTCAGCAGTAAAGCCGTCAACCGCATCGAAAGGAGACGCAGGTTTGTAAGGAATGTACTCAAGCACCTGTACACCACGAAGCCTGAGAGATACACCAGTAGAAGCCATCTTGAACGGGATCATTTCGACCGCTATGCTTACGGTACTACCTGTAGTCAACATAAAGTCAGCGCCAAGGCGTTCGTTCTGAGCATCGAACTGAGCAGGTGGCTCGGTTACACTACCGCTATAAGCCGCCTTAAGACTAGTTTTACCTACAAAACTACCATCGTCTTGCTTCTTGAACGGCATCTCTAGCTTAGTGGGCCAAGACTTGTCACGGCTTTTTGCGTTGGCGTAAGCGTCCTGCATCATTTTATACAGGCCCTTAGCTTGATCCGCAGACATGCTAAAGTCTAGCTCGTAACGCGCACCGTCTTCGGCGGGGTCGCATGGGACGCTTTTGCCGTTCTTCCCTGCCTTGTTGTCAAACCGGTACGGCTTGTCCAGACGCGGGTAACGAGCTTCAACGTTCTTGATTATGTGAAATTGATTAGCCATGTATAGTTCCTCTGAGTTTCCTATAAAAGGATTGGTTGGTTGCGAAGCCGCTTTTAGTTGCTGCTCCACGTTCGCAAGTTCTTCCTCGGCTAAAGGTCGAACCGGTTTAAAATATATCCTGTACGAGTTGTAATGCTCGACGAGATATAATTCGGTTAAGATATTCTCTACTTCTTCTTGGTTCTTTTCTAAGTACTCAATGTACTTGTACCACCCGAGCCTATTAGTTTCTTTAGCAAACAAGCTACTTGCACTTATGCGTACCTCACAAACTATATTGTCTTTGGGTAGTAATACTTCAATAACAGTATAAAACTTACACGCCGCGCCTCGGTTGTGCCCGCCGCTTTTAATGCTTTTAGTGCAGTCCATGCACCGGCTAGCTTGCACCCTGCTATCAGGCACGTTGTCATCAGGCCGCGTACAACCAGTAGACCAACACGCTAACCCATTACTGTCGTAGTAACTTCTAGATAACTCTCCCCTACGTACTATCACTACTTGTAGCGAATCGCGGGGGGAGTTGGTCCGTGGGTGTATGAAGCACCCATTTTCATTTCTAAGTCGAATCATTTTTTACGCGGCTTTAATACAGAAACAATATACTTACGGTTTGTTTGTAGCCCCGCAGGCATAAGGTCAGGGTTGTCCTCAAGAAACTCTTGCATAGATTTGGTAGAGATTCGTTTCTCAAGTAAGTGAAAGGCATCGTTCTTCTTTATGAAGTCGTGCATCCTTTCCCAGTCGCTAGTCCAAAAGTGAGTCTGCACTCGTCGGCTAACTGTGCCAGAGGGCGTTCTCAGACTATCGAGGTCTTGCTCCTCGCAGAGCGCAAGCAGCTTTTCTACTACCGTTTCTTGCTGCTTTTTTATTTTCTTTATATCTTCTTCTTTCTCTTTAACTGCTTCCCGCATCTTAAGATAGATTTTGGTTAGCTTATCTGCTGAATCTTTCATGGCTCCTCCTAATCGAAAGGAAAGCCAGTTTAGGACACTTTAGTTTACAGTGTCAAGCATCTATCTCTTGTTTATATAAATCAATTATTTTGTTGTGGTTGTCTATGTTAGAACGCAACATCTTGTATAGCTTTCGCTCTACTTCACTACCTTCAATGTGCACCACAGTCATTGGGTTGTGTTGTCCCGGCCTGTCGATACGAGCGTTTGCTTGTAGGTAAGTTTCCACGCTAGTTACTGGGGCGTACCATATAATAGTATTAGCCGCTGTAAGGGTAAGACCGTGCGAAGCTGCCATAGGTTGAATAATTAGCACTTTTACTTTGTCGGTAGTCTGGAAATCTTTGATTATCTCACTGCGTTTGTTAACCGACACCTTGCCTGAGATTACCTCCGCGCTTATCTTGTTCTTCGCACAAAACTCTTTAAGTAACTCGATAGTGTGCGTAAAAGGTACAAACACTAGTACTTTGTGTGACGACTCGTCTATTACTTCTTTGATAACCTTTAGTCGGTTGCTAACATCGAACTCAATAACCTCACGGTCGTCGGAGTAGACTGCTCCCCCCGATACTTGCAAGAGTTTGTTAAGGTTAGTCGCTGCATTAACAGATGTAACTTGTTCTCCGTCTGCCTCCATCATCATACGATCTTTAAGTATCTTGTAGTACGAGGCTTGCTGAGAAGTAAGTGGCGCTTCTCTATCTACGAAAGTAACCTTAGGCAGGTCTAAGCACTCGTCCTTACGGAATCTTATCGCCGGTTGTAAAGCAGCGTGCACAATCTCGCTAGCCTCTGGCTTGGGCCTCCAAACGTATTGAGAAACTTTGTGCATAACTTTGTCTTTAAACTGCCCAAAGTATTGCGGTACATTTTTAGGACTAACTAGCTTTGCTAAACCAAACGCATCTACTGGGGATTGCGCTGCTGGAGTACCTGTAAGCATCCAAAGCCAGTCCTTGTTCTTGCAGATGTCTCGCAGTATCTTCCACCGGTTTGTCTGTGCGTTCTTGTATGCGCTAGCTTCGTCTACCACAATTAAATCAAACCCACCTTTCTCTATCTCTTCCTTTACTACAGCCACACCATCAAAGTTGATAATGACAAACTCTGACCCTGCGTTGATTATCTTCCTACGCGCGTTAGAGGTTCCGTGGGCTACGGAGCAAGTGCGGTGCATAGCAAATTTAAACAAGTCTTCCTGCCATGCAGATTTCATAATAGACAGAGGACATATAACAAGAACTCGGTTAATAATCCCTTCCTGCATCAAGTAGTCCGCTCCCCATATTACAGAAGCAGTTTTGCCTGTACCTTGTTCATTAAAACAAAAAGCTTTTTTGTTAAGCGTCAAGAACGACGAAGTTTTCTTTTGGTGGGCAAACGGCTCAAAGCGCCCTGACCACTCGTACTCACGTCCTATGGGAGACGGTACATCTTTAACTCCGATGCTGTTTAGCACCTGTGCCTCGTGCAGCCTCCACGGTAAAGCTAACTTGAAGTAGCCATCGTCTTGCTCTGCCACCTTATAGTTCTTTACTCGTTCAGTCACAAGGTGCGGACGCTTAGTCTTAAGCACCATTGCTCGGTTGTTTATTATCTTCATGCTGTAGAGGTCTTCCTTTTCTTGCGCTCACGCGAACTGGTTTCTGATACAAGGTTACCCCTTGAATCCCGCTTGAAGGAACGGTTGCGGCTAGCTGTCTCTACTCTAGTGCCATCAGAGTTCTTGCCACCCTTATCCATTGCTTTCGTATGGGCTACATCGTTACCGTCGCCTTTAGAGACCTTCCCTTCTTTCATCGCTTTGCGCCTAGCTTTGTTCCGCTGTGCGCGTTTTTTCTTTTGCTCTTCAGTGCCTTGGTACTTAGCGTACTCGGCTTTGTAGTCTCGCTTTCTGCTACCAGTCATTTATAATATCCTCCAGTGTTTTTGGTTCGTCTTTGGGGGTAAAACGGTCTATTAAATCCTCCCTCTCCACGCTACAAGCTACGGGGCGCCAGTCTGTTTTAAATTCTTTTCCTTTGCCAAGGTTACAATCTTCACAAAGCAGTTGTAGGTTGGAAAAATGGAGCGCAAAAAACGGTGCTCTTGCTTTTGGGTTTATATGGTCTACATGTATTACCACTCCGTGGTCTTTTTGATTACGTCCGCACGCAGCGCAGTTTCCCCCGTATACCTCTATAACGTCCATGCGTAATCTTCTCCATGCTTCCTCCATGTCTTTTCTCTTACACCACCCAGAGGGCGCTACATCTTCATAATCAAGCCGTAGGCATAGGCGCCGTTTAATCTCTCTTACGACACTGTGCGGAGAGCTACCACAAGACACACGCCATTGTATTTCTTCAAATATGTCCCACTGCCACCACTGTATAGGCTTACCCCCTTCCATGAGACGCCTGATAAAACCTTTCGTTGGTTTCTCTTTATACAGTTCTAGATACAGTTCTTTTAGCAGGTCCATCATGTATGTAGGGTAGCCGTTTCTAGTAGAGCGCAAACTGTGTATTAGCGGCTCGTTAAGTTCCATCCAATTAGATGGGTCATATTCTTGGTACAAATAAGCAGGCCACCACTCTATGTTGCACCTCGGGTGAAGCCCTGTGTATGCCTCTGCGCTAAAAATATTTACAGTTTTTATATTTTGTAGCATTTCCATGTTTTATTTTTTCCTATGGTGTTCACAGCTAGTAACCGGACAGTATGCACACAGCGGACCGTCCATAGCATTCCAAACATCGTTTTCTTGTGCTACATCTAGTCTTTCTAGCGCGTCGTCAAACACACTTAAGTAAGACTTGTACATGTCTACAGTGTGCCTTTTCTGTATGAACTCATTACTTACTACGTATGCTAACGCAGACTTAACTACTTTTACTTCGGGGTAGTGCACGAAGGTAGCACCCGCTAACATGTCAAGCTGCTTGGTGTCCGCATACTTGGCGTTTTTGCCTGTCTTATAGTCTACAAGGAACGCCTTCTCTCCGTTAACTATTAAAAGGTCAGCAATCCCCCGCCACCAAACGTCTTTGGCAAAGAACCCAGTAGGCTTATAAGAGTTACCGTCTTTGGCAAGGCCCATGCGTATCTCGCAGTGCTTCTCTCCTTCTATGTTGTTTAGTGAGTCTAAGGTCTTCTTTATATAGTTAAACTTAGCGGGTATCGGAGTGTTCGTTTTTATGTAGTCTTCCGCTGCTTTGTGTACTTCGTTCCCGTAGTACATTGCAGAGCTGCCTACATCTTTTACGTCCTTAGCTACCTTCAAATGGTAGTATTTCTTAGGGCATTGCTTAAAGGTACTTAAGCTGCTGTAGGACCAAGCTGTCATATTAGACCCCTTTCTTTTAGAATTTCATAGTTCGCTGCGTGTGCGTCTTCTATGTCTTGCCTGCTTTGCCCGTGGT